>Ga0208643_1001024_pt1 | contig 16689 bp, 6 predicted proteins | sample VirMetDEL_Nov_12_FD_184516 | JGI IMG/M metagenome (GOLD analysis project Ga0208643, IMG submission 184516) | Aqueous microbial communities from the Delaware River and Bay under freshwater to marine salinity gradient to study organic matter... | ecosystem: Environmental > Aquatic > Marine >... | reverse complement strand
TGAGTCGAAAGATTCTAAAAAAGCAAAAGAAGTTAAAGACCTTTTATAATTATAAAGCCGGAGGTAGGTCATGCTATACAAAACTGACATAGCAAATCTTGCCCTCGGCTTTTTAGGTTCTACTCAATCCGTAATTGATCTCGACACGGAAACCACAGCCCAGGCCAAGGTAATTCGTCGTCACTATAAAATAGCACTTCAAGAATTCTTAGAGAAACACCCATGGAACTTTGCCACAGGATACGGAAAGCTCCTACTCATAGAGTCCTCACCCAGTTCAGGCTATGCTTATGCTTACGGAACGCCGTCAGACGCCCTTGTGGTTCGTCAGATAGCCCCTAAAGATTCGTATCGTCGAATGTATATCTATGAAGACAACACTATAGATTTTAAAGAATATTTAATATCAGGGCAGATTCAGATCCATACAGATCTTAGAGATGCTTACTGCCAGTTCACTAAAGATATCAGTGAGAATGACGCAGTACCTAACTACTTTGGTAAAGGCCTGGCCGCTCACCTGGCCATGGAAATTGCTCCTTCTTTAATCACAGGTAAGTATGCTCAGATCAAACAGCTTCTTATGAAAGAGAATAATGATCGAGTTGGTGAGGCCATGGCTATTGATATAAGTCGAAGCCCACGCCCTAAAGACCCTCCGAGTCCTTTCGAGAGGGAAAGGAACAGATAATGCCTGAAGGTAAACAGTTATCATTTCAATACGGTGAAGTCAGCCCTTCGATTAGATATCGTAGTGATACAGTATTCAGAAACGCAGCATTATTTAAACTATATAACGGCTTTGTTCGCAAAGAGGGCGGGATATCTAATCGGCCTGGTATGGTCATGATAGCCGAACACCCTGACCAAACATATGTTCCTGTCGGAAAGCAAGACCCTAAAGTGGTGTTTCATAGGTTTAAGAATTCAGAAACAGGCGAAGATAGAATTATATCCGTTGCTGAAAGATGGTTCCTCGACGTAGTAGGTGGAACCTATGCCAATCGCATATTAGTATATGACCGCGAGTTTAGTGAAACGTCAGACATAACTACTGTATCTGGGGGTCCAGTAATACGAGGCGAAGTGACTGAAGTAGAGGATCTGACCTGCATACATTATGGGGAAGCAGACGGAACCTTTTCCATAGCCAACCAGTCCATAGCTTTAAACACAGGTGCAGGAGATGAATACGTTAACAGCTCTTTCAATATGGACACCCAAGATGCTACTACTGCTGCTGCAGGAACTATCAGCACACCTTTATCACTTTCAGGAAGCGCACCTTTAGATATCCCTGTGACGTATAAGCTCACTTCAATAAATGCTGAAGGGCAGGAAAAAACAGTATTTACTGAAGTGTACGCAGCAGGACACCCCCATCAGTTCCTCGGTGCAAGGTTCACAATAACAGGGATATATTTTGATAAGGCTTTTAGATATAACATATATCGAGCAAGTGGATCGACTAACGGAGTTTTTGGCTTGGTAGACTCTATAGTACCAACTACAACCGGAGTTCAAAACTATACTTTTACTGATTTTATAATAACCGCAGATATATTAAACGGACCTCCAACGGATCATAGACTTTGGGGAGAGGGTAAACTTTCTTTCGGGACTTTCAATGTTTTATATACTGCCACTAGAATGATGAAGTATCAACAGAGGCTGTTTATATCTTATCAAGATGACGAGATTGATTCTAATACACTCGGAGTAAGTAAACTTGGCTCCCTTAAAATGCTAAGCACACCTATAATCTATAACGACATAGGAGCTTTTGAGTTCAACCTCCCTGTCAGGTACAGCGGATCTGTTGTCCATATGCTTGCTTTAGAGAGAGCAATTATATTTACTGAAGACGACGTATTCATGGTTGCAGGAGCTACAGAGCAGGGGGTAATTACTCCCTCTCAGCCTAACCCTATATTAATTTCAAGCGAAGGATGCTCACCTGTCGTAGCCCCTAGAAACGTAGGGAACGTAGCTTTCTATGTAAACTCAGATCACTCTAAGATAATGCGGATAGAGGTTAGTTCATCAGGGCAAACAGAGATAAACGAAATAAGTATATTGTCTAATCACTTTTTCTCAGAGGACTTAATTCGACTTGAGTACGTGAAGACTCCTGACGCCGATTTCGTATATGTACTTCGTAGAGATGGGAAGATTATAACGGTTCAGGTATCTGCAGATACGGTAGGGTTCTCACTGTATGAAACTGAAGGGAGAGTAGAGGACATATGTGCCCTGCCTTCAGATTTTAGATTCTCAGCAGATTCAGAATATGTATCTGCCACCGAGATAAACCGAAACAAAAGACCTACTGAAGGGCTGATGTGTACTGTCATACGTGACGGTGTTCGATACATCGAAGCTATGTATCCTAGGCAAGATGTATTAGATGAAGGATTCAACTACGCAGATGCTTCTAAATATTTTGGGACCAGACTATCAAGGGCCAGCAGCGGTGAATACATAGCCGTAGGCGCACCTGCCACAGCTACTGATGGGCATTATTGTGAAAGCTTTGCAGAGATAGCGCCTATCGCTATTAACATACCTTTAGGCGGAGGCTATGATGCAGGCGAGGCTACGAGGCTTTGGGCACAAACAGACCTCTCCACAACAGTCGGAGCAGCTACCTATTTAGATTTCTACTATGAAGACGACGATGGATATACTCGAACAATAAGATGGACTAGAACAGGATCACCTAATTGGAACGGAGGAGCCTCTACCTTTAACGTAGATGGATACTTCAACGCAGATGTTCCTCTCGTTTTAAGAAACGTATTGAACTCACCTACTTTCTCGATAAGTACCTATGAAGCTCTCGGATATGCTACAAGGTACTCAATACCTATTAATCAAGTTACAGGACTTACCCACCTGGCCAACAAAGATGTTTCGGTATTTGCCGATAACGAGGTTATAAGCTCTCCTCTTAACCCATCAGACACCTTTACAACACTTACTGTTAGTGGGGCGGGAGTATTAGATCTTCCTGATTATTTTGGATACGGAGTCGTAGGCTTACCTTATGTTTTTGAAATGGAGACTCTTCCGTTAGAGCCAAGTGATAATAGAACCTTAGTCTCAGAGAACAAGATAATTAACGAGGCGGGCATTGCGTTCGATAAGACGCGGGGCGGATATGCTTCAGATCAATCTTCGGCGGACGATGTATCAAAGATGGAACCTATAGTCTTCAGAGAAAATGAAGACTTTGACGCACCATCTGAGAGCTTCACAGGTCACATAGACGTAAACTTTTCAGGTAGTTATGACCGCGATTCGCGGGCTAAAATAAAACAAGTGGACCCCCTTCCTATGACTGTTCTTTCAGTATATCCTAAAGGGGTAAGCGGAGGATAAGTATGGCATTGTTCACAATAAATGGTAGTAATTCGGCAACTCGCGGAAACATTACCTACTTAAAAGATAGTAAGTCTTCTAGTCGTCAAGAGCTTAAAGGTGGCCTAGAGATAAATGGTCCTTCAGCTCCTGAAGAATTTAAGCCTACTTTCTATACAGATATGGAAAAAACAAGACCGCTGGACCAAAGGGACAGCAATACACCTAACATTGATGTTAATAGCAAAGACACCAATACTAATAAAGGCGACAGTAAAGATAGCAGCAACGTAGCGCAAAAAAATCAAAAGGCTCAAGCAGCAATCGCGGGAGCTAAGTTTTTTGCCAATGTGATGAATATTCAATCTCAATACAATAATATTACTGCAGCAGCTTCATCAAACATATTTCTAGCTCATCAATCTGCAAACGACGCTATAAGTCGAGGTAAGCAACAGGCACTTCAATTAGAAACACAGGGGCGGGATCAAGGCGATATGGCCAAGATATCCGCTGCAGCTCAAGGACAAGATGTTCAAGGCGCAGGTGTCGGCAGATTAGTTGCAGGTCAAGAAGCTGCAGGAATTTATAACGCAATGGTTGCAGAGATCAATGCTAGTCGTGAAGCTTTAGGCTTTGAGCAAGAAGTTATCCGATATCAAGGTCAAATTGACCAGGCCAAAATTCAGAAAAACATGGGCTACTTTAATAGTGCCTTACAACTCGGTGCAAGCATAGCTCCACTAGGATAGAACCATGGCGATAGATATACCTTCCCCTCAACGACAGGAAAAAGCACAGCTACGACCTACGCCGACTAACAGGGTTCAGGCAGGTCAAGCTCCTAAGATTGAAACAGGATTTTTAGATATCTTAGGAAAGCGGATTAACAGTCAAGCTGAGCTTGAGCTTAAAAGAAAAGCAATTAACGATAAGTTTCTTGAAAAAGAATACGACATTCAGGCGAGTAAAAGCACTATCGAAGCTAAGTCTAATATCTCCAATATGCAAGGAGAGATGGCCGCTCAGAATCTTCCTGAAATACAGCAAGGGTTAGAGAAGGGTTTATCTGATCTATTAAGTAGTGAGCGTTTTCAAAATGCTGACCCTGCACTTAAGCGAAAAATGGAGCAATCTGCTAGAGCTAGAGTGGTTGATTTCCAAAGAGAGGCGATACCTCATACAGAAAAACAGATCAGGACTGTAAGGGAAAAGACCTTCGACCAACACAGCTTGAATATGGGCGACCTTGCAGTTGAGTACAGCCACGACGTGAAGCTATTTTCTACTGCTGGCCTGGCCATAGTTGAGGAATCGGCTAGAGAATCAATGGCGCTCAAGATAGGTGTTGTTACCCCCGAAAACCAACCTTTAGTAGATGCAGCCGCAGCTAAGATGGTGTCGAAGTCGATACTAGGTGCTGCTAATCTGCACGCTAGTTACGGTAATGTAGAACACGTTAAGGATCTCCTTGCTGAATTCCCTGAAGGTGAAGGCGGAAAATATAAAATACTTCCCGAAGACAGAGCTAAGATAAATAAGATACTTGCTAAAGCCGTTGATGAGAACAGTCAAGATCTATCTTTTCAGTTTGCCACTGATGCCATGACGATGCACCCAGATGATGAGCTTGCTCAGTATCAAGCTGCGGTAGGTATGGTTCCTAATGATATGCCTAATAAAGACAAGGTTATTAACGGTATTCGGACGAACATAACGTCTATGAACGCCATGAACCGTCGTAGAGAAAAGGATGCAGAAGATCAGATTATGGTCAACGCATATAATCTTGCTGGGGATAAAATTAAAAAACGTGAAATGTTTACTGAGCAAGAGCTTAGGAATATGAAGGTTCCCCCCGAGAAAAGAAATGCTCTTAAAAAATATGTTGCTAATGCGGGAGAGGTTCAGACTGATGCAGATTTCTTTAATGCTCAGTTTGATAGATACCTCAAAGATGATCCGAATTTCACGGAGTTCAAGCCTGCTTCCCATTTTACAAAACTTAGCGGGTCGGACATTAGATTTTTTCAGAATCTCCAGAAAGGAATAAAAACTCAAGGAGACTCTCAGAGAGAAAGAATACGTGGACGCGCCGATAAAGTGGCGTCAGGTTTAGTTGATACTTGGCTGGAGTCTAAAGGTCTTATAGATGCTCAGAGTAAATTCAAAGCTAGAAAAATGAGCTTAGATATTGTCAGTGAATTAACTGAACAAGGCCTGACCGATGAAACAGAAATAAGAAAAAAGATATGGAAACGTCTGAACACAGATAAGTCTCTCACTACCGTCACCCCCCCTACTAGCTTTCTAGGCTTTGAGTTTGGAGGCGGAGAGGAGCTTAATGTCGAGGGAGCAGCACCGCAGGAGACAGTAGGCGAAGAAGCGCAGGCACAAGAAAAGCCTGATTCAGTATCTCAAAAAGCAGGCGGAAACTTCGGCGCTCACTCTTCTTGGGTTAATGCGATTCTTACTCAAGATCCTGAAGCATCAGGAGAGAAGATAAGGAAGATTCTCGACACGGCATTAAGACAGAACTTCGATGTTACAAAACCATACACAGGCAAATAGGACAAAAAATGATAACCGTTTCAGAGACAGCAAAAGATAATATAAAAAAGAGAGAAGGCTTCAGAAGGACTCCTTATGATGACGGAGGGGTTCCCGCTATCGCCTATGGCCAGCGAGGGTTTGACCCAAGCATCAAGTCAGTGACTGAAGCGCAAGGCGATAAAATGCTCGATAATCACCTTGCGAAAGAAGTCATAGCTCCTATTAACCAGAGGCTTAAAAGATCAGACCTTACTAGGGAGCAGCAGGACGTTCTCATTGATGTTATCTATAATATGGGGGCAAAAAAAGCTCATGAAAAATACAATCTCTTTGAGCGCATAAATAGTGGTGATGATGAGGACATAATAAATTTCCTCAGAACTGCCAATAAAGCAACGAAAGTAGATAAGAAGACAGGCAAGCTTATAATGGATCCGAAAACAGGCAAGCCTAAATTGTTTGTTCTTGATGGTTTGACAGAAAGAGCTAACGCAAGGGCAGAAGCTTGGCGATCAGGAATGGGAAGCAAGTCGAACTTGATCTCTAGCCTTATCGCTACGGCCGAAGCTAGTGATCTGACCCCTGAACAATTTGGACCAGAGCAACAGGGTCAGCCGGGCCAACAGCCTGACATGGCTCAACTGATGGAACTTGCAGATAGTGAATCAAAAGTCGAAGCTCAAGACAACCTATCTGATGTACAAGACATAGCTGACATTAACGATGCTAAGCAAGATCAGAGGGCTTCTAGTCTATCGGACAGACTTAATATTTCTAAGGAAGAAGCCAGTCTTGATTTAGAGGCAGATGGAGATGAGAACTTTGTGGTCATGAGGCGAGAGTCTAAGGATCTAATGGAGGATTTCCCAGCCATATACGAAACGTCAAGAAAGGATCCGCTTACGCTTGCCATACTTCGCTCCGACTTAGAAGGCGCAAAGGGTATTGAAGCAGCGGCTAAAGCGGCGGAGGTTAACCCGTTATCTAATGCAATGGACAAAGCAGCCCTTGAGTTTGAAGGTCTTCTGACGCCGTTGGCTTTAGAAACAGGAACCATCGACGTTAAAGAAGCGGCCAAGCAATTTAAGGATATGAGAGCTAGAAGAAAAGTTCTCAATAGCTATGACCCACAAGTGGCCACCGATAAGATTAATAAAGTTATCGAAGCCAGTAAGAAAGATATGCTTGAAGCTGTAGATATAGCTGCAGATTCTTTTGAGAAGCTTTGGTCGTTGCGTGACGAAGATATAACCAAAGCGATACCTGTATTCAGAGAACTATATAAAGCAGGAAAGATAACAAGCAAAGAAGCCTATGACATAATGGCCGCGTATGCTGAGTATCCAGAATTGTATGTGGCCCAAGGTATTCAATCAACCTCATCGACGTTTGCTAACCTTCTAGTTCAGCAAGGTATTGGCGTAGCCGGTGGCACACTTGGGGGCATAGCGGGAACATTTACAGCTGGGCCAGTAGGAACTTTAGCAGGAGCAAAGCTCGGATATGCTTATGGCGTTACTGTAGGAAACCTCGGCGGCGCACTTACTCTTTTCTCTCAGCGATATAGTACATTAGTCGAAGAAGAGTATGACAAATATAAAGGGCAAAAAAGCTATGAGGCCATACTTACCGACCCTGCTTTTAAAACAAAAGTCAAGAAAGCGGCTACGGCGTATGGTGTTACTGGCCAGGCCTTAGAAATGTTTGGAAGCAAGTTCGCAGGAAAGCTGTTCTCCTCCGCAGGGGTTAAGACAGCAGCAAAGAGTCTAACAAAAATGACTCCTAAGAAAGCTATTATAGGTTCAGGTGTCCTGGCCCTCAAGGGTGGTAAAGGTGCAGTTAAAATAGCTGTCGCAGAAGGTGGTCAAGAGCTAGGGGCCACTACCGCTTCTCTTGCGTCCGTAGGTGATCTCAATAGAGAAACCTTTGCCGTGGCAGCAGTTGATTCTCTCATGGAGGCGATTGTCGCTCCAGTAGCAGGTGGCCCTTTATCTCTAGTACAGAAAGCTGCCAACTCCGCAGTTGACTATAGGAAAAGCAAGACAAGACAGAAAATTGAACGGATAAAGAAAACAGTCGATGATAGCTCTCAAGCGGTCAGCAACTATGATAAGCTGAAAGAGCTTACGGCCAAGGTAAGGGAGTTCAAAGGGACTAAAGAATTCAAGAACAAGACTGAAGAATTCGTAAGAGAAACAGTCAATAAAGCAAAAGAGAAAAAGACTGAAGCGGCCAAGCAGAAAGCAGAGCAAAAGCTGAGTAAGCTTGATAGAACAAAACTAGATGATGGCAAGCTAGACTCTCCGAATGAAACCAAGACTCAAGAAGCTAAGATCTTAGAGGATCTGGAAAATGAGCTTGATGATTCAGTCGGCATATATGCTAAAGAAATATCGGGGTATCTTAAGGTTTCAGGATATGATCCCGATGTATTTTTTAAGGAAATGGGCGAGGTCGTTTATCAAGATTACCTTGCTTCTTTAGAGCAAGGTGTTGAGTTCAAAGTCCCTTTAGAGAAATGGATTGTGGCCACTGTTGATAACGAAGTGGCCTCTGCCTATGTACGAGTAGGGACTGAAAACAATGCGTTTCAAGCTGACCAGATACTAGCTGAATTTGAGAGTGACCCTTTCTCTTCTTTTGAAAGCGACGCTCAGGATCTGGCCGCTGAAAGAGAGTACGACGATCTATCTAAACGCGCTCAGGAACTCAGAGAGGCAGGCGTTCCTATTATCCCCCAGCCTACCCCTCGACCTGCCCCGCAGCAACAATCTCAAGAAGGTTCCGATGGAACAGTCGAAGAAGGCGCTCCTCAAGATGAAGCTGAAGGTACTCTCCCTCCTGAAGGGGAGCCAGGCCCAGAGTTTGAGCAAGCTCCCGAAGAGGAAGCTGACCCTGATCGTCCTATACTTAGAGAAATAAGAATGAGGACTTTTCTCAATGAGGAGACAGAGCCAGCATATAACTCTCTTCGCAAGAAGATGCGTAAGTCCATGGCCAAAAATCCTGTTATAAATGAGTTTCAAAAAGAGACATTGGTTAATATCCAGTTTGAGGCACTTAACCAAAGAGCTGAAGTATTAGGGAAGAAAGTCGCTGATCTTGTGAACGAGATTGACTTTTCAAAGATGACGGATGAAGAAGCGAAACCTAAGATAAAAGGCAATTCCTTGACCTATGTTCTAGGATACTTCAACCCCTTCATAGTCAGTAAATCATGGAAAATTGTTTTTAGAAACCAACCGTATTATCAAAAAGATAGCAACGGGAATAAGGTAAAAATATACTCCACTGTCAACACCATTCTTCATGAGCTAGGACATTCTTGGCTTCACCAACTCGGCGAAGATTGGGACGCTTTGCACAGCATGGATCCAGAGAAGATGACTTTTCAGCAGAAAGAATATCTGTACGCTATGGATGAGATAAACAATCTCATGAAAGAAAAAGGCTATAGGCTTGATACACTTAAAGACATATCTTCTTTTAGAAATCAATCTGGAGGTCTCCTAGATTCTAAAGAGTTTATGCGTATTCATGAAACATGGTCACAGACTACTGAGAAATATTTTCTCGAAGGGGAGTGGGAGAACTCCAGAATCAAGACAGCACTCAACACTATGAGAAAATGGATGGCCGCTATTGGTGAATCCTTCGTCGGAACTGCGTATAACAATTCATCACAGTACGGTCCTATATATGCTCTCCCTATTGACCCGAAAGTTAATAGAATATTTCAAGCTATTGTGGGAGCTGATGTTCGAGTTGATAGGGCAATGTCGCCGATGTTAGCAGCACCTAGTTTAGACTCAAATATACTTGGGGCCAATACCCAGAAGTACATGGATCTGATTGCTAATTACAACGATAAGTTACTAGGAGACACCTATTTTAAGACCTACAAAAAAATGGTCCGAGAGCAGGAAGCGGCCAGGAGAGAACTCGAAGATGGTGTCCGAGAAAGAGCTTTTGATGAGGTAGGATCTTTAAAACCTATAGCGTTGTCTAGGACTATTGAGCAAGCATACGAAGATTTCAGAATAGATCTGAAAGAGAAAAAGAAAAAACTGCTCCGTAACATGGACTATGCAGGTGTGGATAAACTAGAGGCAAAAGACCCTCGTATATCTTTTGAGTCTTTTGCTAAGGTTTTGTTTGACGGTGATCTTAAGAAAGCAATGGTCGCCAAACAGATTCTCCCTAATCATTTAATATCTCCTGCCAAAAAAGGCGGGGCAGATATAGTTGAGGTCATGAACTCAGGAGGATATAAGAACCCTAACGAGTTCCTTCCTGCATTGATGGAGATGGCACAAGAGCCGGAAATGATGATGGTCCGAGCTGAGCAGATATATCAAGAGCTTGACCCTCAATTCAAAACAGATGAGGAGATTCAAGAAGAGGCAATTACTGTTGTTCAAGGAATGTCAAAAGACCAGATTCTTAAAATGGAGTTAGATACTCTTGGGAAGAAAGTTATTGGTATGGCCAAAGAACTCGGAGAGAATCCTGATACTGTAGCTCGTCGAATGGATAAAGACGCTATTGAAGCCGAGTCAAGAACTATAATAAGAAGCTCTAAAAAGAAAGGGTATGATCCGAAGTCTCATCTTAGGGAGGCGAATAAAGCAAATAGGTTAGCATGGAGTAGGTTTAATGCAGCGGATTTCCTTGCTGCCTTCAAGGCGAAGGCCAGACAGGCTGCTTTCTTTAAAGCTTTTCAAGATGGAGCTAAAACTAAGAAAAAGATTCAGTCTATTGACTCACTAATTAAGACATTGAAGAGAACAAACAGAAAGAAATTAGCTGCGATATACGACATTGAGATTATTGATTTCATAAATACCTTAGTTAAAGCGGCGGAAGCCAATCCTAATGACCTTCCTTCTTTCAACCCACAGGGATTCTATAATCAAGTAATGATGAACGAGGGGCTTATCCAAGCGGTTAATGAAATAATCGAAGAAGTTGAGATAGGTACACAAGGGAGATCTTTCGATCAGTTAACTGTTGACAGCTATCTTAAATTCGGCAGGGCGCTTGAAGGACTAACTAAACTTGCCCGAACGGTAAGAGCTGTCGAGATTGACGGAAAGAGATATGACACGTTAGAGACGGCCGACACTGTATCTGAAGAAATAGGATCCTCGAAAAAGAAAAAGAGAAAGAAGCTTTCAAGAGGTCCGAAAGGTTTCATTGTAGGCGCACAGAGAGCGCCGAGGAATGTCCCTTCCTTACTCAGAGGTCTTTATAAAAGTGATAAGGCCTGGACTGAATCTATGCTTGGTAAATTAGTGACAGATGTTCTTGAATCAGGATCAGAGCATCAACTTGCATATAAGAACTCAGAGCAGAATATAATAAAATCTTTTAAGAAAATATCTAAGTCGAAGCTATCGGCAAAGCCTATTACTTCTAAGGAACTCGACACTACTTTTGAAGGAGGTATTCCAGAGATCATGTTCGCTATTGCTTTAATGGGATCTGAATCTGGAGCTGAGAAGCTGCTACTCTCTAACTATAACGGTAAGGCCCTAGGTGAATGGGACTTTGAAACGAACAAAGTAGATGAAAGCAAAATGAGAGCTTTCATAGATAGACTTATTAAAGAAGGGACTTTGACCGAAGCCCACTTTGATGCCGTAGAATCTATATGGAATGAGTTTGGCAAGTATCACACTGAGGTTAAGAACTCCATCAGATATACAGATGGAGATGTAATCGGAACCGTCGAAGGGCGATCTTTCAAAACACCTTGGAAAACATATCAAGGCGGATATGTTCCGATCATTATGAGTAGAACATCAGGGGGTCTTTCTGAAAGAATAGGTGCTTCAGGGTTTGAGCTAGATAAGTCAGGTTTTGAAGCTTCTAAGTTTATCCCGACTCAAGACACCCGCTTTAGATATGCGCGTACTCCAGTTAATAAAAGAGATGTTCTTGACCTCGATATTAGTAAGGTTATGTATCATCTTAACAACCAAATTAAAGTGGCTAAGATGAGAAAAGTTATGTCTGACTTTTCAAAAATCATTAAGACCCCTCAAGTTAAGAAGTCTTTTGACACTAAGTTTGAAGAGGACTTTTATAAAGATCAGCTTCCTGAGTGGTTTGATAGAGTTCTTCAACAGCAATTCAGTCAGCCTTCTAACAAGTGGATTGATAGGGCCGCAGCGACGTTGATAAGAAACACATATATTCAGTTCTTTTTCTTTGCTCCTAAGACAATCGTTAAGCAGCAAATTGGTATTGTTCCGGCCATGAGATTAGTTGGCCCTTGGAGAATGGCCTCTCAATACGTTAAAACCCTTGCTAACTTTAAGAAGGATAAAAAGAATATTGTGATGCGATCTGCTCGAATGGAGGAGCGTTTTGAGAGACATATTGAAAATATGATTCGTCAATACACTGAGATAGATGTAGCAGAGAACGGATGGGTAGCTCATGTTCAGAATAAATCTAAGTCATTAGCGTTTACTCCTATTCAGATATCGCAGAACTTCGTTGATGTGGCAATATGGACAGCGGCGAATAACAAAGCAATTAACGAGTTAGATATGTCGGAGAACGATGCTAAGACTTATGCCGACGATATTGTAGAGAGAACTCAGGGATCTACAAACGTAGGAATGATTAGTAATTATCAGTTTGGTACTCCAGTAATGAAACTGTTCAGCATGATTGCTTCGATTCCGGTCGCCCAATTCAATCAGCTTCAAGAAGGCAGGGAGCAAAACGTAGATGAAAACCTTTTTGTTAAAGGGCAGTTCCTATTTGCCTCTATGATCTACATGGGGATTCTACCAGGCCTGGCCAACCAAGCGGCCAATGACCTTGTAGATGAACTGACAGATGCACTATTCGGCGTTGAGGATGAGGATGAAGATGAATCACCTAACGGAAGGGCTAAGAAGATGGAGAAGGTGGCCATGAAGTATGCCACTTCGGCGATTAAAGAATCAGTGGAGACTACCTCTCCCATAGGCGCTAGATTTGTAATGCCTTTAATTAATAGAGCTACAGATCAATGGGGTACTTCTCCTCAATTATCTCCTGCAATAGACAATTTTGTTAGAAACGCAGGTACGGTCGTGTCGGCCGCTGACGATGCTTTCAACGGAATAGATCTTAACGGTCGGGAATGGAAATCTCTGTTTGATACCTTTACTTTAATGTCAGGTATTCCTACTTCCGAAGTCGGTCAGGCCATTAATTATTATATGGAAAGTGTCAGTTCAGTACAGCAGAGAAACCGCAGAGATATTCAAAGAAGGAATCAGCAGAAACTAAAGCGACTTAGAGATCAGTAATGTTGCTACAGCAGGCGCGGAAAGATATACTAACAAGGTACTCAGGAGTAATATATGTCAATAGGAATCAGTCAAGCAGCTTTTAACAGGTACACTACTAACTCGGCGACGTTTAGTATTACCTTCCCAAGGCACAACGAGAATGAAGTTAGGGCCTACGTGGAGGACGTTAGTACAGGTGTGCTGACAGCATTAGCACTCACTACTGACTATACTCTTTCGGGGATATTGCCCGCGTCCGGTAGTGCCACATTGACATTAGTTGATAATGGAAACCCACTTCCCGATCAGGCTTGGTTAGATAGTGGAGGTCTTTTAGATAACGCAGCGTACTCTATTATCATTGAGTATGTTCCTGCAGGTAAGCAAGAGAATAGCTTTGCCAACCTCGGTCGATTCGCTCCAGTATCTTTTGAGAAATCTCTTGACCAATTGACTATGACGGTCAAAGCGCAGGAAAGAATTCTTGGCAGAACAATTCAATTTCTACCTAAAGATATTACAGATAGCTATGATCCAGTATTCCCTACAACAATCGTAGGAAATGCAGATAAGGTCATTGCCGTTAATGATACTGAAGACGGCATTAAGTATGGCCCAACAACTGCGTCAATATTCCAAGCCGTTGCTGATGCAGCCGCTAGTGCAGGTAATGCGGCCACAAGTGAAACCAATGCTGCAGCCAGTGAAGTAGCAGCAGGTGATGCACAGACCGCAGCGGAAGCTGCCCAGGCCGCTGCAGAACTAGCTCAGACAGGCGCAGAACTAGCAGAGACAAACGCTGGTGTCAGTGAGACTAATGCTGCAGCAAGTGCCGTAGATGCTGACTTTTCCGCTACCCTCGACGTTTACACAACTACAGTTCAGGTAGCTTCAGGCGACTCTCCGGTGACAATTACTTCAGGAGATGACGCCACTTTATATGTCGTCGATTCAACCGGCGGAGATGTTACGTTTAATCTCCCTGTTCTCTCAGGCCTGGCCTCCACTTGGAAGGTCGGATTCTTGAAAGCGGTTGACGCAGCAAACAATATTATAGTAGTTCCTAACGGCGCTGAGACAGTTAATGCAGGCGCAAGTATCAGCTCAAGTGACATTGGCGTTGGTGTTTTAATATATCCTAATACGGCCACAGACTGGTTTGGATACTATTATACTGCAGGCTTTACTCCAGGAGGCGCTGTGTCAGGAGGCGGTGGTTTGACCGTTGTTGGCACTCAATCCATAGCGGCCGCAGGGCAGATTACGCTCAATGTTATTTCCATACAACAGGCCCTAAAAGTACAGGGCAATGCAGGCGCTCAGACAACAGGGACCGCACCATTTTCAACCACACCTGCAGATGGTACTCTTATTGTACTGGTAGGCGTTAGTGATGCAGCCGTTCTTGAGATACCTTATGCAGATGTTGCAGGAGGGTGTTTAATTAAAGGTGACTGTTTCCTCGGCGCGAATGATACGCTAACATTAATTTACGATTCAACTTCTGACCGTTATTTTGAAATGGCAAGGAACTAAGACATGAAAAGATCTAATAAAGCACTAGCTCTAATCCTGATAGTTTGGATTACGCTACCCTTGGTTATTATCGCTCAGTCGGTAAGAACTATTAACACAGACATTATTACGGTAAACGATCCTACGGCCACAGCGGTTGATGTTCAGCCTGCTTTGCAGATTGGTAGCTCAACTGTCGAAGCTGACGATATCCTCGATGAAGATAACATGGCGTCCGACTCTGCTACTGGATTGGCCACTCAGCAGTCTATTAAAGCATACGTCGATGTAGTAGATGCTCAGACCGTTGATGGTCCTGCATCAAGTACAGATAACGCCGTTGCCCGCTACGATCTTGCTACTGGAAAGCTTATTCAAGATTCAGGTGTTCTCATTGATGACTCTAATAACATGACAGGCGTTGTGGGCATCACGGCCACAGGCAATGTCGGAGCTGTTGACGGAACCTTCTCAGGGAATCTTAGTGGCAACACTTTAGAAACCACTACGACGTTGACTACTCCCGCTACTAACAGAGGAGTAATCTACTCAAGCTCAGGCAGTTTGGTAGAGGACGCTTCTTTCCTTTGGTATCATGACTCACTTAAGACTTTGTTCGTTGATGGTCAACTACAAGTTGGTGATCTTGATTTTAGAAATGCAGAGATAACTAATATCGGATCTGGAGGGAGTGATGATATTCAGCTACTCCCTTTTGGTTCAGGTTCAGTTAGTACCGGATCTAATATTCGTATGTCTGGTACTGGTGGCTTATTTTTACCAGATGGGACTTCAGGTAACAGACCTACGGTAGCCGCAGGCGATTATCCAATACGATTCAACACGGATAACTCAGGATTCGAGGGCTACAACGGATCGGCCTGGGGAAACCTCGGCGGCGGTGCAGGTACTAAGAACATAATTATCCAAGAGACTTATGAGAGCGCTATTAAGGCCTCTGACTTTACGTGTGGAGCTAACTTAACGGCGACTGACGAAACAACAAGTCCTATTAATGATCTAAACTCTATCGACATTGACCAAGGGGCAACGCCAACGACTGACGGTTTTGGTTGTAGTTCTTCCGCTTATACTCTCCCCATTAAAGCGAAGGGAAAGTTCCTTGGTGCTTGTATTTATACTGAATGGGATGGAAATGATAACGAGTTTTCATTCAGAGTTTTTGACAATACTAACTTAGCTTTCTTAGGTTCCGTAGGTATAACAGCTTCGACTGAACCGAAAGAACATTGTTTATATTTCAACTCGGCAACAGATACGGCAAGTATTGATTTCTTTCTTGTCGCCGATACTGCCAACAACAACACAACGCTTCGACTCGATGACGTTCAACTCGTCGTTGATCCTCTTGCCCCTACGGATATTTATGCTAGTAGTGAGTGGGAAAGCTATACCCCCGTATTTGATAATTTCACAGGAACTAATGTTGTTGCGAAATGGAAAAGGGACGGCAGTGATTTAATAGCGACAGGATGGGCAACGGTTACTTCCCCTCTTGGAGGCGCATTGGCTATATCTCTTCCTAGTGGACTTCTTGGTGACTTTACCAAACTACCTGAGCCATCGAATAGAAGGAATATGGTCGGAACATTGACTAGAATAGAGGCCGGTCAAAGACATTATGACGGTGGCGGTATTTTACATATTGAACAAGGTAATCCGAGCAAGGTTTTTTACGGAACTCTTCCCTCGTTTAGTACCGTTTTTGACAATAATAATGCTAACGATATTGCAGGTGGAAATAGTATATCGTGGGAATTCAGAGTACCCATAGCCGGATGGTCAAACACATCCCAAGGCGTAGTGGTAAAAAATCGCACCGACTCGGCTAGTGTTGAGAATGTTTTTAGTGCTAGGATTGCTAACCCGTCTGGGGCCGCAACCATCACAAGTCAGAGTGCGGATTTTATAGAGTCAGTCTTAAGAACCTCTACAGGTAAAGTCCTAG
>Ga0208643_1001021_pt1 | contig 16741 bp, 13 predicted proteins | sample VirMetDEL_Nov_12_FD_184516 | JGI IMG/M metagenome (GOLD analysis project Ga0208643, IMG submission 184516) | Aqueous microbial communities from the Delaware River and Bay under freshwater to marine salinity gradient to study organic matter... | ecosystem: Environmental > Aquatic > Marine >... | reverse complement strand
TAGCATCAGAAACATCTTCATCTGTAATACCCACTGCTGTTTTACCCAAGTCTAATCCTTTGTTTATTAAACCAGTCGCACCAGTAGCAAAAGGTACTATTTCTCCATTTACAAAATGCAAACCAAATTGTCTTAATGAGGCATTAAACATTCTTACAGCCTGTACTGTGGATCCTGCATCTGATCTAGACATAAGTCTTACAAATGGGGGAAATGACAGTAAAACTTTTGCAATGGCTAACCCAGTGACTATTGGTAAATTAGCTAATGGTGCAAATACTATAGCAGCAGATAAACCAGCCGCAATCAATCCACCAGCAGCACCACCTCTTCCAGCTTCACCACCAGTTAATACATCAATTTGAAATTGTAAGTCTCTAAGACCTCTTCTGGTTTCGACACCAAACATAGCATCAAGAGTTTCATCACCAAATGAGTCTAAAGATGTTTTAAGATTTTGTGATTTAAATAAATCAGTAATTTTACCCTTACCATTCATATCAATAGATTTAGATAATAATCTTTGCATACTTGCTTGTTGTATTTCTTTAAACACATCATCATCAACTGTTTCTTTTAAAGCGTTTATTGTTGATGCACTTCTTGGTCTAAATATTGTATTTACAGTTTCTTCAATAGTTTTGTTAGGTAAATCTGCGATAGCTTTGGTTCTTTCAAACTTCATACGATCTTCTGTTGCATCAGCTAGTTTTTTAAGAGAATCTACAAAAACTCTACCTTGTTCACGTGAATTAAGTCCACGTGTAGCATTTCTTCTGGTTATATCATTTATAAGATTTCTTAATTGCACTGGCTTTGGATTAAAACCAATCATATTTAGCTGTTCTATTGTATCTCTAACTAATGGTCCTGAAGTTCTGCCAGTAGCTGGATCTTGAAACAATACATCAAACTTGCCGTGTTCTTTTTCAAATCTTTTAATTTCTTTCGCAAATTGTGTAAAATTAACATCTGTAAGTTCATCTTTAGTAGCTTCTCTTAAAGCATCAGCAAACAACCTATTTTTTAAATCAGCTTTAAGTTTATTTTCGTAGTAATGATCAATAACATTACCTTGTGCATCTTTTTTTATATAATCAGGATCTAATTTTATGTAATCATCATAATCCCTAAGACCTTTAAATATGTTTTCTAAATCGTCTTTTGAACCATTTATTAAAGCCTTAGTGTAAACATCATCAGCTTGAATAATACCATTACCCGTTCTTGCAACTAATCTTTTAATTTCTACGTCATCAAACGGCAACATTCTATCGTAATGATTTTTATTAGCTACTCGTAATTCATTAACGGCACTCATTATTTGTTTTTTTTCATTTACATCTAATCGTAATGGAGGCTTACTATTAGCCAAAGCTAACTCTATTTGCTTCATGCCATCTTCTTCTATTTCAGTAAGAATACTGTCTTTGTTTTTAATACCTTTTTTTCCAATACCATAATCATCAAAGACACGAGCCATATTAATAACTAGCTTTCTTTCATCAGACTCTTCTAAGACATCTCGTAAAAACCTATTTAAATAGTTAGCATCATTTCTTACCATTCTTAAATCATATTTACCTTGAGCGGCTAGTTCCTCTGCTCTTGTTAAAACACGGTCTAGTTGAGTTCTAATATTACTGCTTATCTCTGCACCAGGCGGAGATAATTCTTGCATTGTTCCTTTACTCATATCTGAATCTAAAATTTTTCTAGCTTCTTTTAAATGTTTGCCAATTATGTTGTTAATAGCTTTATTAATAATTTCTGATTTATTTAATTCAGTCTCTGTTTTTAAAACTGGTTTGCCGTCCACAACTTCTGGTTGTGGTTGACCTCTTTTATCAATAATAAATTTTCTATTATCAGGCACCATTCGACCATTAGCGTCTTCAATTAAATCATATCTAAAATTAACAAACTTTTTATCTACAGCATGATAAGCATCACCGCTCTGTTCCATTGCTGCGTTTTTTGCTTTATTCATGGTTTCTTTTAATTCTGTACCAAAAGCTTTATTAGCTGGTATATTTCCATAATCTCCCACCTGTATTACGCTTTCTCCAATATCATCAAGAAGGGTTCTGAGTGAATTTGTAACTGTTTGTTCTTGTAATCTAAGTTTTTGTAAAGCGTTGTCAACTTGTTCATCTAAACCTTTTTTAGAAGATTGCGATAGGCTAGCATTTAATGCTTCTTTTTCATCTTTAATATTTTTAAGAACACTGTTAGTTGCTGCCCTTAAATACTTTGTGTTTGGTTTGTTTCTCGAATTACTTAAAACTTGTTCAACAATAGCTTGATAATTTGCTGGTAGCTTTTGATCAAAAACTGCTCTTGCTGGCAAAAATCCAGGGGATTTAGCATAATCAAATCTTTGTACTTTGCCTTGTTTTGCAGCTTTAAGTATTTGATCATCTGTTAAAACTTTTCCTCCGGCTGCTACACTTTCACGATCTAGTTTTTTAACATCAGGCCAACTTAAGTTTCTGGATGCCACAAATGCTGCTCTTTGGTTTTCTATTGGTGCTTTTTTACCTAATATAGTTTTATATATTGCTCCAGGCACTTCTCCAAATAACCCTTGACCTACGGAACCTATAACAAATTCTTCCATAGCTAAATCTTTAAGTTCATCTTTATCTTGTAATTGAAAACCCTCTATGGTATCAAGATACTCTTCAGCAGCTTTACCAACAGGTGCAGCAACTCCAGCAGTAAATGTTCTACCCAATCTTTCTCTACCACCAAGGAGTGCAGTAAGTGTTTTTAAAATTCTAGTTTGTGGCATAAAAGCAACTATAGTTGACACCACAGGACCTGCTATTCCAGACATATCAGCAAAATCACCAGTCCTCAAATTAAAGCTATTTTCATCTACAATAGTATTTAAGTTAATGGTACTGCCATCCTTTAAAGTTCTTTGCTGAACAGGTAAACCAAGTAGTTGCAAGCCTTTAGGTGTCAAAGCTACTTGTCCTTTTGTATTTCTTATGTATCCACCAGCACCAACTGAATTTTGTAGTATTCCTTCTTGTTGTGTTGGATCTGTAGATTTTTGTACTTGTGCCATTAAATCACTAAGTATTTTATTTTCTTCTTTATATGGATCTTCTTTATCTTTAGATACTTCTGCTCTACCTAATTTTTCTCTAAGTCTTTTACCTGGACCCTCCTTAATATTGACACCAGTTTCATAATCAAAGTAAAGCTCATCATAAAATGGTGAAACAGCACCTTTAGCTATCTCAGCTCTAGTTTTTTTCTTTGCCTCATCTTCGTTGTCAGCATCAATTAGGTGTGAAACTCCAGGGGCTATTGCTACTCTAAATCTTGGCATTATAAGGTAGTGTCATATATTTGTTCAGAGCTTGTGCTAGATCCTCGATATGAACCTGGTGCTTCTAAACCAGTTAAATCAATGCCTAATATACGGTCTATTAAGTCTTGTCTCTGTGTTGCTAATGGTGATGTTACTCCTGTTCTAGCAAAATAAGAAAGATCTTTAGTTATTATATCCTTATCGCCTTGCATACTTCGTAAAACAGTATTTCTTGTTCTTGTTAATTTATCTTTTATAACAGAAGGATCTGTAAATATGGTTAAGTTACCAAATATTTCAGCAACAATATTTCTGTCTAGATTAGAAATAGTTTTACCAGATTCTCCCAAAACTTCTCGAACACTCATTTGTGTTAAAACTTCCAATGTTGCATTAATTCTAGATCTAGCGGATAAATCTTTCCATTTACCAGTTGACATACCAGCAGCGGCAGCAAATTTATCCATACTTTCTTGTAACCAACCAGTTGCTCCATAGGCATTTGGATCTTCTAAATCTTTAAATACATCATCTAAATCACCAAGTGTTTTTTCACTTTTCTGAAAATTTGTTAAAGTAGTACTTAAACTTTCCTCTGCTTCACCAATAGAATTAGCTTCTTTGTAATCCATAAACCCTTTTCCTTCAAGGCTTGCTTCTATCTCTAACAATTTTTTAGCTTTGTTGAACTCTCTTTGTTCATCTGCTTCAAGTAAATCTCTTGCTGCTCTTTCTTCACCAGCTTTAGCTGCACCAGTAGCAAGACCTTCTCCCATTTGTCCAGTTCTTGCTAGTTCACCACCTACATTTCTAATAAAGTCTAGGAATCTATCAGACCCAAATATACCAGTAGTTTCTCTTGGCACTACAGGTGGTGGATCTATATTAAAGTCATCTAAAGTTTTTGTAGTATCAACTTTGTCTAATTCTATTTTTGGTATATCAAACTTACCATCAAACTTATCTTGTGTTTCTAATAAGCTATCTGCTTCTGTTTTATTTATATCAACCAAGGATTCTATCGGAGTTAGTTCTTCTAAAGCTTTTGCAATAGTTGGGTCCTGTAATAATCTACCTTCTGGTAAAAGATTACCAAATTCATCTCTGCCAATCATTGCTTCTTCAAAAGCAAGTCTTCGTTGTGTTGACTCTAAAGGACTCATAACGCCTAATGTTTCGCCACCTGTAACAGGACCTAGTGTTGGTAATTCTTCAATAACAGTTGGTTGGTCTAAAACATCTTTTGTTTCTACAGCTTCAACTACAGGTTGTTCTATAGCTTCAATGTCTTTCGTAAAGTCTTGTATATCACCAGATTTTCTAATTATTCCCTCTAACTCTTCTGTAGTTCTACCAGCCCTATCTGCAGCACTTTTAAATCCTTCAGAACCTTCACCATAAAAAGGAGAATCATATTGAGCAATACTTTGTGCTAACGGCATTTTTTCTAATTGTTCTTCAGAAAATATTTGTCTGGTTAAACCACTTGCAATCGGTCCTAAAACACCTTTAGCAACTCTTCCATAATCTTGAAGTGTTGAGCTTATGCTTGCTGGCTTCATACCAATATTTTGTGTAAATGGCATAGCCTTTCTTTCCGTAGCTTGATCTAATATAGATTTTAATTCTGGAGAAAATACTATTTGACCTGCATCAGCACTATTTTTTAAAGCAAATAAATCGTTATCAGGTAAAGTATTTATTTTTTGCTGAAATGTATTTACATCAAAGGTTTGTGTTTTACCATCTGCATAGGTGACAGAGCCACCAGCTTGGAACATTTTACGATTCATAAAGTTCATTAGGTTTGTCCTTGTCTTGGAGCTAAAGCACCATAGGCACTAAATGCTGCACCTAGTCCTGCTGCTGAAGGATCTGTTGGCATACCATATCCAGAGTCAATCTGTGTTTGTGATGCTTGATAACCAGGTAGCATAGAGCCTATTTGTCCTAATACACCTAATGGTCTTTGTTGTTGTCCTAGTTGTTGCTGATAGATTCTACCTAGACCAGTCTCAGCAATACCTCTACCAACGCCACCATATCCAGATAGTTCGCCTCTTTGTCCTGCTCTCATTTGTTCTTGAGTTTGACCTATGCCACCAATTTGCGAACCGTATCCAGCTAATTGTGATCCTAATGCTGAAGCACCAGCACCTCTTTGTTGTCCTATACCAAGCAACCCAGTAGCAAGATTTTGTCTTGCACCTGATCCAGCAGCACCATAACCCATAAGGTTAGCAGCTAATTGTTGTTGTGCACCAAACTGATCTCCTGTAAGACCTCTTAAGGTACTACCAAGTTGTTGTTGAGCACCGAGTCTTGAACCAGACAATCCAGCTAAACCGCTACTTGCAGCTCTTTCAGCTTCTCTTTGTCTTGCAAATTCACCTAAACCTGTTTGTTGTGCTTGACTATATCCTGTTTGTCTAATACCACTTAATGCTTTTGCTAGACCTTCTCCAAGGTCTTGTCTACGTTCTTCTGCACCAAGTCTTGCTCTACTACCACCAAAGGCACCAGAACTAATCTCACGGGCTCTTGCAGCTATATCTTGCTTGTCACCTGCTTCTAATACGTCATCAATTGTTTGTTGTACTACTGCATCTTCGTAAGGATTATAAAATTGTTGAGTCATACCCGGATCATAAGCACCCAATGTCCCTCTTAATAAATCTTCTGACTCACCTAAACTTCCACCGTAGTCTTGTGTACTACCTATAGCTTGTCTTCCAAGTCTTCCTAAAGAACCACCAAATCTATTTGTAGCTCCTGTAGTAATACCACGTGCTTGACCAATACCGCCTAATTCTTCTCCAAGACCCATTTGCATCTGTCTTTCAGCTCTACCATAGTAAGGATCTCTAAGTTCTTCTGCTCTTACAGACTGGTCTATTGCTTGATTTACTAAATTTTGATTCTGTTGTAAGAATGGTTCAAAGCCACCAATTCCAGAAATAGCTTGTTGTCTCGCTAATACTTCTAACGGTGTAAGACCTGCTGTTTGTTGTAACGGTACATCACTACCAATTAAGTTAGCACCAGCTTGTTGTAGTTGCTGATAGAAACCTGGTTGATCTTGAGTACCAAAGTATAGAGATCTAAGCAATGGATCTGTTAATTTCTCAGATGTCTGTTGTTGTAATAACACAGGATCTATTGCACCCATAGGCATTTGTGTTTGTGTAGGGTCTGTTTGAGTTGTTGGTGCAACTGGGTCTATTACTGGATCAACTACTGGGTCTACTACTGGGTCTGTAACTGGAATTGGATTTCCTATTTCTGTTATTCTTTCAGAAGGAAGTTCAGCAATCATTGGTTTTGAATCTACTGGTCTATATAATCTAGAACCAGCGAGTTGCATATTAAAATTATCGGGATTTGGATTCATTTCTCTTTGTAATCTTTCTCTGAACTCTTCTGGACTTGGTGTGGTATCGATGCTTCTTGAGTTAGCACCAACTCCGTATCCGATATTTTCTCTAGGTATATACCTTTTGAGTTCCTCATCTGATAGCTCTAATAATTCAGCAGCACCTAACCCTGTTTGTGGTTGCGGCCTACTTCTTCCTTCGCTTGGCGGTCTGTTTATAGGATTAACTAAAGGCATACCAACAGAATCATAACGAAGAGGATCTCTACCAGCTCCAGGCGGCGTTACGCCTGCTGAACCAATAAATTGGCCGTCTGGTCCTATAATTTCTGTAGGTCTTACACCTGGGCCAAAGCCAAAGTCTTGTGGTGGTAAGGGTGGAGGTGGCATACCTATTCTTGGATCAATTATTGGTCTGTCGTCAATACGTATTTGATCAGATATACGCTTGGGTGGTAGTAAGTCTGGTCTTATTGATATAGGTCCACCAGGTCTTTCTGCTGGGCCGCCTACGTCTGGTTGTTCCTTCATTCGTAATCCAGGAGGTAAGTCACCTAACGTACCGTTATTTGCAATAGGCGTACCACCAAGATTAGGTAGGAGTGGTGCCAAAGGTGCTACTGGTTGTTTCATTGCTGGTGGTGCCAAAGGTGGTCTTCCTCCATCAAAAGAAGGTGGTGCAATACCCATATCTCTACCAATACCGCCTGTATTACCTATAGCAGGAGGTATAAATCCGGGAGGAGGTGGTAGTAATTGTTGAGGTGAGCCAATACTAGGTATTCCACCACCAATACCTCCAATAGATATAGGTTGTTCAAGTCTTCTGCTTATACTTCCGTCTTTTGCTCTTTGAATTAAACCAGCTAACCCACCTTTTCTTCTTCTTTTTGGTGGCATTGGTAAATCAGGTCTTGCACCAATAGCTCCCATACCTCTACCTCTAGATGGTGCTTGTCCTATGGGTGCTCTTATTAGGTCACTTAAAATACCCATTATGCCATTCCTACTTTATTAAATTGTTCAAAGGTTTTCATAAGCTTGTCCATATTCTTTGCACCTTGTTGTCTATCTGGTTGACCATTTGGCACTAACTCTATACCTGTTTCTGTCTTTGTTACCTTAAATCCACCTAAACCATTGTTAGCAGCAGAGGTCATTACAAACTCACCATCACTTAACATAGCTGGTATATCATCACTTGTACCTGTTCCTGGACCTATTGAAGGACCACCCATACGCATATCCAGTTCGTTAGCCATTACTGATCTGCCCATAGCAAAATTAGGTCGTAACTCTTGTAAGCCACCCATGGCAGCATTCTTTCTAACGCCTAAGTCAAAACCTGTAAATGTAGGTGCAGGCATAAGATCTGGTCTTACAGATTGCCTTATGTCTTTGAGTCCACCTTCTTTGCGTTTATAATCATCTTTAACAACTTTACCGTATAAAGCAGCCATTGCAGCTAATCCAGCGTTGCCACCAAGACCTCCTAATAATGATCCAGATTGTGTGCTATCGTTTTGTCCTCCAAAAGCCCTGTATATTCCACCGCCACTAGGGTCAAATCCTAGCTGATCATCCATAAATTCTTGAAATGCATTTTGTTGTCCAGGTGTTCCGCTTATAAGTTTGCTAATAAAAGATTGTTGATTTGGTTGAACTGTTCCATAATTAGGATCAAAAATATCTTCACCACCAGTAAGCTGGTCAAATTCGTCCATCTGTTGTTGACCAGGACCCATGAGGTTTTTAAATAAACCTTTACCATCTTCCCCTGGCAATACGTATTCTTTTGCACCACTAAATCCTTTACCAATGTTTCCTAAAAGACCAACGCCATCATCACCTTTAAATACAAATTCTTTAGCAGATCCTAAACTTTTACCAAGATTGCCTAATAGACCAACTCCATCTGAGCCTTTTGTTAAAAACTCTTTTGCATTGCCAAAAATATTTCCTGTTTTACCACCTGTATATGATTTTGCAGGTGTAAATGCTGTTATTAAGTCACCAATACCACCCTCACCCTTTGCTAAACTTACAACAGCCCTTCCTCTATTATAAGCAATAGCTGGCACTTGCCATGGTCCAGGTATAACTGCTGCAATAGGTGCAACTTTTTTAACTACTTTTTTAACTGATTTGGCTAGTTTTTTTAAAAAACCAAACTCTGCCATACCAGTAATAGGGTTAATAGACATGCCTTGACCCACAGTATATTCATTAGGATCTAGTCCAGCAGACATCATTTCTCTTCTAATTATTTCTTGTGTTTGTGGAGAGATAACTGGTGGGACTACCATTTCTCCTGGTGCTACGTGGGCTAGCATAGAATCTTCTCCTCTACCTAAACCTGCTATGCCTGTACCTGAGTTGTCTATTCTATTCATGCTCTATTATTCCTGTAAACATTTTAACCAAAATACTAATAAGTATCTATCTCCTGATTCTACTGCAAGTCCTCTATGCATGTGAGTAAAACTCGGAAAAATTAGAGCGTGGCCTGTAGGTAGAGGCTCGACTGTACCACGTTTTAAAAACTCAGTTCCGCCACCTTTGTACTTTCCAGTGTTCAAAGGAACTACCATACTAATATCAGCACTTGCATCATGATGCCAAGCACCTTGTTTTTTATCCTTTAAATTATAGTTGGCTATTTGTATACCACCACCATTTACGTGTCTGTTCCAAATATTCAAAAATATAGGATTACCTATAGTATATATCGTATGCATTAAGGATTGGAAGATTTCTGGACAATTATCTTGAAAAGTTATTTCTGGTATTTGTCTTAATGTGTCCTCTTCATTGTTAGGTTGAAAGCCAAAATAAGCTTCTAAATTCTTCATTTCATCTAAAAGTATGTCGCAAAACTTCTCAGAAAAGAATGGAACTGTGTACACATCTTTTAATGGTTCTTGAATAATTTTATCTAATGGAGTGTCTTTTCTTTCTGTATCACCCTTTTGTTCGTAAAATTCAACAATAGGCTCAATAGAGTCTGATACTGCATAAAATGTGTCCTTTTGTATGTACCAGTCGGCAGGATGTTCTAAAAGAATGTTCTTAGTTTTATAGTTTAGGTCTTCTGCTGTATTGCTCATAAAGTAATTATTGTGCTACCTGCTATCTTAATAGTAACCTTACCAACACTAGATGTCATCTCAAAGCCTTGTTCTAGTGTTCTTTCGCCTATGTCAATCCACTTGTTACCTGTATAAACTTGCAGGACACCAACTGTCGTATTCCATATAATGCTACCATCATTAAACTTTAGCGTATTTTTTTCTGGATCACTTATTTGTCTAACATTATCAAGATCAACTGCACCAAGGTTAATTTCAAGTATTCTAACTAAACGATTAAAAAGCTCTGGATCTACAGGACCTATTGCTAATGGTAGTTGAGTTTGTAAAAGTTTGCTCATCTTCTACCATCTGGCTTTATGTCTATACGTGTAGCTCCTAACCTCCATCCTATGCCAAGATTACCATCATTTGTAGCATCATCATCTGATTCAAATCGTAATGCTATTTGCCTTGATCTACTGCGAACATAAGCTTGTTGAGTAGTAGAGCTTATTGCATTAGTTGAATTTATTGTTAAAGAATCACCTGGGAAGTTCCTTGTCTTTAAAACAATATTTACATTCCCATCGTTTTGATCTTCTATAAATTTGTAGTCAGGTATTATTCTTTTTAAAAAACTAAATTGTTCACCATCTCCTATATCTAAATCAGAACTTTCAATAAATACGTTTGTCATAGGAGAACCATCATCATCAAAGCCTTTTTCTTGTTGGTATAAATATCCACCAGTAACAGCTCTAGGGAAGTTTTCAATACCAGAGTCAAGCCATGCTGTTCTTGATAGTTGTCCATAAAACCATATACCTTCAACATAGTTATACATTACATATCTGTCTATTTCATCAGAGCCAGATGAACAATAGAACCAACCTACTTCACTTTTATCTTTTATGGTAAACGCATTGATTTTAAATGATTGAATAAGATTTATGTCTGTAAATACATAGTTGTGAACTGAACATGGTAGAGTTTGAACACTACCATTATATGTATAGAAGTTGTTATAACTCATCCAGTAAACACCACTAGGAGTAGTTATTGCTGCTTTAGGACCTATTAAGCCTGTACCTTCGTTTATTAAATTAATACCGAAAGTAAATGGTGGTCCAATAAACTGCATACTATAGAGAGCTGTATCAGTCCAAACCAATATTTCTTGCCTTGCTTTTACACCACCAATAATAGATGAGCCAGATGACAATCTAAGAGATCCTGCTGTGTTTGTGGATAATGGTTCAAAGTCTAATGCGTTTTCTTGGTCACTAAATGCTATAAGCATAGGATCTATAGCTCCTGTTCTAGCAGAACCAGATATAGGATCAGCACCTAAAACTATAAGATGCCTGTCTTTTTCAGATGTAATAACCTGTAAACCTTTAGTAGGTACTAAGTTAGCACCTGAAATCCCAGATAACTCTACAGCTCTTGTTCCCAAGCCATTGTTTTCAGTCCATTGATATATACCTGCGTTTCTTTGGTTTATTATTAAATTTTCACCAAAGTTATCATGAGTCCAAATTCTAAGCTGATTGGTATCGCTAAGTGCAGATGTGCTACCAAAAGCACCTTGTCCCCATCCATTTAATCCCCAACCTGTTCCTGGAACATATACATCTAATCCCACATTGAGTTGATAAGCACCTACTACAGAAGATCCACCATTGCCTGTGTCAGAAGCATTAGCAGTTACAGTAGTACCAGATGTATCTTTAGCTTCAATAGTATAACTATTAGCATTTACTATAGTAGCTATTTGGTATTCTTGATTTAAAACAGTGGCTGTAATATTACCACCAAGAGTTGCAGCACCTGAAAATGTTACAAAATCATTTTTAACAGCACCATGAGCCGTATCTGCTACAGTAATTGTGGCATCACCATTTGATGCAGAAAATGTAACATCACCTGCTGATGTAGTAGCTCTTATAGGTGTTATATCATTAAAAGCATTACCTGCTTCTATGTAATATTTCCAAGTTGTACCTAGTCCTAAAAATTTAGTACCTTCTAAAGAAATCCAAGGGTGCAAAGCTCTTGCTGTACCTAGGTAAGTATTGACTGTTAATTTTTCCCAACCGCCAAACTTTTCTGGTCTACCTTTACGAAAACGAACTAAATTACAATCAAACCAACCGCCTTCGTTATCATAAGCAGTACCTTCTCTATTTATGCCTGGTCTAAATGTAAGCTTCTGTAAGGGCATACTTATACCTCATGCCATTCTTTGCCTGCAAACAACAATGATTCCGCTTCTCTTCTTCTTATTAAACCTTGCAACACTTTGCCTCCAGCCTTGTTCCATCTTTTTATTTGTGCTGGTACCCCCTCATAATCTTTAGCATTTAATACTTTTAATAAAGTAGAGGCTTTTAAATTAGCAGGTCCTAAGTTAAATACCCAAGAAACCATAGCATCAAATTGGTTTTGTTTTAAATCAACATTAACCATATCATTAATATACCCCTCGTACTCTTCCATTTCATGTAAAAGTAATTTGTCTGCTTCTTCTTGACTAATAGTATCGCCTTTTTTGACTCCTTTAGTTGAGCCATATCCTATTGTCCAAACATTAGCAGCACACTTGTATGCTTCTAATTCACAACCCTCAAACTTTTTAATAAGGGATAATCCTTCTTGTGATATTTTCATATTACTGCTCCTTTTTTGTTGTAGTAACTTTTCTATAATACACAACAACGTCTTTAAGTTCACTTATATACCTTTTTAGTTCTTGCATATTGTAAGCCATAACCTCGTAATCAGGTATTGTCATAGCTAAAAATACCAGCTCACCCTCTTGTTGTTCTATTATTGCTAGTTGTTCGTCTAGGTTTTCAGGTGTAACAACAATCCACATAGGTTCTTGCAAATTAATTTCCCTAGGCATTACAGGTTGAACAATCTTCCTGTCTAGTGGTTTTGCTGTTACTTCTATCTGTTTAGTCGGAATTAGACTGCAACTGCAAGCCATTATCAAGATCATCAACGACAACGCTGATTTTCTCAATGTCTTCCATAATGTGTTTTGTGCCATTATTTATCTTCCTTTCCATTTCTGTTGGATCAGCTAATATTTTAGCTGCTAGTTCATAGTTTTGTATAAATTGTGTATATCTATTTAGTTCTCTTTGTGCCGCTTGGCTTTTGATAGATAGCTCATTCATTTGTGTAGTTTGCAATTCAAAGTCTTCTTGTATAGATTTTATTGCTTCTTCTTGTGTGGCAATAGCACCCTCTAAAGCAATGTTATTAGCTTTTAAAGTTACATTTTCGTTATATAACCAATAGCTACCAAGTCCTAATACTATAATAATACCTATTAAAACTTGTTGCATTATTCGTCTTCCTCAATAATATAGTTAAGTCCTGTAGAACTTCTGTATTCAATTAATTTTTTATCAAGCGTTCTAAATTTAAGATGTTTTTCTTTTTGAATAAGTATTTTTTTTGAAATGTAAGTTTTATCATCAGTATCTCCATACTCTCTATTAAAAGAAACTGTTATTTTATAACGTGTTTGAAATAGACTTACAAACCAATTATAAAAAAGTTTTAGTTTTTGTTTCACTAAACAAATCTAGACAAAACCAAAGATACCAGTATAAATGGATACACAGCCCAAATCATGTTTTCTAGTTTATCAAAACGCTTAGAGCCATCTTCTAATCTTTTTTCTATATTTGAGTATCTAATAGAACACTCTTTTTCGTGGGTTTCTATTTTGTTTATTGCTTCATTTGATGTTGTCATAAGATTGTATAAATATTTATAGATTTTTCTTTTCCTTTTACTTTTATCCTGTTAAGTTTTTTTAGAATTATTTGATCACTAAAATCTTTTGCATTGATCGTATCATAACCTATAACAATATCTTCTCCAACCTCCTTTGTTGAGCTCTCAAGTCTTGCTGCAAGGTTTACAGCATCTCCTATTGCTGTGTAATCAAACCTAGTATTGCTACCCATATTCCCAATTACTGCATAACCAGTATTAACTCCTACTCCTATTTCAACATCGATATCTGCTTTTTTAATGTTTTCTTGTATCTCTTTAGCACAAAGAACAGCAGCAGTTTCATGGTTTGGTAAATTTATAGGAGCATTAAATATAGCCATCATTGCGTCACCTATGTATTTATCTACCATACCCCCATATTCTTTTACTGCATCAGCTTGAATTGTTAATGCTTTGTTCATAATCTTTGTAACTTCTTCAGGCTCTAGCTTTTCAGACATAGCCGTAAATCCTCTAACGTCTGTAAATAAAAATGTGCAATATCTTCGTTCTCCACCCAAGACTAATGATCCAGGATTGTCTTGTAGTTTTTTGACTTGCCTTGGATCCAAGTAATGTTCAAACTGTTTTTTTATTTGTTGACGCAATTTAAACTGTTTTCTAAAGTTTAAGTAAAAAGCTATGGCACCAGTAATGAATTGTGATACAAAAGTCCATGAAAAGTCTATTAAATAGCCCTTTTGAATGCTATAAGCTCCTGTAAGGCTTGTAGTAAAGAGCAAAATTACAGCTAGACTTACGCCTTTGGTTATACCAAGATAATTAATTACAAGCCATGTCAACGATACAAATATTGTAAAAATTAATATTTCTAATGCAACAGCAAAATCTGGGATAAAGGGAGAGTTTTCTAATAAAATTGATTCAGATAATGCTGCTTGAATTTTGTGTGGTTCTAATAATCCAGTCGGAGTTGCAACTTGGGGCATAATTCCTGGGGCAGTGACTCCAACAAAAACAAACTTACCTGCTACATCCATTTCTTTTAAGTTGGTTTGTGGTGTATTTACCCAGCTTATCCATTTACGACCAAGACTATCTGTTTTGACTGGTAGTATTCCTCTGACTGATATCTCTTGTATACCATTATCATTTGTAGTGATAATGTAAGTTTTAGCACCTGTTAATACTTTTAAAACTTCTGTACCAAAAGAAGAAACATAACCATCTGGTGTTTTTAGTAATAATGGTATTCTGCGTACTAAGTTGTCTATATCTACAGGTGCACTTGCTATTCCTTGGTTTGCTTGATTTTGCAAAATATCAATATTTTGTATAACACCAGGTGTAAACATGCCACCAACATCATTACCTTTTATAACTGTTCCAGTTGTTTTAGGGTATTTACCATTTGGATTTTCAAACATTGCAATAACAGATGGAGCATACCCAAGTGTCTGTGCAAAGACTTCATCACCACCCATTCTATCTGCTTGTGGAAAAGATATAACCCAACCTACTCCAATAGCACCTTCATTAATTAGGTCAACTTGTATTTGTGCAAGTGTTCTTCTAGGAAATGGATATCCACCTTCATTTTCTACATCTTGTTCTGTAATGTTTAAAATTACAAAATTACCTGATGGTTCTTGTTTTTTTACAAACGTATCAAATATTTTTAATTTAAGTATTTCTGTAGGCGTGCTTTGAAATATTAAAGGTAGTGATAGTAATATAAGTATAGGTAATAATAGTCTTTTCATTTTGCAACATAATAATTATTTATGACTACTAATCCTAAACCTACATTCATAGCAGTTATATAATTCTTACTAGAATTTTGAGAAATAAACCCACCTATTATAGCTTTTTGTATTAAAAGATTATCTAAGTGTGGCTTTTTTCCTAGTAAAGGATTTTTTTCGTACACATTAGGTTTTTTTAAACCTTCATAAGTTGTATAAACATCTAAAGAATTTATAGTCCAAAAAAATATCATTTGATTTTTTGTTGGAGGCTCGTTGTAGTCTCCAAAATTTAAAATAAATTCTTTAGGAGGTATATAAACAGCAGGTTGTTCAGGTATTGTTAAATCTAGTTCAGCATTTAAATCTAATGATAATAACATTAATAGTAAATACTTCATTATTCACTTTGAGTGATAGTAATAACGCTATCACTTCCTCCATTTACCTTGATAACATTTGATATGCCATCTTGTATGAAGATAACAGTATAAGATGTACTACCATCTAAGTCTAATTGCACAGACTCGTTTACCTGTCTGCGTAGACTAATAACATTCCCTGTAATAATTGTAGTTATTTGAGTGTCAGGATCCTTGCCTAGTAAAGTACCACTAACTTGTGTGCTGGTTGCTTGTGCCAGTTGATCCTCATCTTCACTTACAGCTAAAGCATCTAGTACATTTAACAAATCTTCAAGATAATTTACATCTAGGTAATTTATATCAAGTTCTGTAAATTCTAAACTGTCTTCTTTTAAATAATCATCTGCTAAATAATCTATATCAAGATCGTTAAAATCTAATACGCTATCTGTTTGTGTGCTTGTAGCTTCTTCTTCTACAACTACCTCTTCTTTTGGGGGAGTTACAATAAGCATATTGTCTATAACATCTAGCGTTAAATCTAAAATAACAGGTTTACTAGGAGATGATTCAAAAACGCTAACAGTTGTAGCTTGATATGGTTTATTAAGAGTAACAGTACCCATAGCTGTAGTTACCAGTATCTCGCCACTAGATAAACCTAAAGCATCTGGTAAAAGTATTATAAGACTACGGCCTAATTCATCTACAGTAGCTGTAAAGTCTGTACCTCTTATTGCTATATTGGCTGTAGGAGTTTTAAGCGTAATATTTTGTTTATCTATACGGTTTAGATTGCCTGTAATGAACCTAGCTGTGCCAAGACCAAAGGTAATAGCCATTTTAGATTTGCTTGGATCAGGATCGTAAATGTATTCATCTATTAGTAACTGTGAATGTTCTGTAAGTTTTACAATTGAATCATCAAGAAATGTTATAGCCATTCTGCCATTAGTAGTTATGGCTTCATCATTACTTTGTATAGCAAATTTTAAATTTGCATCGTAAGGCTTGTCTCTTACTATTTGGGCTGAACCGTTTAGCTCAGAAATATCTCCAATATCAACAGCTTGTGCTTGTACCTTGGTCGTTTTGAACGACACAAA
>Ga0208643_1001020_pt1 | contig 16743 bp, 29 predicted proteins | sample VirMetDEL_Nov_12_FD_184516 | JGI IMG/M metagenome (GOLD analysis project Ga0208643, IMG submission 184516) | Aqueous microbial communities from the Delaware River and Bay under freshwater to marine salinity gradient to study organic matter... | ecosystem: Environmental > Aquatic > Marine >... | reverse complement strand
AACAGCTTGCGCTTGACGAACCTTACCACTGAGGAGGCGGCCGTCTGCACGGTTGTCTCCAGTAGCTTGTGTTTGAGTCGTATAAACGTCTGATTTGGTAGTAGCCATAATATTATTATTTCTATGTTAGAGGTTAATTATGCGCGGTGAACGTTAATCTGAATAACACCTTCGTCATCGAGGCGAGTCATTCCAAATGCCCACTCAGAACGAATCTGGGTGTCGTGGCGTTTGGTAGGCAACTCATCCACAAATGTCTGTGGGTTCTCAGCATATCCGAATGCTACGCAATCCTTTGCCCAGGCGTAACACGCACGGGTATTGGCTACGACAGGCAACAAGGACTCGTCTACGGCCATGATGGTGAAGCCAAACGCATCTACAATAGACCCGGTCTGAGCTTCCTCCAACTTGGAGCGATAATCTCTGTTGATGAATTTGTCATCATGAAGCAGATCCTCGATCTCGGTATGGCTGATAACCATTCCAAGAGGAGAGCCACCTTCGACATTCTGACCTGCAACATTCTTCAGACCCAGACGGGTGCGAGCGTTGACGATCTTGTCGTAAGTGAGCCCCACATTGGCTGCTACAGCTGCATAGTCGTATGTCTTGGCGATTGAGTAATCAGTAGTGTTGAATACCACTTCACTGCCACCATTCTTGCCTTCATACACGCTGCCACCGAGTCCATCGATGATAGCCTGGTCACGATCACGTCCGGCTGCTGCCATGTGTGAGCGCATGATGCTTGAGTGGGGAGAGTCGATCTCACCTAAACGGATGCTATCAACACGGCTTACGAAGTTCTCTGCCGTCTTAAAATTGACGTAGAGGTGACGCATTTCAGTGCTGACATCATCTGGAGCGGAATCCTGGAAGCGACCCGTCATGTCTGACGAATTGATCTGTCCAAGTTTGTTAAAACGTCTGCTTTCGCCTAGAACAGGGTAAACAGGAACGAGTGATTGAAGCCGTGAGGCCATTTGTTGCACCTCGAGTTTCCACTCACTTTGATAAAGCTGTGGAAAATGCTCAGGCACAGAGCTAGTAATTGCCATTGTATTTTATAGTTGGTTGTTAGTTTCTGATAGATACCGAGGTATCGCTTAGAAACCACCTATGCCCGGAGTGTCTGCCTGGAGGCAGGTCGCTTGATTTGGTGGTCAAGTTCTCACTGTGGGCATTCCAACTACTGACGATCAATCAGCCGTAAAAAATGGTGTCCTGTGTATGAACGGATCGAACCTAACACCTCCTTGTCAGGCTCGTCTACGGGAAATACGCGATATGCGAAAATAACTCCCCCCAGGGAGCGACACCTGGGAGGAGCTATCACACATGAACCCGGGAGTTACCCCTTCGCCTGGAGCTTACGAAGCTCGAGATATTTGTGCTGAATGTCAGTTGGAGCCGCAGCCATGTTAGGATACTTAGACTTCATCGCATCAGCCTGTTGGGCAAAGCCCTGGCCATTTGGAGTGGCTTCCCCACCTCGAGGTAGGGAGCCCTCCTGGACGCTAGCATGCTTGCTTAGAAGCATGTTGAGCACCTTAGGGTTGCGTATTGCAGCTATGTCATCAGCGTTGTCGAAATCAAACCCAGCAACCTCGGCCATATTAACCGCCTTCTGCATGTTCTGGTCATAGTTGGCTCCCCACTCTTTTTTGACCTCTGCTCGCAGTGACTCCATATGTTCAGCGTCCCTGGTAGCGAGTGTCTCATGAGCCTGGTCGAGTTGAATGCCTGTAAAATCAGAGTAGGCCTGGGCAATCTGAGCAGCCTGGTCTTGACCAACTCCTAATTCGTGAAACTTACCTTGCCAGAACCCGGCCACCTCATCGTTCCACTCGAGCCCTTCAGGCATGTTCTCAGGAGCAATCTCATAAGCGGTAGAGCTCTCAGGCACTCCAACAGCTTTACGATACTGCTCGATCTCGAACTCAGTGCTGCCCTCATTGGGAACCATTACCGAGTCTGGATTCAATGCTTTCTTGCCCAGGAGAGCTTCAGCATTCTTGAATCCCTTGACCAGGCCATCGAATGACTTGTATTTACCAATCAGGTTGGAGTAGTCCCCCATCTCATGGGTAGTTAGCGTCTGGTTGTAGTCCCCGGTGAGCTCGCCCTGGGAGTTGTAGAGTTGGCCGAGGAGTGATTGAGAGTCTGAGCCTGTGCTCATAGTATGCTCATCCCCCTGGCCAACAGAAGCAGAGAATGGATCAACGCCAGGTGAATCTCCCTGGGGAGCAGCCTGAGTAGCAGCAGGAGCTCCACCACCACCATCACCACCGATCTCGGCAGCTTCATTGCGTAGTAGATTATCCCTCATAGCTCATCCCTTCCGCTTTAAAATTGTTTCTCAGCAGTTCTTGCTGATGGCCATACTTGGAATCATATGCTTCAAGTGACCAGTTCTCCTTGCGCCACAGCACCACAGGAGGGTTCTCCTCACCATACCAGCGTCCGTTGCCCTCGAGGAAGAGGTGAGCGGGTGTCTGGGGTTGATCACCAGGTGCCTGGGGCATGGCCTGGGGAGCGTTTTCGCTCATGGATTTGATCTCGTCCTCATGCTTTTTATAGGCATGGTGTTTGAAGGTGATGTCACTCCCTGAGATAGTAGCTATGAGCTTATCATCCCGGTAGACCTCACCATTACTTTGTAGGTTTAGTATGCTTTTCATTTTCTGTATTTGGTTGGAAAATGTTGGACTCCTTCAGCTTGAAGAGCACGGATACCACCCCACGCTCGCCATCTCTTACCGCAGCATTGATAGGACTAAGCTTGCCGTGCTGGTCTGGAATGAAGGAGCGATCCATCAATCCGTATTCCTTGACTAGCCAGGCCATCAGGGCAATGCCGTCAGGGGTGTTCAGGACACGCTCCGCAGTAGCTGCGAGCTCATTACTTAGTTTTCTCATATAGTTAAAATGTGAACTCGTAGCCTACGATTGCCCCTACTTGCCCTTCGTGAATGCCTGGAGATAAAAAGAAATTGTGATAGTCCACCTTGATGAATGGCACTACCGGAGCAACGTTGTAACCAGTGACTAGGCCGACCTCTAATCCGAGCTCGCCGCGCTCCCATCTGTGACCCACAAATCCACTGAGCTCTGCATGGCTATTGAGATACACACCTGCAATGTAGTCATCGTGATTGTATCTGATTTGCGGATGCAGCGCGTTATAGTCGCCTCCCATCCCCAGGTGCAGAGATATTGATATAATGAACTCAATCATAGGGCTTGATCCTGGGCTTCAAGCATAGCCTCGGGCAGTTGCCCTCCATTGGCAGCAGACGCATCCTTGGCCACGCTCGCCATCTGGGCAGCAGCCTCCATCTGAGCAGCCTGGGCTTGTTGCTCTGCCCTTACTGCTCTCTTCTCATCCCTCTCGTCCTCATCCATCAGGCTTTTCTCAGGCAGGCCAGCATTACGCCAGTTATCCCGGAACTGATGATCCATGTCGATGTTGTCCAGGATGTCTGGCCTCATCTCTACCAGGGACTCATTCATGGATATGAACTCAGCGTAATTGGTATTCTGGCTCGCCTTAATGGCTAGAGCGATTCTGTTATTGTAAGACACATTAGGAACAGGAACCATCACACTGCGATCCTTGTTGACCTGGGCAATCTCCTCAGGTGGATCTGGCATTAAGCCCTGTCTCCACAGGATGCCAAAGATTCTCCTGATCTTGGGATCGAGATACTCACTGGTAAGCCTGGAGAAGGTAGGGCTGAACTGCATCACCTTCTCTGCCTGGCGTAGTGTGGCTTCCGTTGCCGTCATCTGTCGCTCAATCTGAGCAAAGAGACGGAACAGGTCACCATGCATGATCTCCTGGATGGCCTTCTTCTTCTCCATGATCCTGTCTTGGCCGATGTCATATCTGCCTGCCGTTGCCCATTCTCGAGGAGAGCGATTAGGATCCAGGTCGTTGACGTAAGTAATATCGAGAGCACCCACACCTATTTCACCTTCAAGGCTCGCAGGAGCGAGTATAGGCGGGTTAGCGGCCTTCTCTGCCAACACGTCCATTTGTTTCTGGAGGAAACTCAGCTTGTGAGCTTCTGGCAGAGCTATCCAGGTCGGGGCGAACCCGTATGGGCTTGCTCCCCACTGCAAATAACGCGTCACATGTATGGGGAGCTCAAAAAATCCATCGGTATGAACCACTGTCTGGCTCTCTTCGTGAACACAGCACATGTAATAGGGCATGTCCTTATCTCCACCGCTCCACTCAGTGACCTTCTCGATAAGCACCAGGAAGACATGGATATCATTCTTCTTAGGATCTCGAGCTTCCTTCTGGAGCTTTGGTGGTAGCTTCTCGATGCCAAACTCCTGGGCAGCCTGGTCGGCTGTGTATCCAATCTCCTGGATCACGCAGTTAGCTCGTTGCCTGTGATCCTGGCCGATAAAGTATGTGCCAATCGGTAAGTGTCTGAAGTTGAGCATTCCGTTCTCATCATCCCACTCAGAATAGTCTGCCCCGGTTCCCATGGCTGCCCTATCCAGGTAGGTTTCCTGGATGGACGTATAAAAATTGCTTTGCTCGAGTTGGTGTGTGAGCTCCTCAGAGCATTCCGAGTAGAACTTCACCACCGCATCATTGTCCTCGAGCCCCTTGGGGGGATTCAGGCCATGCCATACTTCCTCCCTGGGAGTGACCAGGCTACAGAACCCGTTAGCGAGTTGCAGGCAGGCCGTGCGTAGTGTCGAGTCATGTAACTCAGCTGAGTTAATCATGGGCGGCAGGTTGCCTAACTCGGCTCCTGTTATCTTCCTGGGCATGGATAGCTCTGCTACCTCGTCCCAGAGTTGCTCATGATGACTACGCCACTTGCGCAGTGCGTCACGCTTGGCGATGACATCTGTGCCTGTCATTACCCTAATTTAGTCGAGCCGCCGTATCCAGACTGATACCCTCCTGTCTCACCTGCCTTCACAGTCTGAGACTTCTTGCGTAAGCGTTTGAGCTCTGCCTCGAAGTTACTTGCCCCACCCTCGTCTTGAGTCTGGAGGTCAACCATTTGTGCTTGAGGTGCGACTGGATCTGGCTTCTTAGGTTTGCTTCCCATGCCGGGAACAATCCTCTCCTAACAACTATTGCGCAATAGCTCTAACCGATATCCAGGTATTTGAGGGATGTGTGTCTAACTGCTGTTCACAAGGTGTGTGACGCGGAGGTTTTATGATCACCCTTAGATGACCCCTTTTTATCCGCGGGGGTTTTATCATCACCCTTAGATGACCCCTTTTTATCCGCGAGAAGTGAACAACATAAGGTTCTACTCCTGGCAGTTCCATTCCCTGACTGCCTCACCAGGTTGCCAATCAGGCAATGCCACCTTGTTACCACACTGGCACTCACACTCGATGTAAGTGCATCCCACCTCATAGCTGAGTATGGGTATCTCTCCACAGTTAACACACGCCTGCATGATCGCCCTGGCCTGGTTGTATTCCCGCTCTATTTGATCCAGGTCACTCATCGCATCGTGTTTCCAAAGCTTGATTTAGCCCTCCCTACCCGTTGCCTGTGTGTCTTATTGACCATACCCAGCTTGATTGCATCTCCCATACTGCGCAGGGCATCACACATGTGAGAATACTCATCATGAATGGGTGCATTGCTACTCTGCTTACCTGGTTCCTCGGGCTTGGTTCGGTATGCCTCGATGCAGTCAATGAAGCTGGCTCGATCTCTCTGGCCGTCATTCCACTTCGTGCTCATCCTATCCTTATTGATCCAGAACTTGGGGAATAGCTCGCGCAGGTAGTTGACTCCCACCCAGATATTAGCTGCCCTGGGAACCACCTGGACGTTAAACTTCATCTCGCTGAGTGAGTCTGCCAGGCTTCTCCCGGTCGATAGTTGCCTGGCTCCTCCATCATGTGGCAGGAATAGCGCGTCCACATACTTGTTATCTCGCTCCCAGGTCTTGATCCAGTTGCCGTAGTGTTCGATACCCTCGCCTGTATTCTCGTATGAATCGAACAAGCGTATCTCGAGGCCAACAAATTGTGCCAGGATAATGCTGGTTGAATCACTGATGCCCAGGTCAAAGAAGGCGTAGACTGGCTGCTTCTCCAATGGGTAGTTAGTGATCCTTCCCTGATTACGTGCCTTGGCTACCAGGTCACCATAGATGGCTCCAAAGATACGCGCCTGGAATGCTTCATCAGGTGTGGTTGGATGCTCCTTGAGCATTCCCTCGCCCTGGCGTTGCTCTTTCTTGACGAACCAGGCTCTCTGGCCGGGAGTTAACACAGGAACACCTGGCTCACCTTGCACCTTGGCAAAGTATTGCTCCATCTTGGTTGGTATGTTCACCTTGCCTGTCTCGTCCTCACTCAGAGTGTTGGCAGAGTCCTCGAACCATCCGTAGAAGTGGAACATGGCATCTAGCCTGGTCAGCTTGGATTTCTGCCTGGGGTTCTCCATCGCTGACTTGCACATCTCATAGGCTTTGCCCGTGCGTCCCCCCTCATGCGTTGTCTCATAAATACATAGACTACCCTCATGCAGAGCATTCTCAGCCCCCTCGATGATCTCTATGGCCTTAGCTGGGTAGTTGAGTGATATCTTGCCAAACTCCGATACGTGCAGGTATTGAATCGTGCCTCCCCGCATGGTGGTCGAGGTGTAGACACTCGAGCCATTGCTAAATACCATCTCCTCGGGGAATGGTGAGTCACCACCTTTGACCAGCTTGACCTTATCTTTGATCAGTTGGCCTATGCCCCAGGTATCAGGATGGAGCTCCTCATCATTGAGGTGATTGTAGGCAAGCTTCATCATGGCGAGCTTCTTGCGGCCATCATCGAGCTTGTAGTCAATCATCCCGGCCTTCTTGTCATCCTCGAAGAGCAGCCTGTCGAGAAACAGGATAGCTGTAAAGGTGGAGAGCCCATGCTGGCGACTCTTCAGCACGTAGTTAAGCCACCAGATGTCATTGTAGAACTTCTTTTGTACCGAGTTAGGCACAAACTTGACCAGCTTGCCCTTCTTGTTGGAGATGGTGTAGAGGTTATTGAGCCTCCACCAGGCATCCTTGCAATTAGTCTGAGCCGTTTCCCAATCCATGATTCTTAGGTATCTTGTCGAAGAAGGTCTCGAGCTTATGCTCATGCCGTTCAGGTGTATATGCCCCGTCCATCTTGGAGAGCTCCGCACTTGCGCGTATGGCATCCTGGGGGGATTCCCCTTCGGTTCTCTGTGCTATCCTGGTCAGCATCTCCTTACGCTGAGTGATGGACATGATGAGTGGTGTCTCTGCTTTCTTGTTCATTGATTGTATATAGTTCTTAACCTTGATATTACTTGATAGCATTCTACTCGCTGCTTGGTCTGCGTAGTCACCACTCGAACCATAGCCAGCTTGCTCGTAGGCTCTACCAGCAGGTATGCCTTGTAGGTAGAGCTTGCAGAACTTCTTCTGCCTGGTGTTCATGGTCGCAATGTTAGGAATAAGTTTGTTAGGTGTCAATAGTCCCGCCCCAGGTGATTAGTATTCATTCTTATCGATGTCCTCGAGCATGGCTTTGACCTGAATAAATAAGAAGACCAGGCATGATCCAGGCAGAGCCAATGCTATGCTTACCAGGGCGATGATCATTGGTTACTCTCCCAGGTGTTATCTATTGCCTTCATCAGGTCTGATATCACCCTGGCTATGCGTTTATCCTTGGCCGTCTCGGTGATGACCTTCCTGGCGTAGACTACGCTCGAGTGGTGTCTATCGAATAGCTTGGCGGTTTGACACAGTGAGGTGTGGCAATGGTGGTAGACGAGAACCATGGCGAGTTGCCTGGCAAATGCGAGTGGTTGAGCTCGAGACTTGCCTATGATCGCCTCGGGTGTGAAGTTGAATACCTTGCATACATGCAGGATAACGTCTTGAGGTGTGGGGGTGTAGTTCTTGGGGAGTAGGATGGTAATATTTTTCAATGTGGTATGCCTGCGTTAAGTTGCCCCAACATGGGGAGAGTGACGTGGTGATCGTAGTAAGCCCGGGCGGCTGCTATATGTTTACATTCTGTTGCTGAGTCTCGGACGTTACCCAGGACAACTGCGTAGGGGATCCTCCTGGCGTATCGTTCCAGGTTAGGATTGGCATTGGTCTGGAACCAGATGCACTGGCAGGCTCCATGAGCTCTGCCGTCCTCGGTGATCCTTTCTGTGAGTGATACCAGGTAATCTGTCTGGCCTGCATGGGAGGCCACCAGGTAAACGAATGCCTCGTCTGTCTCGGTGACTTTGAGAGATGATCTGTATTTCATGGTGCGAATCGTTGATATTCCCCTTGGAGTTTGAGTGGTAGTCTCCAGCCCCGTTGGCCGTTGCGGTTCTTTTGAATGCTGATGCTCTCAGAATCATCGTTGATTTTGAGCAGGACATCAGCATCTTGAGCGATTGCCCGGGATTCTCGCACCTTGCCATCATCGTTGAGTTGACTAGCTGTGAGCACAGGACACTGGTATCGTTTGGCGAGTTGCTTGAATGTCCTGGTCACCTCGGCAACCTGTTCGTGCCGGGCTTTATCTTTCGAGTCCCCAACTGTGACCAGTTGGATGTAATCCACCACGATGCAATCGAGGCTATACCCTTGTTCCTTGAGCCTTTCGGCCTGTGCTGAAATAAACTCCAGGCTTATCGAGTCAGAGTCAGAGATATGCAGGCAATCGTTTTCTTGGGTTGTTTCGATGTAGTCTTGAAGTTTGTTGATCTCATGCCTGTTGAGCTTGTGAGGATTGGTTCCCAGGATCTTTGACATGGGTATGGTGCAGGTGTTGGCCGCTAACCTGGCGTGGACTCGGTCGGCATCTGTCTCGAGTGAAACCAGCAGCACATGTTTCTTGGCCTCGAGTAGTGCTGCCATGATCTGGAACATGAGAACTGTCTTGCCCCTGCTGGTTTGAGCTCCTATTACCCAGAGCTCATTGGCTCCCAGGCCTCCTGTTTGTTCATCCAGGCCAATCACACCTGTGGGCATGCCCCTGGTCGATCCTTTGGTGTGGATGGTAATGAGCATGTCTGAGAACTCCTTGACCCCCTGTTTGGCATTTTTGATATGCTCATCCGATGAGACTATGCTCATAATGGCTCGAGAACCGTCTCTGAGGGCTTGCGAGATGTCTTCTGGACTCTGCCCCTCCCTGATGGCCTTGGACGCATCAGAAACGATTCTCGTAGCTCTACGCAGTGATGCATCTTTTTTCAGGTTTTTAAGGTGAGAATCAAACCAGTTCATCCCCTGGAATTTTACTCGGATAGCTGAGATGGAGTGACTCACTTCTCTGCCTTCAGCCTCCCCCTTGATGGCATCGGAGAACTCGAGCATTTCTACCTCATGCTCCCGGCCATCGTTCACCAGGCTAAGTGCCATGTTGTAGATCTTCCTGGGCAGGTAGTTGTGGAATAGCTCGAGGCCACCTTCAGCCTTGAGTTGGTTGAGGGTATCGATCGGATTATTCAGGATGCAGGCCGCTGCGTAGTCCTCGCTTATCGTGTTGGTGTAGGTTTGTTCCATGTGTGTGATTTGATGTTGTTGTGGTCAGTGCGGATTCTGTTGAGTGCTGCTTCGATGAGATCCTGGGCTCGTTCGAGCTTGCCCTCCTCGAGCAACACCTCTGCCTGGGATAGCATTGAGTTGGTGATTTCTTCTGATGTCATATCATGTTTCCGAATTTGGATTTTGGTTTGGATTCCTTGTCTTGCCGATTGAGCCAGTTGGTAGCGAAGGCCTGCATGGATTTGTAGGGCTTGCCATTCTTCTGCTTCCAATCGTGAGAGCTTAACCAGGCATGAGCTTTGTGAAGCTGGAGTGTGATATCGATGTTTGGATATGCTTGGCTCCACCTGCTCATGGTTTCCTGGTTAACTGCGTAACCTTCTTTTTTTGAGTAGAGGTTTCCAGGAGGAGGAGTCTCCTCTTTCTTATTCTTTTCATTCTTATCATTCTTGTTACTGGTTACTTGCTGGTTACTTGCTGGTTGATCGTTGGTTACTGTGTTGGTTGCTGTCTGGTATTTGTCGTAGTTAACTACCTCAACTACAGAGCCTTTTGACGATGATTTGATGGTTAATTCGCTGGTTGATTTTAGCCTATCTAGTGAAGTCCTAATTTGTTGAACAGTTAATCCAGTCTCCATAGCGAGCAGTTCCCTGCCAGTGAGAAACGTGCCTCGCTTGACCACAGTGCCTCGATATTTCTTGTCCTTGTGATTAGCTTTAAACAAGCAATGCAGAAATAATCTCATCACATTCACATCGTCATACCACTCCCAGTCTAGGATTGATCTGTGTAGTTTTATCCAGCCTTGGCTCAACTACTCGTCCTCCTTTCTCTTCTCCTGGATTGCCTGGTCGAGTTGAGAGAGCCATGCGCTTGCTGCCTCCTCGAGGGCTCTCAGTTGACGTTTCAGGCCGTGGATTTCTGCTTCTAGTTCATGTATGCGTTCGTTGTTCATTTGATAACTGGTGTTGATTTTTTTGTTAAGATAACTCCCTCGCCCCGGTAAGGAGCCCATACGTCCACCCCGATCTCCAGGGCAGCAATGTATTGAATCTCATGCCAGTGGTGAGGTTTGACTCGGTAGTGAGCTCCCTTGAGCTTGAGCGGTATGTAATGGGTGATGCCGTTGTCTCCTGGATGAGAAGTGATGACCTCGGGATCGTTCTCGAGCCTGCGTTGGAAGAAGTATTTATTCATGTGTTGTTGGTGGTGGTGTTGGTGTTGTGGGGATTGTGAGATCGACAGTTCGGCAGCCCCATCTCATGGCTTTGCCTCCCCGTTTAAGTTTGGTTTTTCGCCAGCCGTGGACGTGGATCGTCCAGCCAGCATCCCTGAGCCAGGGGAGAGCCTCTGAGGCCTCCATCTTCTTAACCCTGGCCGATACCGCAGATCCTGACGTGGTCTGCACAGCAAGCGTTTCTGAGCCTTTAACAGCTAAGACATCGATGATGCCAAACAGGTCATAACGCTTGTGAGTGAATGAGCACCACCGCTCCACAACGTAGGCCAGGTAGCCTTCGTCACGGAGCAGCTTGAGTGTGCGTTGAGTTGGTGAGCTCATAGGATGCGATCAGCGATGGCTCGTTCACATGCCAGGTCGTTAGTCAGGTAGGTGTGGGCTGCGGCTTTAGGAATAAGGCCGTCACAGAACTTGTGAAAATCCTTGCCGTTGACTCCTGTATCTCGCTCGATCTGCTCCTTGCTGGTAACAGTCCCAGCCGAGTTGGTTGTGCCTATCAGGTTGAGTTGCTTGCAGGCCATCTCCACAGAGCAGTAAGCTGGGTAGCTAGCTCCAAACAGAAACACCTGGGCAAGATCAACAAATGCTGGTGAGAGGTATCCCCGCTCGCTGACTATTTGGTGTGGGGGCTTCACACCATTGACCCATGAGCGCACAATGATGTGGCGTGGATCAAACGCCGATCTGTCATTACACCCTGAATAGTAGCACCAAGGGTAATGACTCTTGTCGCTAAAGATCTCCCAGAACTCAGTGAGGATGTCGCTCTCCAGGCCAAACATCAGGTGCGGCTTCTGCTCCTCGAGGTGAATACCTATGGCACAGATGCTCGAGGTGTGTGGATTGAGAGCGGCCTTGTCATTGGCGTTACTCATGTGGCTTGCCTCGGCCATCTCGAGCTTGGCCTGGATCTTGGCCTCATCTTTAAGGTTACCCAGCTTCACGTCATCCCGGTCAAAGGGCTTGGTGAACTTCTTTACTGCATCGTAGTCTGGAGCAGTTTCGATATCGAATATGACGTTCATGATACTAAGCTTGCCTGTTTGATTATATCACGAACATACTGAGCCAACTCCTGCTGCTTGGCAGCACTTGGTCGGTTCTGCCTTGTGTGTGCATTTTGTGGATCACACGCCTTCTCAATCTGTGCGATTGTGAGTGCGTTTCCCCTTACTCCGCTTGGACGATCCTGAGCGTCATGGAGCCGACTAAACATGGTAACCAATGCCTGAGGCAGACCTGCCAGGTCACTGAGCACCATTTGCCTGTAATACCCTGCCAGCGTTGTCGCTATGTCCGGGTTCTTCTGCATGGCGATAGCAAAGCCAACTCGAACAGGAGCCTTGGAGATGTATTTCCTGTTAGTGCCACAAGCGGCAATTAGCTGCTCATACTGATCACCAAAGGCGGCCATGATGCCATCAGCCACATGCTTGGTAGGCTTGCGGCTATCTGCGGAGGCAAAGCTGGCCAGTGACTTCATGAAGCCCACCTGTACAACGCTCCACCCGTGATGGTCTGCAAATGTCCTGGGCTTGCCACCATCGATAGCAGCATAGGTTTCTGGCTTGCAGCCCCAGGCCACCACCATCTTAGCAGAGATGCCTGTATGTCGGATTGCAGTCAGCCTGGTCTGACCATCAAGCAACCTTTTAGGTCGTGCCTTGGTTCCAGAGAACGAGAGTCCCTGGTGAGTGGTCTGGAACTCCCCAGCTTTGAGTAGACGTGCGTAGTAGAGCACGTTGTTAACGGGTAGCCTGCGATTTGCGGCATTATATATGAGCCACTTCGCTGCGAGCGCGGGCGTTACGTTTATTATTTCTATGTTCATGTGATTGTTGGATTAGAAATCCCCTACCCCCCAGGTAAGTTTGCAACTGAGCTCTCATTGGAAGGAGTGAGAACCTGAAGGGCAGAGGAAAATTGTTTAGTTGTTAGAATGGGATTTCATCAGCTTCGAGCTCCTCGACTACACGCTTGGGTGGAGCACCGACATCGATGGCATCAGCATCCGTTGCATGGGTGACTTTGGTAGCTATCCAATCTGGTAGCTGCGCAAACGATTCCGATGAATGATTCATGGGATCATAATCAACCAGGTCAGCTTCAGCTTTGACCTTGTCCTTGCTTTTGAGGATATCGACCACGTTAGCAAAAACTCGTCCATCCTTGGCCGTGTTATGCTTGATCAGAACAGAGCAGGATGCTCCCAGGATGTCGCTTAGGTCAAAGCCACCGAGCTCATCAGCAGTGAATGGCCTGCCACGCCAGGACTCGAGCACTGCTCGAAGCTTTGCGTTTTGAGCCAGGCTTGCTGTGTAGGTATTAACTGAGGTGAGCAGCACCTTCGTGCTTTTCCCCGTCTTTCTCCCATTCACGTCTGCATGTCGGCAACTCGAAGGTGAGAATCACCTTTTCCCTGTTTCCCCAGGGGGTCTCCTGGATTCCGATACCGGCTACTGTCACGCATACCGCTGGGTATAGTCCTTCTGCGATTACCTCGAAGTTTGAGGCACTACTATTTTCTTTTATTATCATGTTTTATTTGGTTTTGGTTAATCGAGCCTCTATCAGGCTCAAAATTTTCTTAGTTACCTGGATCTGATCCAGGAGTGTTAGGTCTGGCATTGTGAACTCCACCGCTTGGCTTACTGATTTTACTGGGTGAGGCATACATCCAGGCGAGCGTAGCGTCAGATACATGTCTTGATCCTCGACCTCGATGTGCAGCTTCTCGTCTTCGTTTATGACAATCGTCAATTTCACACAGGGTGTTGAAGGCTCGCTCGCCAATGGTGTAGATATCTTCCTGGTGCATGGTTCTAGAGAATTGATGAGCATAGCATGAGCATGGTAGTAATTAAAAAAATGGCTAGACATAGCCTAATCATTGCTTGGCTTTTTCTTCTCACTGGAGTGACTACCTCTTCCTTGATCTTAACGACCCGGAAAAAGAGCTCATCCATCCAGAGGTTTGCTCGCTTCTCTGCCTCCTCGAGTGCTTCTGTCCTGTCCTGGTATCTGGTCAGGTCACTAAATACCCACTTACGATGATGCACTGTGTTGCGCTGGATCATGTAATAGGAGCTCATTCTGCTACCTCCTTCAGTAGTATTTTAATCTCGGCGATCTTGAGTTGTTGCTTCTCGGCCAGGTAAAGAATGGCCGCTATAATACTTTTGCTTTTTTGGTTCATGGTGTTGGTGTTGGTTATGTTGTTGGTTTTCTCCAGGACTTAGATGCCCAATGGAGATGTTTTACTTCTTCTTCATTCAGATTGGCTATTTTGCCGATTACCCGACAGGCCTCGACCTTCGGGTAGCCCTGGCTTACTAGATGGTGATATGGTTCTTGAAACTCACACCAACGCCTCCGAGCTCGAGCACCCTGGTATGCAGGCAACTCCTTTACTTGCTCGAGCAGGCTCATAGCGTTGGCCTCTCTACGGCCGTGTTCACCTCGATATTTCCACACTCAATATCGCTGATCATCAAATCGATACCCTTGCGCATTAGCACCCTAACTGGAATGCCCTTATCCTTGGATATATTGTGGATTCTCTGATGGAGGCTACTGTCTACCGGGATACTAATTAACTTATGTTTATTTCTCATTACTCGGGAATAGTCGCATAATATGCGCATGCTAACAAGTTTATTAATTCTTTTTTCCCAATAAAAAAATATGGTGATTTTAATTGCTAACAGATGGTATCGGCTTACATTGCCTTTTATGAACCCTGCTTGAAAATATAAACCCCACTCACACACACATGGAAAACACCGAAACGATTCAAGTCCTCATTAAGGACGCGCTTAAGCGCAAACAGAAAACCATCTCCTGGCTAGGGGAGGCTATGGGTCATGATCAGTCCTGGGCAAGTAAACTGGTCGGAGGCACTCAGAAGAGACTTTCGCCTGACCAGGTCGAGCGAATCTACGATCTCCTCGAGATCGATTTTTCCATCCTTCAGAAAAAGCAGACTCCCCTACTCGAGGCTATCACCAATGATCCTGTATTAGCGGAGGCCTGTGGAGCTCTCCACAAGGTGCTCCAGGGTAAGTTCTATGAGATTGGATCTCTTTCGTCTAAAAAGCTCCACAATCTTGGCAAAGAAATTATTCGCATCGCTGAGTCAGGTGACACACCTACCAATATTGCCAAGCGCGTCCTGGCACACGCCCAAACTCAAGGACAATAATTCCGCGGAAAGTTCAGAACGGCACGTCCTTCCACATGAGGGTGTGTCGTTTTTTCTGTCTCCCTATCTCTGACCTATCTTAGTAACCAGGTCGTTATTTTGGTCTACTTTTTGGTCTACCTCGATGGTGTTTCCGTTAGGGAATCCCCGCAAACCCTTATGGAATAAGGAAAAGCCGGTTAACGGATTCGAACCGTTGACCTACTGATTACAAATCAGTTGTCTGTAAATAGGCCTTTATACGCATGGTATGAGCATTGCTAAAGGTAGCCAAAACAATACTCTGCCCCTTATAGAATATAGGATTGAGGGATAAATGGATGCCCAATGGCAAATCGTTGATACTTCGTTGACAAGCATACTTTTTGGTCTACTTTTTGGTCTACCTATGAAACCATTCAAACTACCCAAGTCAAAATGCTGGTATGGTAAGATAAAAACCTGGGACGCTAAGACATCTACATTCAAGTGGAAAAAGGTATCCACCCAGACCACTGACTACGACCAGGCTAAAGAGGTCATTAAAGCGTTAGGGGTGGCCTCAGGATCCATCGCAGCGATGTCCGGGCAGACTATGTCCAAAAGCCACTTTGAAGCCCTCCTGCGCGTTATGTGTAAAGCCGCTGGTGTAGCCTTCGAGGACGAGAAGGAATGGCCTAGCATCCAGGCTACGATCGATCGCTATATGCGTGGTAAAAAGGCAGTGGTAAAGACAGTGACCTACCGCACCTACGTGACTTACTGGAATACCTTCACTGCCTGGCTAGGAGATGACGTGTCCAGGCCTCTTGACTTCCTCACCCCCACCCGCATGAATGACTTCTATCACGATTGCATTGACAGGATGACAGTCAACAGCAGTAACGAGAGAATCAAGCTGGTCTCGAGACTGTTCGCCCAGGCCGCGAAGGAGATTGAGTATCCTACTAACCCATGCCTGGCAGTTGCCCTGGGTAAGATCAAAAAAAGCGAAGGACTCGACAGGATGCCATTCACCAGGGAGGAGTTGGATGCCCTGATAGGCTACCTGCTATCTCAGAAGGGCAGGAAGCACGAATGGGGGCTCGCTGCTGCCATCTCGGCAATGACAGGAGCCAGGCTCGAGGATGCTCTCAGAATGGATTCTAGTGCCATTACGGAGGGTGTGCTGACCTACACTCAAACCAAGACAGGCAAGACCATCTCAGTGCCTCTGGAGAACCCGGTTTGGCGCGAAGCAATCCTCGAGGTTGCTGGTGCTATCTGCCCTGAAATAGGTGCTGAGTTCACCAGGATAGGAAACGCCAGGTTGAGCACAGAGTTCACCACCCTGGTATCAGATGCCGGGATCGAGCAGCAGTTCACCACCTTCAAGTCAGGCAGGAAGGTAGCCAGGAAAACATTCCACTCCTTACGCCACACCCTGAGAACCCTGATAGTCTCGAGTGGTGGTAGTGATGCCCAGGCAGACCTGATCCTGGGACATAGCTCAGGCCAAGGGAAAACTTACACGCACTCGGAGATCGATGCTACTCGCACTACTCTCGGTCGCGTCTTTGATTGAGGATCTGCTCGAGCTCCTCTTTCCTGATGAAGGATGAGCTTAGTTCAGATTCTATCTGATAGATTAAATCCCTGGTCTTTCGACACTCGCCTGTGATGTTGCGCTCCAGGGTATGGCCGTCCTGAATGGTGAACCTACTCCCCCTCTGCATGAAATGTTTGCAGCTAAATGCCTGGGACGTGATCCAGATCGACCAGGGCAAGATTGCCACCATCCCGATTTTCACCAGCATGTC
>Ga0208643_1001017_pt1 | contig 16782 bp, 22 predicted proteins | sample VirMetDEL_Nov_12_FD_184516 | JGI IMG/M metagenome (GOLD analysis project Ga0208643, IMG submission 184516) | Aqueous microbial communities from the Delaware River and Bay under freshwater to marine salinity gradient to study organic matter... | ecosystem: Environmental > Aquatic > Marine >... | reverse complement strand
GTGGTGAAGTTAATGTCGCCGGTTTTGCCTGATCCCGCGTTGTTTGGGATGCCAACAAAATCAGAAAAGTCTACTGAGTCTGAGTAGTCAGCAGGAAGCTCCCAAGCTAAAACGTCGGTTGATGCGTCAAACAGAATCTCTACGCCCATACCGATAGTGGAAAACCAGATGCACTCAATCTGCACACTTGAACACGCGGCACTATTCGCTGGGTTCGTTGAAAGAGCAGAAACATCAATCTTCGTTACGGCAGACTCGCCGCTTCCGTCGCTGACGTTGGTAAATGCAAAAATTGCAGTGCGGGGGCCGTCTTCGATTGTCTGACTGGTAACTGTGTCAGCCATCTTTGTCTCCTAAAAAAAGGGGGCCGAAGCCCCCGTCTAGATTATTGGTCTGCAAAAGCTGGAGCAGTTGCGCCAGTCACAGTGCCAAATATCTGATAATTGGTGGAGTTCAAGCCAACAATCGTTACGTCAAATCCAGCAGGTACGTTGAGTTGAATACTGCTGTTGGAGTTTCCGTCAGAGAACACCGCGCTTACTTCATTGTCGGTGTCTAAGAACGTGACGCCGCCTATGTAGAAGTTAGTGTTGCCGGGAGTAACGATGAGTGCATCAGTAGCATCTGCCGCGCCGCCAGCGTAAACAAACCTAAAGACAGAGCCTGCAACGGGTGCTGGCAATGTGTAGGTGTTGTCTTGTCCGCCATCGGGAACTAGAAGGATTCTGCCACTGTGAGTTGCGTTGGTGAGCGTGACGTTAGAATCAGCAAGGCTAACGGGCGCCCCACCAATGGTCGTAACCTCGGTGATCGTGCCGGTAGTAGAATCTTTGCTGATGGTCTTGAATGTGGTTTCAGAGCGTACTGGCCCTAGAAAAGTAGTATTAGCCATGTGAGTCTCCTGTCGTGGCTAGAGTCTAAATGTTCCACATGGAACAATTAGTCAGGAAAAGAAAAAGGGGGCCGAAGCCCCCGTACTATTAGGACGTTCCGGGTGAACCGTAAATGCCCAGAGGATCGGATACGCCGAAGCTGTATCGCTCGCGAGCCTTGTATCGGACGTTGCCGGTATCAAAGTCGCCGTCCATTGAAGTTTCCAACGCTGTTCTGTTGAAGTGCTTCATGCCGTTCGGTACGTCGGTAACGACGAAGAAAGCGTTGGTGTCTGTCAAGAAGTGATTGACAGAGTAGCCTTCCGGAATCGAACCGTTGTTGCGAAGGGCGTTGATGTCGTTGTCAGCCGTGCCAACTCGACCCTCAGTCTCAAGCAAACGAGTTGCTACAAACTGAAGTGCGGGTGGAACGATCAGACGACGAGGACGTGCCGCGATCAGCAGACCACGCTCATCGGTAAATGCCGCGATGTTAATCACTGCATCTTCCAGAGAGGTCTCGTTCAGATCAGCCGCAGTGGACGGACGGTTAGCGTTAGTGCCACCGTTGACCAGCGGGTGAGCCGTGCTGAACAGCGTTACGCCGTCACCAGACTGATAAGACGTAAAGCCGTCGTTAAGCGGGTTTGCCGCTTTAACCTGCTTGGTGTGAGCCATAGCACGGGCCAGCGCCTTGGTGTAACGAGCAGACAAAGAGTCATACAGGTTATCTTCCATAGCTTCTTCAGTAATAGAGAAGCCGAGGGCGATGGTTTCGTGGTTATAGCGAGCAGTGAAAGACTCTTGTGCTGAGTCATAGCTGATGGCCGCGCCTTCAGCTTTGACCGGTGCCGCACCGAATCCAGACAACTTCACTTCTTCTTCAAACGAACGCTCAGATGATTCAGTTTCGTAAATCATCGTGTGCTCATCGTCATAACGCTCATACTCCAGACCGAACAGGGCGTTCAGGCCGGGTAAAAGCTCTTTCAGCATTTGTGCGCGTGAAATAGCCATTGTTTATGCCTCCTTAAACGCCGAGCTTGGTTTCATAAGCGTGGCTCAACGGCAGGTAGGTAACGATGCAATCTGTGAAAGCATCACCTACGGTGCTGTTTGGCCCGTCTACGAAATCAACAATTCGGAGTGGTAGTGTATTAGTCGTAGCGATAGAGCCGCCATCTACGGCGTTCTTGCTTCGACCAATCGCGGTTGACCCAGCAGTGCTAACTGCTGATACGTTATTGCCCAATCCTGTCTGAGCAACGGCTTCATCAGCCTGCATTTGGAACAACAGCTTGGGATCATCAACGACATAAGCCATGATATCGTCCGCCGCAGTTGAAGCAGGGAAAAACTGATTGAAGGTTGGTTGACCAGTGCCGGGATCAGTGTACGAGCAACCGACAAAAATGCCGACCGTGCCTGCAACAACCGAAGTTGTTACTGCGGCTTTCTCGACGGTGCCAGCGGCAACCAGTTTTACGAAGTCCCCATAAAAGATAGCAGTGCCATAAGCGTTTGCAATCTTGATATGACGGACCTTTCCGGTGAAGGAACCGGAGGCACTTAGCGTACCTACGGGTTCTGCACCCATTGGAGTAGCTGTAGTAGCCATATCCTATCTCCTTGAAAGTAATAACCGAGACTATCTTTACAGATCAATCTCGACCAAAGGTTGTCCGAGTGGACCGCTCTGGATTCAGAACGGGCATTCGGGGATCGTTTTGCTTGAGGAAGTTGTTGTCCACAGACTGCATCTGGCTTGCCGCCATATGCTGGAAGTGCTCCTCTCGGGCCTGCATCTTGTCTGCTGGAGCCTTGCATAGAAGCAAGCCGCCAATCTCGATGTTGCCCTCAAAGCGGGAGTCAATGTCAGACATTACGTTCAACTCCGGATGATCTTCGGCCTTCACCGGAACCCATCCTTCTCTGAACTTCTGAGAGACATTGGTGTTGTCTGCATGACCCAAGGTGCTGGTTCGTACCCACCGGAAAACCCATCCCTCTTGAGGGTCTGGATTTGGTAGTACGGATGCAGGCAACCATGAATCAGATGGACGTTCTTCTACCTCTCGGGCTTCTGCCGCCCGTGCTGTGCGCTCTTCTGCCATGATTAGCTCTCCTTGAGTAATTGGTTGGCATATTGTTCGGGTGTAAGACCAAGACGCTTAGCGAGTGCGACTTGGGTGCGGCTCAACCTCACTTTGCGTGGTTTGGCACCGTTGTTCCTTGCGGAAGGTGCCACCACCACGGAGGGGCTTCGGGAAGTCGAGGAGACCGTACTCTCGGAGTCATCGGTCGAGCCACTACTCTCTTCACCAAAGTATTCTGGGAACTTGCCCTGCACGCGCCGGTCAAGCTCTTGGTAATAATCGTCAGACTCAGGGTTGAACCCTTCTTGACGGATCATCTTTTCATGTACGCCATAGGCATACGCGGTCATTTCCATGTGGTCTTCTGACTGAAACCACTTGTTGCCCTCTGCCCATGTTAGGGCTTTGTCGCTAGGCTGTCTGACCTGCGGTTGTTGCGCCTGCTGTTGTTGCGCTTGCTGGCGTCTATATGCCTCTTGTTGCTTAGCGAGTTCAGCTTCATTCGGCAACGGTTGGCGTTTCTTGTACGCATTACTCTGATGAGAAACTTGGCCAAGATCATACTGAGCATTGGTCATAGCCTTTTGAGCTTCAACCTGCTTATCAGTATTGCCTTCTTCTACCGCTTGGCGGTATGCCATCTCTGCCTGAGCCATCGCCATCTGTGCGCGTTCTTCTGACTGATTTATCAGTGCGCCCTCACCTTGATGAAGCACGCGCTGAAGCTCTCGGTTTTGCTCAGCGTATTGCTGGGCTACCTTGACCGCTTCCTCGCGTAGACGTTCTGCGTCTTCACGCAGGCGCCGCTCTTGATGCTGTTCATAACGGAGCTTATTGATACGCTTCTTGACTTTATCGCCATAGCCTTGAAGCTCTTCATCGCCGTCATCGTCCTTGGAGTCTTTGGCTTTCGCAATCGGCTTGCGATCCTCTGGCTCCCGGTCATCAATAACTTCGATGTCCATGTTTGGATCGGAACTGCCCTCATCGGGTTTTTTCCCGATTGTCGTCCGCACACCAAGGAACTTGTCCTCGGCAGACATGGACGGCTGTTCCATTTCTGTCTGCTCTTCGCTCATGCTTTCTCAACTCCCCTTGGGTCTTCAACGACGGCTTCTACGCTGTCATCATTGATTAGTCGAAACTCTTTACCATGCACCTTGAATCTGGTGCCGCTGTAAGAACGCATCAAAACCCAGTCCCCTTCTTGGCAGTAGGCGCCATTGGGAAACCGTTTTTCGTCCTTGTAAGCATCTGCACCCATCTTCAAAACGAACCCACAGATGGAACCAATTTCTTCCACCCTGAGCGTTTCAGCCGCTTTGAGTATGCCGCCTTCCGTTTTTTCGTCAGGCTCTGGGAGTGCGATAAGTAGTTTGTAACCTTTGGGGTCTGGAAGCTGTTTAGCCTTCTCTGGCTCTTCCGTCATGTCTACATCCTTGCACCGAATAGTGGCGTTCGGAGTCGCCTTGCGTTGCTTCCTGCAACGAAACTATTCTCGATCCATTCTCTTATTGAGGTCGAGAAGCTCGCGTTCAGCATAGGCCAAGCCTTCAATGATGCCGGTACAGCGAGAATAATCATTCATGTCTTTACATCCGCCGCCAGCTACATGGTCCGTGACCTCGTTCATGTGGGTCCGGAGTTGTTGCTGTAGTGCAGATAACAAGTTGTTAGTAGCGTGGTTAGTCATTGTCAATCAAGTCTCTTACTAGATTAAACCCTGACTTAAACCCTTCGATCTCTTCGCGAGAACGGTTGCTATCGTCAGACGCCTGCATCTTAGCCGCGAGTTTCGCCGCCTCAATCCGTTCGCCCGTCTGGAGTTTTTCCATGTCAAGTACGGCCTTTCCTTGGGCCTTTTGCAGATCAGCCTGTATCTTGGCCATCTCTGTTTGAGCCTTGGCTTGCGCCGATAGCTCTTTGATCTGCAACTCTTTCTGTTGCATCTGAATAACAGGATCTTCCTGCATCTCAGCATTTTGCTCGGCTTGCGCCATCATTTGAGCCTTGCCGGTGACCTGAGCCGCCGCCGGAGCAACCAGCTTAGCGAGACGGAACTCAATGTCCTCTGGCAGAGGCTCGCCCGCAGGCGGAAGCTCTACGCCCAGTTCGCGTTCAATCTTGGCGCGATACTCAAAGGCAACGTGCTCTGCGATGTGTGCGGCCATTGCCGCCTGAGCCGCGCCCGCCGCTGGGCTTTTTTCCATCAACTCCATGATTTCTGGATTCTCTATCAAGGACATGTGCACTTGAATGTGCGCTTGATGGTCTTGGTAGATAAACGCCTTAACTGGCTCACCGTTGATGATGTTCATGTTTTCGCTAACGGGGTCGGTCGGCTTGATGTCATCCTCAAGCGGCACAACCTTGTCTGCGTCTTGGATGCCTAACACCTCTAGCATCTGTCGATGTAGTAATGGCACGTCATAAATCTGAGGTGCCTGAGCCGCCAGTTGTAGCGCCGCCTGATATTGCATGATGCGTTGTGCCATCGTTCCCGCATTGGGGTCGCTGACAGGAATAATGTCTACGCGATCATCAAAATCTGCCGCGACCAGAGGGCCGGCATCTAAGTCGTAGGGGTAAACCTCTGGGCCATAGTCTTTTACCAGCCCCGACAGAATCTTGAGTTCTCTAGATACTGCATGGTGCACACGGCTCTGCACCGCGCTCAGCACCTTCATCTCTCGCTCCAGAACGGCCAGAGTGGTGCCTACCGGCGCCTCCCCATTGATGTCGGATGCTTTGACATCTGCGGCAGATGCGAATCTGCGACCCTCTTGAACAATATCACCTAGCAACTGGTACAGGACGTTGCTTGGCTCTTTGTATGGCAGGAATGAGATGTTGTCTCTGATCGCGCCGCTTGGCACATCAACATCCCTAAACTCTCCCGGCATAATTGGCGTATCGTCGCCCTTGATTCTCAGGCCGCGAGACTTGAGGCCGCCGGGAAGATTCGACAGGGTGCCGGCATCTACAAGCTGTCTCAAGATGGCGGTTGCCGACTTTGACAGCCCGCCAATCATGTGGACTAGGCCGAAGCCGTAGAACCCAAGCCCCGGCAGATACTGGTAGTGAACGTAGTGCTCACGCCGCATCTTCTTGTCATCGCCTTCGTACCAGTTGCGCCGGATTGACAGGATGATTCTGGATGACTTGTCAATCGTAACGATGTAGGGCAGGGCGATCCCAGTAGGCTCTCCCCTGTCTGTATCTTCAAATCCGGGCAGGTCAATATCTACCTGCATCTCCAACAGGGTGTGCCTGCTGTCATACTCGTAATTATCAGAGTCTCCGGTCAGTCTGTTGTATTTCGCTTGTATCTCTGACAAGTCAGGGACTGGCGAGGGCAGGTCTACGTCGATATAAAAATCGGCAACCTGCAACTTACGGATCTCGTTGGCGGTGCGCTTCATCACATGAGTAGCGCGCTCGCACGTTGAGAGATCAGATGCGCCGTAGCTCACAACGAAGTCTTCCGCTGGAATGAACATCGCGCATGGACGCCCCATGCTGGGGTCGTAGTAAACCTTACGGAACGCCGAGCCTGCGATGGGCAGGGAGAACAACAGCTTTTCGGTTTCCGTTCTGTACTCCGTCATCCGCTGAGTGATGAGGTAGTTCAGGTAATTCTGTACGCGGTGCGCCTGCTTGCTCTTTTCGTCGTTGAGCTTGCCCACAATAGTGGTCTTGACAGGGCCGCTAGCGGGGTACACCTCTTGGATGGTTTGCGCTTGGAAGCGAATAACCGCTTCGGACAGCATAGGGTGAAATACACCACAAGCGCCTTCCCACGGCGTAGACCGATCCTCAAACTTGAGACCCAGAAGATCCAGACCACGGATGTAGGAGTCTTCCCAATCTGCTCGGCTGTTGCGGTCTGCCTCAAACGCAGAGATTAACTCAGCAGATAGCGAGTCAAGCTCTCCATCTGACAAGTAATCAACAAGGTTAGAGTCATGCTGGGCACCCAAAAGCGCAGTAGCATCCGAATCGAAGTCGATCATCATGCCGCCGTCTTCATCGAAAATACCGACTGATTCCGGGTTTTCGATCACAATTTCCAGATTAGACTCGTCTGGGCTTGGCATTTCGGCGCCCAGCGCCCGATCAATGGCCATGTCTAGCCTCTGCCGCCTCGCTTCCCGCCCTTAGAGTAGCCTTTAGTTTTTCCGCCCTTGAAGTAACCCTTGGTCTTGGGGACCATGCCACCGGCCATCATCTTGCCTTCGCCATCAGCCGCAAAGAACGGCACCTTCTTGCCATCCTTGGTCTCAACCATTTGCATCTTTCCGCCTCTGGCGGCGCCCTTGGCTTTCATTTTTCCACCAGCGGCATACATCTTAGAGGTTTTCTTCATCATGCTCATTACCTGCGTAAATGTTGTTAAAGACTCGATTCACATCCAGCGTGTAATCTAGGTCCGATTTTGAGTAGTGGACATGCTGTGACGGCCTAAAGTCGGGCGCGCCTTCGCCTGCCGAGAACCAAGCGGGATGTGTCACCCTGACTCGGTTGTTTGGCAATGCCACTATGTTTCCAGTCCACGGACCCGCATCCAGCAACTCCATAACATGGCTTTGCTTGTGCTGTGCCGGATCGTCCGCAATCTCGCTGTCGGTGTAGTCCACCGTGAACATGTACTTCGCCGGGAAGAACTTGTCATCAATCTTGGCCATCCACGGACACGGTGTCGCCCTCTCAAGGACATACACTGCGTGTTCGCGAGAAGAGCAGTCCCAAGGCTGGGCCGCGTATACCGGCATTGGCTCTGGCCACTCCTCAAATGGGGTGTCAGCTACCAGTGCCGTAATCGGCATCCTTGCCCACATTGCGCCACCGTGAACATTCGGCTCCTCAGAGTCGTAGGTCTCGGCGCCAGTAAAGATGACCTGAAAGCTCAGGCATCGGCATGGCATTGTGGTGACAGCAATCGCCATCGCATGAATAAACTCACCATGATATTTCTGATGATTGTGCGTGTATTCACGCCGCACCCAGCACTTAAAGTGTGGGATGTTGCTCTGCAAGAAAGCCATTTAGTAGTAATCTCCCCTTCTACCGTAGTCCACTGGCTCATCTTCTTCGTCAGTGCGTAGGGAAAGAAACCCTCCTTGACGGAATCTGAGTAGTGCCTGCGTGGAAGAGTCCACTAAATCGTCATGCTCACCTGATGGGAACGATGCAAATTCTTGGATAACCTCTTCCGCGAATCTGGTCTGCGGCGCCCAAACGACGCCCGACGCAAACAAGTCAGCAACAGCGTTCACTCTTGCTATCTTGTCATTACCACGGGATGGCGTGTACTCCGATACCGGAATACCCATAGCCCGTAGCTCAAAAATTAATGGCATCCCTGCCGCTTTAGCCTCCACAATGAATGCATCTGGTTGCATTTCAGCCCATAGCTCGTAGGCTTTGCGCTTGAGTTCTGGAAACTCAAGACGTTCTTTATAGGCATCCAGTAGGATGATATTGGGTTTAGTAACCCCTTCGTCGTCAGGCGAGTAGAACACGCCCCACGTTGTGCAAGCTGAATAGTCAGAGCGTTGCGTTTTCAAAAACGCTGTGTCCCACGACTGAATAATAAATTCACAAGCAGGAGGACGATCCATGTCCCACTCTTGCCACCACTCACGCTTGATAAGTGCGCCCTCTTCGGACGTTGGGTTTTGCTGGTACTGTGCGCTCCACTTGGAAGCGGGTAGTTCACTACGCAGAGCCTCTAGCTCTGATTTGCTCCAGAACTCAGGCCACAGGGGATTGCCCGATGGCATGATTGCTGGAAACTCAATAACCTCCCACTCGTCGCTACCAACGCGCTGAGCAGAGGATTTCATAATCTTGCCGGTCAGATCCCGCATGTGCCAGCGGGTCATCACCATTACGATAGCGCCTCCCGGCTGAAGACGCTGTCGAGGGCCGGAGGTGTACCATTCATATGTTCTGTCGAACACCGAGGCGTCTCCGGACTGCCCCTCTTGTTCTGAGTGCGGGTCATCAATGATGAGTAGGTCAGCACCTTTACCTGTTACAGCACCGCCAACGCCGATAGCGAAGTATTCGCCGTTCTTGTTGGTGCTCCAGCGTCCTGCCGCTTTTGAGTCTGCCCTTAGCTGTAGGTCCGGAAAGACTGTTTTAAAGTCCTCCGCGTCCACAAGGTTTCTCACTTTTCGGCCAAATCCTACTGATAACTCAGCAGTGTGTGCCGTCTGAATGATTTTCTTGCCGGGAAACTGGCCAAGAAACCATGCAGGTAACAAGTAAGATGCAAACTCAGACTTGGTGTGTCGAGGCGGCATATTGATAATTAACCGCTTTAGCTCACCTCTGGCGATTTTCTCAAAGGCTTCAGCCATGATCTTATGGTGCCGTCCCTCAATGAAGGCTGGCCACATATACTTCACGAAACCCATGAAGCTATTCTGAGCGGACTCGACCTGCTTGGCCTGCTCAATCTGGCTAATAATCTCTGCGGCCCTGAGTTTCATCTCGGGGCTTGCGCCTTTAAGTCGCTTGGCGACCTCCGGCGTAATCAGTTCTGACATTCATGCCATCCGTGCTTTTTTCGTTCTGGCGAATGATCTGTTTTTTGACTGTGATGCGACCTTGAGGTTGCTTTTCTTGTTTGAGCCACCCTTTGCCAAGGGCTTCTTGTGGGCTACGTCTTTGCCGTCACCCTTACTCACCTTGCCCGCATCGTCCATCACGGCTCTGGCCGCGTTTCGTTTGGCGCGATTCTTCTTCTGCTTGGGCTTTGAGTGGTAGTTGTCGTACTCCTTGCGGTAGTTACGCCTCACCTAAAGCCGCCACCCTTGCCATATCCGGTGTTATAGCTACCGCCCTTGCCAGATGAGCCATATCCGCTAGTGCGGCCACCCATTGGCATAAACGGTGCCGGCTGATAGCCCATACCATAGCCACCGAAGTAGGGATTACGGTTTGCAAAGCTGGATTGGTAGTACGGCTGGCTGTATGGGGTTGGCCCCGTGCCAAATCCGCCCTCTGCCGGCTGTGCTTGGGTCATTGCGGGCTGTACCGGACTAGGATTCCCCGATGTGAGGGTGGCTTGCGGTGCAGAACCGACCCCATTCACCCCAGTTGGTTGCTGATTGAGGCTCGGGGCTTGGTTAGCGCCGGGAAACATGCCACTCAGCGTCTGATATCGCTGTCTGCCAAGATCAAACTGTTCTGGCGTCATCTGAGCGAGTGCCATAATGCCGCTGAGGTAATTATTCATGCCGAATCTCTTTGTGATTCAAGGAATGCGGGAAAAACCTTCCCTCAATGATCCCCTACTAGGACTGTTCTAGGCTTAGGACTGTCATAAGCCACAGGGAAGCTACCTAAAAATAAAAAACTTAGGAAAATACTATCTAGGACTGCTCTAAACCTGTTATATCCCAGTACTAGGACTGTCCTAGATACAACAACCCTCCGGATTGTACAGATACTACCCCCTTGACAACCACATGTCTACAGTTTTACAAGTTTTTTTTAGTTTTTTTGTAATTTTTATTACCAGTAAGATCAAAGACTTACGGAAAAACGCCTGATTTTTTTAAAAATATTATGGGGGGCACCTAAAAACATCGGATTTCCAGAGCAAAACCCCCTGCGTGACAGTGTGACAGTGTGACAATACTGAAAATTATGTAATTTTTTGAGTGAAACACTATGTATATAGATAGCAGGTACCCGTCAGCGTCAGGGGGGGTGGGGGGTCAGTGGATCACGTCTGCATCGTCATCGGAATCGTCGGGAAAGGCGTCGAGGTCGGTACTATCATCGGTTGCTCCTGACATGTCATCGGCTACCTGTTCCAGCATCGCCTCCAGATCGGAGAGAAGCTCGTCACTCGACTTGCTCTCGCTGGTCTCGACCACGTCCCGAAAAAGGCCTACGGATTTACCTAACAATTCAGCACTGCGAATACGATTGCTATCCCCCTGCTCGGCGGTATCCATCCAATGCCTCAACTTCCCCAGCACTCTTTCCCTGTCCGAGAGCGAGGAGGCGAGTATCGACCGCTCTCTCTGAGCAATAAGTGCGTCCACCCTTGCTTTAATGTCAGCCCTCGCGCACAGCCTACTGGCGGCTTCCCTGTGCGTCGCAGACTTGCCATCCGCTGTCACGTCGAATGCCTCCCGATACGCCGATGCCTGAGACATACCCGCCGCAACACAGCGGCAGAAATGCATTTGCTTGGGTGTCAGCCCGTCCCTTGTCTTTCCCATTAGTGTTACCTCCATACTCATAAAGTGTTACCGATAGTGTTACCGATCGTTACAGCAACGGGTATTACCAGAAATCCAACCCCCCTGCAACCTGTTCTTTTAAACAGTAGTAGAGCCGTAAGTCATTGATATACATAGAGAAACCCTGTTTATACAGTGGTTCATACAGTACGCAAGTCATTGATTTACAACGGAAAACGCCTGTGAGCGATTTTAAGCACATACCCCTTGCCGTAGTACTCCTTCTCTTAACTTGTCTCACAGAGCCTCTGAGGGCTTCCTAGTGGCAAGTCGGATTTGTCAAGCTTTTTCGTAACTTGTCATCAGCAGTGGCTCGCCAGAATCACGACCTGACATTTTTTTTGTTGGTGTATAGAAGGTACCAAGACTTCCCCGTGACAAATGCACATTCTTTTATCTATGACTTGTTGCACATAGGACATGGTTCGGTATAATCCGCTCAGGGCAACGGCCCTCGTGCGGGACTGCGTTAAGTCCGTCCCACCCCCTGCCGGTGGTTCCAAATGGTGCAGGAGTCCGGATAGCCGGATCGGCGTGAGCCGATTGATCCACGGCGAGATCGGGCAACCCCCATCAGGGTGCGATTCAAAACAATGGGTAAAACCTACGGTTGAAGGTGGCACGATGACACTGCTGAGAAGGTAATCAGGCGGCGCTAGTACAGGCGCGTTTGCATCCGACTCAGACTGTCGATTCACATAGTGCTCAACACCGCCGAAACGGACTGACCAGCGCGAATAAATCGCAAGCCGATTCAGAGTTTTCACACCATGCCTACCGCCGAGTGCGTTGGGCATGAGTGAGTGCTTTGCGCTCTACACCAACCTATTCACAAGGGAGTGAATCAACATGAAAAGACGCACTGATTTTGCTGACTGGGCCGCACGTTACGAACGTGCTTTGTACCTACGCGCTGATGCCGCCCACGGCAAGGTGTGCTGGGATACAGCCAAACACCTCCACAACAAAGGCGTCAGCCCTGAGATAGCGGCTGTCACTGCCAGTCACCCATTCAAGCGATAATCACTAAGGGAGTGAATCAATATGAGTTTTATCGAAACAGCTTCAAACAATTTCATGCTGGTACAGGTCACGGTTCGCAAATGGAAAGGCGTCCAGCAACTCAAGCAGGGGTCAGCCAAGGCCGCAGAGCAAGCCAATGCGAACCCCGAATCTTTTCGTGGATATATGGATATGCTGGGGTCACATCAACAATCTCTAAAGGATGTGATATCCACGTTTGACGCCATCCGCACCTCCCTATACGAGAACAGCCTACCGTTCTCTGATGCGGGCGAGGGCCAGCAACGTCGAGGCGAGCGGCTGGTCGCTGTCGCCAATGTCCCCGAGGTGCTCAGCAAGCTGGGCGAATTGAAGTCGGAGGCATACGCCGCGCTGGATGCATTCCTGCCCGAGTATGACCGCCTCCGCGAGTTTGCGATCAAGCATGATCTGGGCGACTGGCGTGGCGAGGTGACATACCCCAGCGCCGACGAGGTGCGGAGTATGTTTGCCGCATCGCTGACGCCGCCCCAGCCGATCCCAACTTGTGACATGTCAGCACTAAACCTACCCGCTGGGCTGGCCGCTGACATCGCCGCACGTCACGAAGCCGCGCTCTCGACTCAGCTTGAGGGAGCAAAAGACTACGCTATCGCTGAGGCGCGGGATCACATGGGCAAAGTCAACAGGCAATTGGATAAGGGCAAGCGCCTCCACCAATCGCTGATCGACAATGCCAAACGCCACGCCGCCCTGTTGCGCGGGATGGTGCAGGGGTATGACAATGACCCCCGAGTGCTCCAGATCGCTGACCTGATCGACGAGCAGATCGGTTCGATCGGCAACATTGAGAAGGTCAAGAACAGCCCCACTCTCAGGGCCAAGGCTGTACGCGCCGCTCAAACCGCGCACGTCACACTTGGGAAGCTGTCTCAAGCGCCTTCAACCGCTCAACCCGTGGCACCTGCCGCATCCAATGTGGTCTTGGGCGATTCACTGCTCGCTGACCTTATCGACTAATCACGATCTCTAGGGAGGGATTCAATATGTCGCACATCAAAACCAACATCGCTCAACTTGAGCAAATGGCCCCCGTCATCCTCAACAGTGCCCAGCGCAAACCGCTGGTGCTGGTCGGCATGGTCGGGATTGCAAAAACCCAGTGGATCAAATCCACCTTTCACGATCTATACGCCGAGCACCTTGGCTTGTCAGCCGATCAGGTCGGTTTCATTCAAGAGCGTGTCGCCAACCGCGACTCTGCTGAGATCGCTGGTGTCGCGCTCCCCGTCAAGACTGATGACGGTGACGTGCTCACCAAATTCACCACACCGCCCCTGATTACCAAAATCAAGGAAACTGGTCTGGAGCATGGCATCATCCTATTCGATGAGATGTTGCAGGCTCCTGCCGATGTTCAAAAGGTGCTGGCTGACGTGCTTGACCCCGACGAGCGCACACTGGCGGGGGTCAAGATCCCTGACGGCTGGATCGTTGCGGCGACGGGCAACCGTGTTGCTGACAAGTCTGGAGCAAGCCGCCTGCTGTCACACCTGCTCAACCGTTGCCGCGTGTTTGAGTTGGAGTTCAGTGTCAACCAGTGGGCTGATTGGGCGCGTGAAAATGGCGTGAACCCGCTCGCTGTTGACGCCGCTGTCACTTATCACCGCGATGGCTTTTTCGCTGATTCAGTCCCGACTAAGGATGGCCCATTCTGCACCCCGCGCTCGCTGGTGCATGCCGCCTCAGACCTGACGGCGTTCATGGATACCGATGCGTTCGACGGGGCTTACATCCCCTCGCACATCGAGGCGCTCATCGCCTCCAGCATTGGGCAACGCGCCGCTGGCCTGCTGTCACGCCACATCGCTATGGCCGACGAGGTGCCTCAAGCCGAGGATATCTACAATGGCCCCAACGATGCGCGGGTGCCTGATGCCACGGGCTACCAACTGCTCGCCGCCAATCGCGCTATCAATGGCGCTCACTCTGCGGCGCTGGGCGAGGCCACCTTGCAGTACATCGTGCGTCTGCGTCCCGACTTGCAGGTATCGCTGGGCACCAAACTGCTCCGCGCCTCTGCAAAAAACGGGTGGGTGCTGACATCCGATGTCGCCACCGCATTCATCCAGAAATTCCACGAATTGATCCCGCTCGCTGATGCGGCGGAATGGAGGTAACAAGTTATGAGAGCCAAGAAGCTATTTGCTCCAACCGATGATCTCACCAACTCGCGCCGTTTCATTGCGGCGCTAATCATCCTCAACTCCAAGGCGCCCGTGCATTACAGTGTACTGCTCGCCACCGAGGTGATCTGGACTGACAAAATCCCGACCGCCGCTACCGATGGCGTGTATGTTTATATCAACCCCGCCTTTTTCCGAGGCTTGGCGTCAGACTCACAGCGCGCATTCCTGCTCGCACATGAGGTGTCGCACATTATTCTGCGTCACCCCCAGCGTGGGCAGGCATATCAAAAGCGCGGTCGCTTCAACGCCGACACGCCTTTCGATCACGCCGTGTACAATCGCGCCGCCGATTACGTTATCAACTCCGACTGCGATGCGATGGGTCTGGAGCCGATACCCGAGGGGTGCTACTCGGTCGAGTATGGTCGCAATGATCTGGTCGATTCGGTGTATCTGTCGATCCACTCAAGCCAGCCAGAGCCAGAGCAATCCGAAGGCCCAGAGCCACAGCCCGCACCGAGTCAGGATGGCGAGCAAGGTTCAGGTGAATCCACTGCTTCTGACAAGTCAGATACAAGCGACGACTCCGGCGACTCACGCGCCGAAGCCGATACCCCTGACGAGTCAGAGCCAGAGCTTCCCGATGCCGAGGGTCACGACTACCATCTGACCCCCGAGTATGAGGGTGATGATGCCGAGCAAGAGCAAGCCGCCGCCGAGGATGAGCACCAACTCCGCTCGTCTGTCGATGACGGTATCGAACAGCTTGAGCGTGACGGTGGCGAGAAGGCTGGTCTCAGCCATGAGATCCGCGAAGGCTCGCACCGATACCGCGAGTCAAATGCCAGCGATACCGATTGGCGCGCCCAGCTTGCTGATCGCTTCAACCGTGCAGGCGATGGCGGTCAGAAAACATGGTCGCGGATTCACCGCCGCCGCTATGCCACGCTGGGCGTTATCAGTCCCACGTCCATCGGTCGGATCGGTCGGGTGTCGCTTGTCATTGACATCTCAGCATCAGTCAACACCGAACAGCTTGATCGGTTCATGGTCGAGTGTTCATCGCTGATCGACACAATCCAGCCGCGTGACGGTGTCGCCGTCTGCTGGACTAATCACACCATGCATCAGTGCGACGAGGTGTTCTCTGGCGCGGAGCTTCTGGATCTGGAGGCACCATGCGGTGGCGGCACTTACATGACCGCTGGTGTCGAGTGGCTGGAGCAGAACGGTCTGGAGTCTGATCTGACGCTGGTGTTCACCGATGGCGACATGGCAGATTACGATTGGAACAATCTGGGCCAGCGTGACAATCTGGTGGTCGTGCTCGACCGCGAGCCATACCATTACATTCAGCGCAACATCGCCGAGTCTGGCGTCGAGACGATCATCGCTCAGGCGGCGTAATCCACGGGGGCCACGCGCCCCCTTATTTCTAACAAGTCCCAAGGGAGGGATCATTATGGATACCAGTAAACCAGTTTTGGAATTGATTGAGCTTGAGTCTGAGGGCTTTGCCTCGCAAGTTTATGATGTTGTCGTGGGCGGCAATGCGTTCAGCAAATCCACGATGTTTGTTGTTATTGATGAGCTTTTGCAAGACCTGATATCTCAGAGCCGAGACACGGCAGATCAGATCGACATGCTGTGGATTGTTCACAGAGCGCGTCAATCTCTGAGGGATGTGATGATTGATGAAGCAGGGGAGGAATAGATGCAACACGCACTCATAGAAAAATTGGAAGAAGCAAGGCTCGACATACTTGTTTTTATTGATGACCCGTCGATGCCGTTGGATCATCTGGAAAGCGCCCTGTCCTTAATAGAATCTGTTTCAGAAAAAATGAGGGAGGAGGTGTAGATGCAGAAACCAATGCCAGTATCTGAGCAGTGGCTTGCTCTTATTGACGATGACGTTGTCCCGCTGGGGCAATTTCAAGATCCCAACGCGGCCCTTGCTAGGGCCAGAGCGATGGCTAGCCCAGACGGGTCAGTCGATTCCGTGTGGCCTCCCGAGGTTGTTGCGGAATTGATCGCATTCTGGGCTGAGCAAGGTGTCCGCATAATTCACTGAGGGGGTTCGCCCCCTTATTTTTTTAGGGAGAGAAACATGAAAAAGATTTACGAAGTACTGGTAACAGAAGAAGTCTATCTGAAGGTCTGGGTCGAGGCCGAGTCTGAGGATGAGGCTATTGAAAACTGGCAGGACTCCAACGATATGAAGGAGACTGGCTCTCAGGTTTTGACGGTAGAGGTGGAGTAATCTACCTTTAATCTTAACAAGTTATATCCAAGTGCAACCGCCGGACGCCCCTCCACGGGCATCTGGTTTGCATGATAGTAGTAGGGTGAGCAATAT
>Ga0208643_1001015_pt1 | contig 16795 bp, 41 predicted proteins | sample VirMetDEL_Nov_12_FD_184516 | JGI IMG/M metagenome (GOLD analysis project Ga0208643, IMG submission 184516) | Aqueous microbial communities from the Delaware River and Bay under freshwater to marine salinity gradient to study organic matter... | ecosystem: Environmental > Aquatic > Marine >... | reverse complement strand
TACGTGGGTTAAATGATGCCACTCCTGCACCTACAATTTCAGTACCAGATGATACAACAGCAGCGTTAGTAGCAATGCCAGAAGTAGGGTTAAGTGCTAGACCACCTACAAGTGTTGGTCCTGCAATAGTAGTTATAAAAACTACAGCACGATGGATAAAGAACTTAGTAGGTGTTACAATAGTTGATGGGGTATTAGTATCTAGTGTACCTAGCTCTACAAGACAGTCTCCGTCTGCATATGCTGAAGCTGTATCTGTATCTGCTAATGATCCCACAAATGTTTGGATCTTACGTGTTCCAAATGAATGTAGTAAACCTGTGCCTGTTATTCCTGTACCAAAGGTTACGTTATCTTCGTACTCTTCAATACCTTTTGTAAAAGTTGTTGTAGCCATAATTATATTCCTTTCGTGGTTTTACCACTATTTAAGTTTTAAGTTTTGTGTGGGTTGACCACTTATAGTTATTATATAATATTATTTATTTTTTCTTTTGTTGTTTTTTAACAAAGTTCATAATTAAACTGTGTGCTTTTTTAAAATCTGGTGATTTAAATTCTTCTGCCATTTTTAAAGTACTAGCTGCAAGTCTATTAGCTCTGGCAGTTTGTTTACTAGTTGATTGAAGTTTTGGTCTGGGTTTTGGTTTAGTTGTACTAACACCGCCTACTGAATAGCCTTTTTTCTTCATGCCGCCTTTAGCGTAACCTTTCTTCTTCATACCGCCTTTGGCATAACCCTTTTTCTTCATTGGTTTCTTTTTCATCATAGGTGTTTACTCCTTATACAAATTGTTAAAAACACGTTCCGTATCCCAAACGTATCCAACATCCTCTTTAGAGTTAAAAGTATGTTGGTTAGGTTTAAAGTCAGGAGCACCTTCTCCTGTTTCAAACCAGGCAGGGTGAGTTACTCTCACTCTATTATTGGGCAACGCAACTATGTTACCTGTGTACTCTCCTGCATCTAACAACTCTAGTATGTGAGATTGTTTATGTTGAGCAGAATCATCTGCTACTTCATTCTCTGTGTAGTCAACAGTGAAGTAATACTTGGCAGGGTAGAACTCTCCATCTACTTTAGCTATCCAGGGAGCAGGACTTGCTCTTTCTATTTTATAGACTGAGTGTGTATGAGACATACAATCCCAGGGTTGAGCTAGATAGGGTGGTAGTTCTGTAGGCCATTCTTCAAGGGGTGTGTCTGCTACTAGTGCAGTCAAAGGCATCCTAGCCCACATTGCACCACCATGTACATTCTCTTCGTCTGTATCATCTGACTCACATCCAGTAAAGATAACCTGAAAGCTAAGTGTTCTGTTTGGCATAGTTGTTACTGCAACTACCATACAGTGCAAAAATTCTCCATGATATTCTTCTAAGTTTTTTGTATATTCTCTTCTCACCCAAGCTTTAAAGTGTGGTATGTTACTTTGTAGATACGCCATTCTATCTCCTCTGTAAGTTTATTTAACATGTTATTATGTTTACTTACAAAGGTCAATATTTAACCTGCTTTACAATTACATTCAGGGCAACATTTTCTGTTTATTAACGCACATACTATTCTTTTTAAGTATCTCCATATCCATTTTACTACTCTCATAATGAAACTCCCATTTTAATATTTATACATTGAGGTATTGCTAGATATCCTTGTTCCTGAAAGTATCTAGCTACCAGTAACGCTTCTTGAGAACACGCTTCCTCTGTAACAAATGTTGCTTCTGTTTTAGCCATGACCTCGCAAGTTAATGCAGAAGGTCCAGTACAGAGGAGCATGAACGCTATCCACATTAGAAACTAACTGTAGCCCCTACAGTCACGTCACCAAACTCTAAGTCTGAGTCTGTAGACACTTCAGTATATAAACTAATGTTTGTACTAGGAACTGTGTAGTCTACTGTGAAGTCTAGTCCTTGGAAGATATCCTCTTCGTCAAGGGTCAACATATCAATATCAGTAGCCATTGTAAAACCTAAACCCATAGCTGTAAGACCTGCTGATGGTGTTAGCTCCCACTCCCAGTCTTCTACACCTGTTGTGTAGTTAAGGTCTGAGGATGCTCCTACTGATAGTGTTTGTCCTGCTACAGAAAAATCTTTTGCGTAAGTTGCTGTGGTTGCCATGATTGTAGCCAAACCCACCCATGCTGTTATCACAGCTATTTCTTTTTTATTCATGTTCTTTTAATCCTTTATTACCATTTAACTTTGTTAGCCCAATACGCAGCAGACATCTTACCTTTTGCAATATTTTTGCTGTGTCGTGCTTTAAAACTTGCCCTCTTCTTTTTCATTCTATCCGATTCACCTGCTTTGGGTTTACCTGCAGTAGAGGCTCCTTGCTCACCAAAGCGAATCAATTTATATTTGCCACCTTCTGATGCCATGACAACGTGAGACTTAGTAGGGTGATCAGGAGTCCTCTTTGGTTTGTTGACTCCACTCAACCCTAATCTTTTCATTGTCGATTTGACACGATCAGGTACACTCATTTGTATCTCTCGTACTTAGGGTTATTCTTCCTCCCGAATAGTGTCAGTATAAAGTTCATTATACCTCTACCAATTTCTGTAGGTGTTGGCAATAGCCAACCTAGTATGAGAAGTAACATAACCCAGGGTGGTATGTTCGTGTTTATAATATCTAAGCTTCCCACTGATCCTGTCTCTACTTCTTTTATTATCTCAGTCTGTACTACATCTCTACCTGCAGAGACTTCTTCACTCTGCTCTACAGACATTACTGACTGTCTGTTCTCTTTACCTATCTGTGCGTTAGAGTTTACTGTAGGACCGCCTGATCCTCCTAGCGACATAAGAGTACTCAAACCACAACCAGACAAGAATAGAGTTAGGATTAACCATCGCATTACATCATCTCAAAGTGTGGAGCATCTATAAAAGGTCTACGATCTTGGGATCTTCTTAGATCAACGTAAGCCATCATAGCATCTTCTGAAGTTCCTGGATATGTTCTTATATCCCCTTCACTCCAGGCTGCACCCCACTTGATACTACAACCAACTTCTTCTGCTGCAGTCTTGAATGCGTCACAGATATCATCGTACAAGTTTAACTCCCAGGATACTTCTGGTCCTACGTAGGCTACTACATCAACAGCCTGTGAGTATCCATCTTCTTGAGGGAGATGTTTGGATCTCATGGTTTGAGATCTTCCTGCTGCTACGTTAGCCTCTTGCTCTTCTATAGTTCTGACCCCACACGTCACTCCGAAATCAACTTCGGTTATCTCTATAGCTCTCTCAACAACAGAGACTAGATCAGGGTGTACGCCTATCAGTCTATCTTTTGATCTTTGACTTAGGTTAAAACTCATCTCATATCCTTCTTCATTGCTACTTTGTTGCCCATAGGTTTTCCTGCCATGTAAGCTGTAGCTCCCATGTAGGCTGCTACTACACCAGTCTGTGCAATGTAGAACAACCCAAGTAAATCTGCTAGTGCGTTAACTCTTGTGTCAGATAGTAAAGGAGTAAATAGAATAACTGTAAAGACAATCATCATTCCCATTGCTACCCACGCCATAAACTTCTGAGACTCAGCCTTTTCTTCTCGTAGCTCTACTTCAAGCATACGTTCCTTCATAGCTATCTCTTCTGCTGTGATCTTACCATCACCATCTACGTCAAAGTCTATTACCATCATTCCCCCACAACTTCTTTAGTTCCACAGACACGTTCATAAACCATGTCTCCAACGTAAGCTTCAGCCCATTTGTTTTCAGTAAAGGTGCAAAAGTTCCACAGATCGTTTACATCCAGGTTTAATACGTCTAATTGTTCCTGTTGTTCTGCTACTGTGTTTTGTAAATGTTCTATATCGTGAACTAAGTTGCTGATGTACCAGACTAACGCAACCAATTGTATAGCCATTGCAAAGACTAGAGCTACTGGTATCTTTAAACCATCCATGTATTATTATTCCCAGTCTCGTTTTCTTTCAGGATCTAGAACGTCATGTTTGGACAACATACCCTCTAAGTACATTGACCTTTCTATTCTATCTAGGGATTCCCAGTTGCCTGTTCTTTCAAAATACGCTCTGCGTACATAAAAGACATCAGACCTGGGGATGTGAACTCTTCTTAACTTCTTTTCGTCTTTGTTGGCTAGTGCGTTGTAGAACTCTTCTAGCACTGAGTCAGACTGGAAGTACTTTATTTTATTTTTACTCATTCTGATTTCGGTAGTTGTACTTAAAGTATTACCTATGTCAACATTACTTTTATCTTTTTTTTCAAAAAAGGACAACAAAATATATAGATGAGGTACTATAGGTATTACTTTAAGTAATTACTGTTAGTAATACTAATATAGGTATATATAAAGGTATATAAAATATAAGTATTAATACTTTAAGTATACTATAAGTATATACTAGTAGTTATACACGCTTCAAGTATAAAACAACAAGATAATACACGCTATGACACTATGTCACACCCATAAGACGTAAGCATATATTCTTGTATCTTGTTATTATTAAAATAACCCCTTTGTTATCCAGGACTAGATATTTGTTCTTTGTCTTATATAGTTTCATGATATTAGTTATATCTAAATGTGATCACAACTCAAGAGTAAACCGTTTGATTTACAATGTGGTTAACAGTCCTAAAATACCCCTCTCTGTCATTGTGTGTATACGTATACGTAGTACCCCTACCTGCCCCATGCCCCTACCCTTACTATATGTAGTATACGCCTAGAATAGACACACAATATGCTGTAAATAGTTTAACATTAAACTACTTTTAGTATTTTAGTTTAATATTAAAGCATTTTCTGCGTGTATTCCGTTTAGCAGTGTATTTTTATTTGTGATCACAGAACAACAGATTTTATGTACACCCCTATGCTTTACTTGGTCGCTTAAACTATACCCTATAATTTTGTGATCACATTATAACCACCAGTATTATTGTTGCATACTTACAACACAACAAAGAATAATATATTTTAATGTTGTGGTTCAATCATTATTAGTATCTTAATTGTGAAAGTAATTAGTTAAAAAGGATTAACGAAAATGGATAAGTTCACACTAAAAGAGACTATTGAGAATAGCGGCAAGGTATCGCTAGGTAATACTAAGATGCCAAGTACTACATTCGCTATCAGTGCAAAGCATTGCAAGGTTGGCTCTAAGCTTGCAAAGATTGAAGGCTCTACTTGTTCAAGGTGCTATGCTCTTAAGCTTCAAAAGCTTAGACCAAGTGTTGATACTGGATGGACAAACAACCTATTTAAAGCTGAAAAGCTTATAGCTACTAACCCTAAATTGTGGGCAAAACAAATGGCATTCCAGATTAAAAGAGGGTGTAACAAGCTAGGTATATTCCATCATCGTTGGTTTGATAGTGGCGATTTACAATCGGTTGAAATGTTACACGCTATCATTTTATGTTGTCTAGAAACTCCAGATATAAAACATTGGTTGCCTACTAGGGAAGCTAAACTTGTCCAGACATACCGTAAGAGACATGGACTAGAGCCTGACAACCTAGTGATTAGAGTTAGTGCCACCATGATTAGTGACGCACCTATTAAAGGTCACACTCACACCAGTACAGTCCACAAACACAAAGAAACTGTACATGGTAAAGAATGTTTAGCTTATCGCACCAACAAAGAAAACATTGTTGTCGATCTAGAAACGTTCAAGGCTATGTCTAGACCTGATAAAAAAGAACAGGATTTTGGACATTGTGGCGATTGTCGAGCTTGTTGGTTTAAAGAGGTAGCTAATATTAGCTATCCGTTACATTAATAAAGAGGTGATAAAAAGAGGGTAATGAACGATGATTAGATATTTTGTTGAATACTATTATGATAATAGTCAAAGGTTTAGTACATCAATTTATTTGTATGCTTACAGTCCAAAACAAATTGAAATTATAATGGACGATTATAAAATAATAACAATAGACCAAACTGATTGAGGTAATTTAAAATGACTAGAAAAATATTAAAACACTGGTCGCTATTCTACAAACATGGTGAACGACAATTCATTAGCGCACCTAGTAAGGAAGAATTAAATAGGGCTATCTTTGCAGGGGCATATGCTCCTAGTCCTAACAGTGTGACCTACTACGTTGAGTATGAACGTGACATAAAAGACACATGTTATAACCAAGTTCACGAGGTGTAATGACAGCAATAATTCTATCTGATATTGAAGGGATAGAACAAACAAAAAGGATAATAAAAAATGAGTAACTTTAGAAAAATATGGAAACTAGACCTTATGGATTGGGACAATTCAGAAAACAAATTTGTAGATCGTTATTCTACATACCACACCAGTAAGAAGAAAGCTGTTGAACGTGCCAAGTCCTACATAGAATTGATTAAAGTAGACAAGCTAGGTTCTGTAGATGAACGCACAAAAAACAGTACGTCAGTACACTCAGCTAGTGGTGACACACTAGGCTACATATGCAGCGAAAGACTATTATAATAAAAAGGAAACAAAAAGATGCAACTAACACTAGCAATAAACACCAACGCATACCCTGAGTATGACAAGAGACAACTCAATGAGATGCTAGGGCTACTCCCACTATGGGTAGCTGAACACGTAGGTAATGATGATAACACAGACATAGTACAGTTTATGACTGATAGGTATGGCTTTGGCAAACTGTACAAGTTTGATGGTAAAATAAATAAAAAGGGTGACTATGTGTCTAACTACGATGATGATGCAGATATGCCATACATGGGTAAGATGATTACCAAGGATGGTTACGCATACTTCTATGACTGTGCTATCGTTGCACTACCACAACCAGATGGTAAATATTTTATAACAAGGATGGACTAGTGGAGTACGTCATACACATAAGCAAGAAGGGTGGTGAGTGTTTTGCTTACCACTCCACAAAAGACACATCAGAATTAGATAGGCTTGTTGCCAAGTATCTAAGCATGAGAGGGATAACAATAGAAGTAAAGAAAAGGAATTTGTCATGAGAGTACAACACAGGGCTGTAATAGTTTTAGATATTGATCTTGATAACTATCAGGATGGAGCGAGAATAGAAAAGATAACAGAATATTACAAAGAGTTTATTAAAGAGCACATTAAACAGGAAACAGAGGCTAAAGTTATAAACTCTCAAGGTCAACTATTACCTAGACGTTCAAAGAAAACAGCTAATATTTCTAAGCTATGTTTCAGAGGAAGCAGAGGTAAAAATAAGAACCTATCTTGGGTGCAAAAAGAACGACAATTAAAAGATAAAATAAATATTAACACAGGGAGTTTGTACGAATGAGATACAAAGATATAGTAATCTCAGACCATGACTTAGAGTGTTTACATAATAGACACATTAGAATGGCAATTGAAGAACACATAATTGACTTAGGTTTAGCAACGTCTGAAACTCTAACAGGATTTAACTGGAGACTAGACGTAAGAATGAAGGTTGATAACGATGACACCTAGAATAGAAAAGATATATAACCTGATCTACTACTCAGACTTTGACGAGTACGAGATTAAACAATTGGCAATAGGTCTACTTGGCACAACACTTAGTGATACATCATGGCATGAGACAGCAGACACAGTAAGTAGCTACAAGCTAGATGATGAGAGAGAACTAGACTTTGATGGAGGGGATAACCTGAGATGAGCCATTACGAAATAGAGATGAAAGTAAAACTAAAGTTGGTATATAACGATACAGCATGGGTAACTCATGCACTAGAAAATTGTATGGATAGTGAAGAACAATTAGAAGTAGAGACAATCAAAGAGGAGTACATCACAGATGATACTGTATAGATCAAGTAAAGGACAGTGGGTTGGTACTCAGAGAGATGCTCAGAGATACTTCCCTAAAGACTGGGAGCAAGTAGATGTACCAGTATCTAAAGAGTATCTCATTGAGTTTTTGAACGTTCACAAGGTAGGTGCTACACAGACTGAGCAGCAGCAGCAGCAGCCAGTGATGGCTACACCTGATCCAGAGTTGATAGATCCACAGGCTTACAGTTGGGTATCGTGGGCGTATGAGACACTCGCCAGAGGTGACAAGGCAGAGGCAATCAAGATGCTAGAACAAGGGCTAAGTAAACAGAAGGAACTACAAAATGTATGAAGCATACTTCCAAGAAGAACTACCAATTGATCATATGCCTAGCCTAGATCATTGGGCGAGGCTTGTGGCTGATGATGACATAAGGACAGGATACCACACCAGTTGGGATCATGCTTATGAAAGTTATTGGATATCACTAGATGAAGAATTTAATTACACAGATGAGTATAAGGGGATAGTACAGTGAAACTAATTAAAGTCAGAGTAAATAAAACAGTAGAGTACGAAGTGTCTGTACCTGTACAGGACGATCACAGGTATGAACAAGTCAGAGACTACTTACAGTCTATAGACTGGGATGAGGAGATAGAAGTATCACCACAGAACTACAAACACATAGCAGAATACTATGACTGGTTAGACTGGGAGACAGCACAATGAGAATAAGAGTAAAAGCAGAAGAGACTGTCTATCTGGAATACTTTGTTGATGTACCAGAAGAGATAGTAGAACAAAGTAAAGACAAATTATCTAAGACTTACTTAAAGAATGCCATCCATAACTGGATAGATGAAAATCAATCAGAGTTTAACTACCAAGACTATGACAGTGATAGGAGTTGGTATGATTGGGAAGAGGTAGGAGAGGAGTGGAATAATGAAGACTGAAGAGGAACTAGAACAAGAAACAAGAGAAGCTTTTGACGGAGCAAAGAGAGCTTTAGTCTATGACTATATGTATATGGGTACTGAGAAGGGCAGAGATAACCTTGAATATATGGGATTCAAACATATTGAGACTAGGGAATACATAAAGATACCCAAGTGTGGGATAGCATTCAGAAAGGACATGGTATGAACACTAGAATGTTTAACTATAAAGATAAGTCAGTGATGTTTATAAACTGTAGCCTTAAGCACTGCTACAACACTGCTGACTATATGATAAAGAGAGACAAGAACAACGGATACTGGAAGCCTAGACTCTATGATGACTACGATCAGGATCATTCCTCAGTTGAAAGTATCTATGACTGGATTGAAATAAAGGACAGTGTTACTGACCTACCGCCTGTCACTACTGATGAAATAGAGAGAGCGTACAATGACTTGCGTTGAAGAATGGAAACCTATGCCAAGACTAGATTCTTTATCTGACGAACAAAATGATGAGTGGGTAAAGAAATATCAAATATCTAATCATGGTAGGGTGTGGTCTAATGCTACAAACAGGATACGTTCTTGTTCAAATAGTTATGGTTACGTTGTAATTACCGCAGCCGTAGGCAGTAAGTCTAAAGGTAATTTCAAAACAATAAATCAAAGAGTGCATCGTATGGTTGGTATGCAGTTTATTGATAATCCAGAAAACAAACCACAGATCAATCATATTAACTTTATTAAAACAGACAACAGGGTTGAGAATCTTGAGTGGTGTACCTCAGAAGAAAATATAAAACACTATCGGGAGACATCTAACGATGAGCATTTAAAGACTAAATGGGAAAGCCCTTTCTCACGTTTTAATGAGGAGCAATACAAGTATATATGGGATAACTACAAGGAAAGACATGAAGAGTTTGGTGCTAGAGCTTTGGCTAGAAAGTTTAGAGTACATCACTGCACAATATTAAAAGTTTTAAAGGAGAAAGAGGATGAGATACAATAGTTGGACTGTAATTGATGGTGGCTCTAAAAGCTTACAAAAACACATCATTAGTATGGTTATGTTTGCAAAGAAAAAGTTTAAAATAGATCCTTACATAGAGATATACTTTCGAGGTGATAGCTATGGTCTAGGTGGGTGTGTTGAAATAGATGATGGTGAGTATCAGATAGACCTGAGAAGATCTATGAGGCTCAAGGAAATGCTCATGACACTGGCTCACGAACTGGTACACGTTAAACAGTACGAGTACGGAGAGCTAACACAGGACAGTGAGGACAACATACCCTACTGGGATAAGCCCTCAGAGATCGAAGCATATGGGCGTGAGCTAGGACTGTTCATTACTTGGGCAGAAGAAAATAACTTAGGCAATAAAGCCTGGACACAAGATTAAAAAAAGGAGAACTAAAATGATACAAGATAAAACATATAAAATTAAAGTGGCTGAATACCATGACGCAGTGATATACGTGTACGAGAGACATCGTAAATGTTTGAACCCGAAGGATGAACCAGAGAATCATAAGTGGAAACACTGGAAAGAAGTGGCAGCAGTGATACCTGTTGCTCACGATGATTGTGATGACTACCAAGATGCATCAGGTAACTTCCACACCAACGTAAGGGTTGTAGTAGATGCCTTGACAGAGTTGTATGGCAGCAGCCCTGACTACGAGATGGGTATAAGTTATACCATGAACACACACCAGTACATCAACGTATAGTAGGAGAGATTATATTTGACACCATATATTGCGTTAGTATGTTGTATAGTTTTCTATGTGTGGGTGTTTTACATGCTGAAGTAGGTGAGACAACTTGCCCCACTTGAAATAAAAACAACAGTTGCCAACTAATAACTAAAGGTTATACCTAAAGTATACTAATATTTATTATTACTTATAGATAATAATACTATAGGTATTACCTAAAGAAAGGAACTAACAGTATGGAATATGATGAGGATGATGATGAGGTGTTGTATCTTTCTTCAGATGAAATAGACAATCTGCTAGACAAACTAAAGAAAGAGGACAGGGATATTGTTGAAATAATTATGTCGCAAAACTCAACGCTGTTGGATTGTATTGTAGATCTACAAGAATTTATGAGGGATAAAGGATACAACTCCAAAGACTTTAAAGTTTGGGTAGATAAAAAAGAGACAAGGACTTATCACTGATGAGACATTTAAAGTACGAGGATGAAAAGGTAGTAGCTGTTGAGTCTTATCTCAAAGATCTACAGAAAGACATTGACGATCTTGAGTGGGATGGTGAGCAGTACAAAGCAGACAAGTTAAAGATCTTGTTGAACGAAGTTAAAGGGTATAGAGATAGGGGTGAGTTATGGTATCCGATGTTTTGAATAATAAAAATATTAAAAGTATAAGCAGAGATGATCTAGTAAAGAACTTATGTAAAAGATATTCGCATGAGGAACTGGCACAGGTAACTATTGCTATGATGATAAGAAGCAGCAGTATGTCTAAACAACTTGAAGCCTTGTTGGATAAACATAAAACAACAGAGGTAGAGGAGTGAAGTATGATATCAAATGTTTTAATGAGTGATGAAGATAGAATAGAATACTTGTATGACACAAAAGGAAAAATAGAATTAGCAAATAGGATTGTTCTTTTAGAGAAGAGACTAAAGAAAATAAAAGAGATAACAGAAAAGAAATAGGAGAGAGTAAATGATGTACGTGTTAGTGTGGATGCAACTGTTCAGCACACAGACAGTGGAGCACTACCAGTTAGGTAACTATGCCACGATAGAAGAGTGTCAGATTCAACTGAGCAAAGCAGCCAAGATGGTAACGCACAAGTCAGAGACAGTGGCTTGTCTGGAAGTAGAGGTGCAGCAATGAATCAGTACTTAGTTAAAATAAAAAAGAACAGAAATGACAATAGTCATATAAGTTTTTACATAAGGGCAAAAGACAAAAGAATTATATTAGATATGTTTGAGACAGGTCAGTATTATGCAGTGGGTGTAGAAGAAGTCAGAAAGGAGAAACTACAATGACACCAAGTGAATCAGCAGAGGTAGAAGCAAAGAAAACATTCGAGGGCTTTATCAAGTGGTGTAAGGTTTCATTCTACTGGATCATGACAATCCTAGTTATTCTAGCTTGGTGTAACTTTGGTGCAGATACTGAGACAGGTAGTCAATACAATGGTGCAGTGTACGCACCAACTAACATAGGAGATAAGTAATGCAACCAAAAGAAGTACCTACTCATGTCCGTATCAGGTACGAGCCTACCTTTAAACAGAAGGGTAGGAAGTGTAGACTCTACGGAAAAGACTTCAGCAACATGGCAGAGGCAGCAAGGTATTGGAAGATCACCTATGCCTGGGCAACTGAACAAGTAAACAAAGGATGGAACAGAGATGACTTTCCATCTAAAGCCAGGAAGGATTACGCATGAACTGTTGGCACTGTGATACCAAGTTAACTTGGGGTGGTGATCACGACATTGATGAAGACACTACACTCTTTGGAGAATACAGCATGGAAACTAATCTTACCTGTCCAAATTGTAACTCATTTGTTTTAGTCTTCTTACCGAAGGATGATGAGGATGAGTAAGCAGTACTGTACAACAAAAGGATTGGGATGGGCTTTTGTTACCTGTATGTTTCTCATACTAGGAGTACCTGTACTGATGTGGTTAGCCTTGGAAGGGGCTGATTGGTACACCAAGTTTGACTTAATGAATCCAATGTGGTAGAGATATGAACGAACCTAAAGAGTGGTACATTGACAGGAGGAAGGGAATCTCGAAAGAGATAAGACCAATGACCAAGGAAGAACGACAGAGAGCAAAAGAAAAGGAACAACAAAATGACAGCAGCAGTGAACAGCAAGAGTGAGATTACACATCAGCCATGTCCGTTTGAGGAGTGTGCAAGTTCAGATGCTTTTAGCTACAACCTAGTAACCAAGGTAGGCAAGTGCCACTCCTGTAACAGAGGCTACCCAAACTCAGCAAAGAAGTTTGAGTGGGCAGAGTCAACTTATCCACCACCTCCACCCAAGGTAGACTTACGTAACGTCAACGTAATCTCAGGTAGGTATGAAGGTATCAGAGGACTAGATGAAGACGTAGCTAAACTATACAACATTCAATTACAAATAGGTGAGGGTGGTGATCCTGTACGTTACGCTTTCAAGTACAAAGATAACGTCAAGTATCGTGGCTATCACGAGAAGAAGTTCTGGACTAAAGATCGTGGATCTCTGACCGAATTATTCGGGCCTGAGTTTAACGCAGGATCTAGTAAGCGTATCTACATTACTGAGGGTGAGTTTGACGCAGCCAGTCTGTATCAGGTCTTAGGTAAATCCTATCCTGTAAAGTCACTGCCAAGTGCAGCCCTATCAGATAAGTTTATCAAGGATAACTTTGAATACCTCAACGCTTTCGAGATGGTAGTCTACGCAGGTGAGCTAGATCAGGCAGGTCAGGGTGCAGCACAGAAACTGTACAGCATTATGCCTGAGAAGTTTTACTACGTACCTATGTCCAAGCACAAGGATGCCAACGAGTTTCTTATGGAGGGTGACGAGTCAGACCTCAAGTGGGCAGCACTCAAGCCACAGAGATTTGCACCAGACAACTTCTTTGTTGGGGACTTAGAGGTAGAGAAAGCTATCACCACAGAGAATCCTTACGAGTACGTACCTACAGGACACACTGGTATTGATGATAAGATCAGGGGTCTGGTTAAGGGTGGTCTTACATTCATCAAAGCAATGAGGGGTCAGGGTAAGACTGAGCTAGTAAGATACTTTGAGGTTGGACTACTCAAGCAGAACACAAAGCTTGCCCTACTCCACATGGAAGAGATGAAGTCTACAACCTACAGGTCTATGGCAACCTATGAACTTGGGTGGAATGTCAGAACCAAAGAGGATGCAGTAGCAACTGGGTACACTGAGGATCAAGTTATCAAAGCAGCACAGAAGATGGCAGGTGGAGAGAACACAGTTATCTTTGAGATGCGTAGCCATGATGATCCTATGCAACTCCTGGACTACGTTAGGCTTGCAGCCACAGTCTATGGTGCAGAGTACATCTTTATAGATCACGTCCAACGTCTAGCCTATCTATCAAACTCTGGAGTAGATGCAGCTACCAGTACCCTGACTACTCTTGGTGCTAGGATGGCACAGCTTGCTAAAGAATTAAATATAGGTGTTGTATTTATATCACAGGTTAACGATGATGGACGCACAAAGTATGCAGCATCCCTTGAGGAAGAAGCTATCGTCTGTATAAAACTCAACAGAGATACTGAGGCAGAGGATGATGTGGAGAGAAACACGACACACTTTATTGTTGACAAGAACAGACCCTTTGCCAAGCTAGGTAAAGCAGGGTCAGTCTTCTACGATCCTGAGACAACTATCCTTGAAGAGGTGGTGTTTAACGTATGAAGATTGTCATCAGCGACATAGAAACAAACGGTCTTAACAACAGTGACAAACTCTGGATCTGTGGTGGTAAAGATATTACTACTGGTGAGACAGTAAGGTTTGATAACTGTCACGAGGATGAGGTTGCTAAACGTGAAGCTATCAAGTGGTACGAGTCAGCAGATCTAATTATCGGTCACAACTTTGTACAGTTTGATGCACCCATGTTAAACAAACTACTTAAACCCAGACTGATAGACCCAAGAAAGATTGTAGATACTTTACTTATTAGTAGGTTAGTAAACTACGACATTGAAACACCCAAGGGTGCTAAGTTTCCTCACAGTCTACAGGCTTGGGGTATACGACTCAACAAACATAAAGGAGACTTTCATGAGTTCGATAAGTTCAGTATCAAAATGGTTGACTACTGGTATCAAGACATCGAGGTTACAGAATCTTTGTATGATCACTTCAACAATATTATTTGGAGTCCTGATTGGCGTAAGTCTTTAAGGACTGAGCACGATGTACAGATAGAGTTAGTTCGTACACAGCACTACGGTTTCTTCTTTGATAAAACAAAGGCAGAGTTTCTTCTTAACTCAGTCAAGACAAAGATGAGTACACTAGAGGAGCAGTTCCAAGTAGACTTCCCACCTAAACTTACTGAGGTCAATCGTATCAAGTATCGACTCAAGAAGGATGGCGGTGAGATGGCTACAGTTATCAGGGCTAAAGAGAAGTACGCTATTACAAACGTAGAGGATGATGACTTAGTTTGTCTCGACTGGATAGAGTTTAATCCAGGATCTTCAAAGGACAGGATAGATGTTCTCTGGGGTGCAGGATGGAAGCCAGTAGATAAAACAAAGACTGCTATTAACTTCTCTCGAAAGAAGATAGGTGATCCATACGGCAAGTCAGTAGCCTCTATGGACGAGGATTTTTACAATCAAAAGAAGAAAGACTTAGACAGGTACGGTTTCACTGTATCAGAGGCAAATCTTAGCACACTCCCTGAGACAGCACCTACAGGAGCGAAAGCTCTAGCCCAGTGGCTGACACTAGAAGGACGCAGAAGCTCACTGGTGGAGTGGATAGGGCAGTGTGGTGACGATCTAAGGATTCATGGTAGGATAAATAACATTGGAGCATGGACAGGACGGTGTGCTCACAAAGACCCTAACACTGCTAACATATCATCTCCGTTTCATGGTCAACCTAAGTCAGCAGTTGATGAAGTAAAGAAACAATTTGATGTTCATCTACGTTCTTGTTGGACAGTTCCTTCTGACTCTTGGTTAGTTGGTACAGACGCAGACGGTATTCAATTACGTGTGTTAGCTGACTATCTCTGGAGACACTTTGACGCTGATCAGTATGCACAAGCAATCATGAAGGGAAAGAAAGAAGACGAGACAGACATACACAACGTCAACAAAAAAGCTCTAGATGTACCCAATGGTACGAGGGATATGGCTAAGACTTTTATCTATGCTTGGTTACTAGGTGCAGGTGTAGCAAAGACTGGTCAGATACTAAAAGTAAACATGAAGGAAGCACAAGAGGCACGTACTCGTTTCGAGATGAGCATTGATGGTTTATATAACCTAAAGAATAGACTCGTGCCTTACATAGCAGATCAGGGATACTTCACTGGGTATGATGGACGTAGAGTTCCAGTACCCAACGCACACAAAACCTTGGCAGGGATACTACAGAATGGTGAAGCTTGTTTGATGAAACACAGTCTTCTCAAGTGGCACGATAGAGCTAGACAGGAAGGGATAAAGTTTAAGATGGTTGGGTTCATCCACGATGAATACCAAGTAGAGGTAACAGGAACAGAGGAGGAAGCTAGAACACTAGGAAAGATACAAGCAGACTGCATGTTAGAAACTGGTCAAGAGTTAGGGTTTAAGATACCTACTCCAGGATCATACGACATAGGAAAAAACTGGGCTGAAACCCATTGACAACTACAATAAAAAATATTAGATGTAACAACAGTAAAAGAAAAGGAGGGCAGTATGCCATCAACACAAATAGATATTAAAGGTATAATCGAATGGGCAAAAGTATTTGAGTCCAACAGAGATCACAACGAGTGGAACGAGGAAAAAGACGGTGAGTACAAAGTTACTGTAACCACCGACAAGAAGACAGCAGAAGCTTTGAAGAATGCAGGATGTCAAAAGAAAATAGAGGAAGTAGATGGTGGTCATAGAATAACCGTTGTACGTCCTCACGTTGGCTCACAAGACTGGATGGGTGGTGCTCCAGTAGTTGCTGACAAGTCAGGTAAAGAATGGAACTTCGATGAGAAGGGCTTTATCGGAAACGGAAGTAAAGGAATTGTTAAGGTTGAAGTATATCCTACAAAGGTTGGATCAGGAACACGCCTGGTAGGACTTCAAATTCTTGAGCATGTGGTCTATGATAGTGAGGGTGGCTCCTCCCAGTCAGCCTCTGAAATGTTTTCAGATCACACCAAGAGTTCTAGTGGTAAGTCTTCCTCCCAAAAAGAACCACAGGACTCAATACCCTTCTAGGTTTTAGTTCCTTTTTACCCTAGAAGACTAAGCCCCCATCTTTTTCGTTCATTTTTAGGTGGGGGCT
>Ga0208643_1001014_pt1 | contig 16799 bp, 15 predicted proteins | sample VirMetDEL_Nov_12_FD_184516 | JGI IMG/M metagenome (GOLD analysis project Ga0208643, IMG submission 184516) | Aqueous microbial communities from the Delaware River and Bay under freshwater to marine salinity gradient to study organic matter... | ecosystem: Environmental > Aquatic > Marine >... | reverse complement strand
TAACGTTTGGGCGCTCTTGAGACCATAACTTTCGGCGAGTAAATAATACTCTTACCATAACCAGTGCGAACATCAATAATGAACTATATAATAACCCTATGGTCTCAGCCTCAGTCTCATTTTAAAAATAGAATTAGTTTATTTAGCGTCATTTAGGGTGTAGGAGAAAATAACAACTTTATGATAAAAAAGTAGTTATTTTGGCTTACACCATAATGTAGCAACCCCTTGCTACTATGGTGACCTGTTATGGTGTTAAACCTCTAATTTAAAATTTAGATAATTAATCCAAAAAATTGATTTGGATTTCTGCTAAGTCAGGAGTAGCACAATGTCATCATCTCAATCCAAAGCATCTACAGTCACAAAAATTAGCGGAATTAATTCACAGAAAATTGAGATGGATTTTGCTAAGTCAGGAGAAGACACCACAGCGATGAACTCTAATACACAGAACACACCTAACACAGAGCCGAAGACTAAAGTAGAACCTAAACCTAAAGCACCTAAGAAGAAGTCCAAAGCGGTTCTTGAGATGGAGGCTATGAAGGAAGAGATGAGACTTATGAAGGAGGCGTTAGTAAAGCAACAGAAGATTACTGTGAAGCAACTACGTGAGAAGGAGCAACTGGAAGAACAGGCGAGGCTTAAGGAGGAGGAGCAGACGAGGCTTAAGACGCTCATCAAAAAGCAGGAACAGGAACTTCTACGCAAAGCAAGTCAGCCTAAGAAAGGAGGTAAGCCTAAAGCAGAAGTTCAGCATCAGCCTCACTTTAGGTTTAGGACGGTAGAGATGAATGGAATGGAAGAAATTCTAATGCTTGATAGTGATGAAGGAGTGGAAATACCTCTTTTTGAAGTTCCAGCAGAACATAAAGAACTATTAGCCGAAATGACTGACCGCTTCCGTCAGGAGTATGATGACTGCTTTCACGAAGAGTTCTTTGACGGCGACAACCTTGACGACGCATTTGGAAGCAATCTTGCTAATGGAGAACGTGATGTATTCTACCTCAAAGACAGAACTAAATACTGGAATGAGATGTCTAAAGAAGAACTCATAGAGCAGTGTAGAGCAAGACATTACCTTACCGAGTTCAGGAGTAGGAATAAGGACGCTATGGTTGAACCTTCTTGGGCTAAGACTGAAGAAGGAGTTTGGGTAAGATGGGGTAAAGGAACTGTGTATGGTCTTAAGAAAGACCTTCTTGGAGGAACTCTCAAACCTAAAGTAGCAATTAACATCAAGTCAGCCGAAGGAAGGAAGCAAATTAAGACAGCCCCCGAAGAAAGTAGGTGTGAAGCAGAAGCATCTAAGTCAGCGGGTAGGTGTTGTAAAAGTGCTACGTTCCAAATCCCTGAAGACGGTAAATACAAAAGCAGACAAGTATGTATTACTCATATGAAGGCAGTCCATCAAACTTCTATTATATGTAAGCAACCGCTTGCTTTTGGTTGTAGATGGGGTTGGAGTGATACTCCTCTTATGTGTTTGACTGTTGGAGAAACCAAGAAGAGTATAGACCAGTATTGTAAGGACAAACTGAAGGCAACCCCTACATTAGAAGAAGGCTTCAAGCAAATCAAAGGTAATAGTTATACTAAGGACGACTTAGGTAATAGTGAAGGATACAAAAAATTCAGGATTGACTAAATAAATAGTAGTAAATTAAAAAATATAATATATAAAATAGTTTTTTAATTTAGTGGTATTTATAAGTTCTGCTTCATAATGAAGCCTATAAGTTTCTGCTTACTGTATTTGGAGTAGCCCTTAATTTTGTTGTCTCTACAATACTGCTTTAACTCAAACATAGTATTATTCCTAACTAATATACTTTCTTTATACAGAGGTAATACCTCAGGGCGAAAGTCTTTTATTTTATTCATACACGGTGCTCCACCATTTATCCAATATATTACTCCTTTCTTACGGTTTTCGTATCCACGGTTAGGGTTAGACCTACTTCTAAATATTAAACGGTGTGCTTTTCTTAGGTCAGGAGTTCCGTGACTTTGCTCGTATAAGTCATTACGTCTTCTTGTAAGGTCAGCAACCTCCTCATTCATAACCTCTAAACAAGTTTCATACTCTCCCTCCTCATACTCTCCCTCCTCATACTCTCCGTCCTCAATAATATTCTTACGCCACTGAAGTGTGTTAATCTTTCTTTGAAGCAACCTTCCGCTTTCCATCAAGTATCTCGCTTCCTTAATAGATGCTATTTGACGCTTCTTTTCTGCTCGTTGTGCTGAGGTGTCGTTGTAGGAAAGGATAAGTTTCATAACGTTCTTAGGAAAGTAGGTCATTGTTGCTCTTGGTGGTTTCTTAAAATCCGTTTCAATTATTTTGTTTAATATAAACGGGGCGGTGTTACTTATATACTTAGTAAAATTCAAATCAATTTTTTGGTTTAATAAATTACTTCTTACTTTTAATTTTTAACCCTGCTACTGCTTTTGTGCTTCCTGTTCCTTTACGGTTTAGAACATACTCGTAAGGAGCATCTACTACTTGAAGAGGGTCAGTAATCTTTCCTCGCCGTGTCTTAATCAAAGTAGAAGGAACTTGATGACCTGAAACTGCTTGACCTTTAACAGCGCTCATACCACCTCTTTGATAGTAGATAGACTTCGCTACTATTTTTCCACCACTTCCTCGTGCTTGATGTTCTCCTTTAGGTTGAGTGTGTTGAGTTACGTTGGAAATATCACCCTCACCGCTATTAACCCCTGAAAAGAAGGAACTCATATATGCGTCTAACGGAACTACCACTCCTACTTTAAGACTATTACCAGTTCCTCCACCAAAATAAAGTCTAACTCTTTCCAGCATTTCTGCGTGGTGTTTCATTACTACTTTTTTATCTTTAGAACTCATAGCGGTTTTAAACCGTAGTTGATGAGGTTTTTCTCGTAAAGCAGGAATTAATACATCAAAGGTTTTATGAAGTCCTCTAATCTCTTCCTTTAACCTTTCAATGTCCTTTTTGTTTCTCGCCTTCTCTTCTTCTACTTCATTACCAGTCGCCATATTAACTGCTTCTTGAGGAGTAGTAGGCATCTCACCACTCGTCCTTGAAACTTCTTCTACTACTACTTCATCAACAGTTCCAAACCCCTGAAACACTCCTGTCTTTACTGCTTTCTTTACTTCTTCTTGTGATTGTAGTCTTGACCTTAATTCGTTTATATCCATTTCATTTACAGAGACGGGTTTAGCATAAGGGTCGCTCGTAGAACCTTCAGGAGTATTCATAGGACTTTCGCCTCCTTTTTGAGTAGCATCACCTAAAGTAAATTCACTATTAGCACCGTCTTGATGTTTCGTATTAGAAGTAGCAATTGTTTCGCCTACACTCGTAGCAGAAGTAGCAGAAGTGAAACTATCAGCGTCTTCTTCTCCAACAGGTAGATATACAGCGTCAGGTTCTTTTACGGGTTCAGGATTAGGAACGTCTTCTACGGTCATCTTAGTAAGTTCTTCTTCTTCTTTTGCTTTCTCTTCTTTCTTTTCACGAGGGCTTCGTAAAGACTTCTTTACCTCAGGAGGGCTTTCCTTTGCTCCCTTATAATCATCAGGAAGACCAAATTCTTCTTTAGGTAATTGACCTGTTTCTGCTTTAGTTGCTCCTCCTGTTGCTTTCTTCTTTTCGGGTTCTACAATCGTCACCTTCTTTTCTTTTGAAGGAATAGGATTAGCCAGTCTTTCTTTCAAAGCAGAAATATGTTTATCATTATTAGCAAATTTAGCACCACCTACTCCTGTAAGTTTATAGTCATCATTTATTACAGATAGTAGTTCTGCTTTAGGTATATCATTCCAACCTTTCATTGGTTTGTCTTTATAAGCAGGTGGAACATACCTATTCAAAAGAGCAGATTTACCTAAATCACTTACTTTATCATAATCACCACTAAGTAATGCTTTCACATCAGCAAATTCTTTTTCAGTAACTTCATTTCTTAATTTAGAAACTTGTCTTTTAAAAGCACTTTTACGGGTTTGAAAAAGACTATATGCTTTCTTTAATGCTTCATTAGGTTCTCCACTTGAATAGTCGTAATTGACTGCTTCTTTCATCACTTCTAAAGCAGTAGTCATATCTAATAATTGTTGGAGTAATACACCTGTTCCTTTACTAACTCTTGATTTCACCATTTATAATATTACTAAAGATAATAATTTTATAAACATATACTTTACTATGTCGCTTGAGAACTACCACTTTGTAATTCTTCTAATTCTACTGTAGGTTCTTCTACATCAGGAACGCTCCTAACACAATCACACAGACCGAAACATACTCTTAATTTTACACATCTACTATGTTGTATTTGACTTATAACACCTATAACAGCAGAACTAACAGTAGTAATTAATACTGATATTCCTGCTAATTCTAAACCACTCATATATAAAGTAGTTATATTTTTTTAGTTCTACTTTTGATTTGAACTGCGAAAGGATTAACTGATTGAGAAGTAGGTTTAACACTTTCTACTCCTGAAAAAGGTTTAACTCTTCCTACAGGCTTCTCATATTTGTTATTGATTTCTTTATTAGGTTCTCCACCTCTAAAAGTCCCGCTTTCATAAGACCTTCCACCAGCATACGCCTCCTTTGCTTCCATAGGATTAAACCTAATAGGAGTATCACCCCGAAATTCCATTCCCTTCTTTTTACCAGCAAAATCAGGATTACGTGCTAAGAACTTATTTTCTTCTAATTGCTTGCGTCCGAACTTAGAAGGTCTTCCTAAATCCAGTGTCCTTTGTTTGTAGTTGTCCGTGAATTCTTTTGCTTTACTTGCTTTACCTTTATTCTTACCCTGATACAACCCTTCCTTACCATTAACGCCTCCTCGTGAAACGGCATTAAGCATACTACTTTTCGTGATTTTACTTGGCATTGTTATAATATAGTATTAGAAAAAAAATCAATAAGGTTTTTTCCTATTCACGTCTTCTTCTTTTGGAACAGTCATATCCTCCATTTTCACAGAAGGTTTATCATCGCTTCCTGCTTTAGAAGGGTCTTTGGTAATGTCTGCGTCGTCAGGAACATTGTCCTTCTTTACGTCATCTACCACATTATTACTTTCTACATCTACTTCTTTCTTTACTACTGTACGTCCTTTATAACCACCAATATTTCCAGCGTATCCACCCATTCTTGCTGTGTATCCATACTTCATTATAATATATACAAAGAAAAAAATTAATCTACTTATATTTTAAACTTTCTCTTGAAACTATTAATATTCTGTTGTAAATTTCTACTATTTCCCCAAAGCAGATGACGAGAAAGACTACCTGCTGAAGTAGGATTATTAAAGTCTTCATTTACTCTATGACGGGCAATATAATTCTTTCTATCGTCTAAAGTCTTTTTCTTGTTTAATACAAAGTTGCTTCCTGTTCCAAACTGAGTAGTCTTTGTCTTTCCGTTTTCTTTCCTAAACACTGCTTTGAATTCTTTTTTACCTGATATTCTCGTAATGCTTTCTAACTTCATATACACTAACTAAAGATATTAATATTAGAAGCAGGAGTATCCCAATCCCTCGCGTCCCCGAATAGACGTTTTTGCTTAACAGGATATACACCATCATAGTAGTGAATAAAATCCCTATTACTTCTTTTAGAAGGCATATGATTGCTAATAACCATAAACCTAAAAGGCTTTGAAAGAGTGATGTCGTCAAACAATTTGTAGGCTTCCTTCATAGCATCTCTACCGCTTTTCAAAGTAGCAAACTCCTCTACAATGGTTTCTCTTTCAATACGATTACTTGCTCTCGCAACCATAATAATATCAGTCTGTAGTCTTATGGTTTTAGGTATTGCTTTGACTGCTTGACTAACAATAATAGTAGATATACCATTACCTTCTACTCCGTCATTTCCTAAATGTCTTCCATTCACAGCAAGTTTCCTTATCATACCATTATTCTTTAAAGAGTTTGCTCCCTTTTCTTCTCCTATCATATCGTCTAAAATAACTAATACTCTGCTTTTCACTCTCTTACTCTTCTGCTTTTGTTTGAGGTTAAACTGCTTAACTTCTGCTTGTTTATTAACAATATAAGGTAAATGAGATAAATCGCTAAACCTAAAAGTATTAGGTATTTGACCTTCATAACCAGCGTTAGTCTGTGAAAAAAGGAATACGTAATCAAAAGGTTGTCCCTGTGTTCTAATGTCTTCTAATAATGATTGTAGTTTCTCACTCTTACCTTGACGTCGTGGAGCAATAATTAACATAAAAAAGCCATCAGGTAAAGTAGCAACATTAAAATTATCGGTTTCCTGTAGAGAGTAGTCTATGTCTTCTTCTGTAGATTTTATTTTTTCACCTTCTTCTATAATTTCACTTTGAGGGTTCTGCGGTTCTACTTTTTTAGTATTTCGTGTTTTCATCTTATATTAATAACATATTTAAAATATTTGTATATCTTCTTTTTTACCAGCAAATCCTAACCTTCTACTAAATTTACCAGTCTTCTTTACTTCTTCTTCTATTAGTTCGTATTTATTAGTATCATAGTTCATTTTATAACGTCTTACTATGATGTCGTCATTCATATTAGTAATAGTATGGTCTTTGTTGAACTTGAAGCATAATTTTTCATTACCGTTTTTGCTAAGCAGGTCAAACTCTACTTTCTTCTCAGGGTCTTCGTTCCAAAGCATCTCATCATATACGGTGGTGTCCTCTATACAGTAGTCAGGCACTCCTTTCATTCTACAATGAACTCCTTCACGTTCTACCCCGTCAAGAGTTCCTACTAAATTATCAATATAGCACTTCTTACCAAGAGCAATAAACTTTCTACTTGCTACATTAGAACAACCCTTCTTATCATACATCTCCGTAGTAGCATTCCACTCCTTTACAGTCAAGTCAAAGTCGTTGTGGAATTGTCCCATATACGGTCCAATGAAGGTTTTTCTCCATCTTGCTTCTGCTTCAGGAATAGTTTTACAATACTTCTTATCAAACTCTACTTCTAATATATCCACATCTAAAGAGTTAATATGAATACTATCCGTATCAGTATAATACATATCCAAACCTTTGTCCTCTGCTAAACACATCACTTCGTTCATAATTCTCTTACTCATAGAGAGGATACAAACTCCTTGTGCTACGTCGTTAAAGTGGTCGTTGATACTATCAAACTGCTTAATGGTGTAGTTTCTACCCCCTTCATCAAGACTTACTTCTTTAATGAAGTCATACCACTTTGAAACATATTTCTCTTTCTGTGCTATAGATTTGGAGACCACTTTAGTCTCGTGTGGTTTCATAAGACATCTTCCATAACTACTATTCATAATGAGTTTAATAATCTTTTCAAGAGGGTTACGTTCTGCTTTTAGTTTTAGTCTTCCGTCATATAACTCTTTAATAGTAGTATTTACTTGAGTGTTATAACCGTCTTCATAGTAGTAACCTCTTACTATATCAAAGTCTATGTCGTGAAACTTTACCCAGTCTTCAAGCATAGTATTATCACAATATAAATGCTTACCAATAGCGTCGTCGCCTACTAACCATTCTCTATTACCCTCATCGTCAGTATAACTCATACAAGGAAAGTTTCTACCAATTCCTACTCTCTTAACAACAATCTCCACAAAGTAAGCAGAGAAGGTTTTACTTAACCACTCTTGACCGTTGTCTATTTGGTCTTCAAGTAATACTTTTGGTTTCCCTTTTAAGAACCCCTTCATTCTAAACATAGCAGAAGGATACAACGAACAAGCATCATTGTCCTGAATGTAGAACTTAAGGTCTTTGATTACTTTCTTTTTCAAAGCAGTCTTATGTCTTTTACAAGTAGAATTCACTCCACCATTAACAATTACTTTTTTGTTTGCTCTTGTCATACAACGACCACCTACAACACACTTTTGAATGAAGGCTCTTACTACTCCTGAAAGTTGGTATGTCCCTTCATAACAGCCATCTTTTCTTAAGAACTCATCTGCTACTCCAGCAATAGTATAACACTTGTTTATGTCTATAGGCTCATAGCCCATTTTATTATTTTTAGTAATTTCTTTAATACCCTCCATAAAGCAGGTATAACCTTCTTTCAGGATTAGAACATCTAACTCACAATAATGAGAAGCATACGTCATCATATTTACTTGTTTAGGCTTACCTTTACTTTCCGTGTAATAGCAGTCCCACTTTTTACAGTTCGCTTTGAATAGTTTGAGATTTGACGCATCTACTAATTTATTACCTGTATGAAACTCAGGGCTTTTAATAAGTTCTTTTAATACTCCAAAGCCGTTCTGCTCTATGAGGAGGTCATTAGTATAACAACTGTAAGGAATAAACTCTTTATTCATTTTAATAGAAGGAAACATACTTGGAAAGTCTGCTAATTTCATACTAATCATTCTATAACTGTCTATGATTTGTAGTTTCAAAGGGTTCTTTCTTGCTCCAAAAGTAGCATTACAACAGATAAGAAATGACCCGCTCTCAATAGTAGATTGATTAGACAAATGCTCCTTAATAAAGCGGAAGTCATAACCAGCGTTATGTGCTATGAGTTTAACTTTGTATTTACCCGCATAGAAGGAATGTAATAAATTAAGGAATATTTTACCTATGTCGTCGTTTGCTCCTTGACGTTTAATAGTAAATACTTTCTTCATTTTATTTATACCACCATCAGTATAGTAGGAAAGACAGTATGGTTGATGAAGTAGAGTTCTTTGAGTTTCAGCAGTATCTCCATCTTTGTGAGTAACATCCCATCTCTCAAAGCGGGTATTGGTTTCTATATCAAAGAATACATTAAGAGTAGGTAGAGGTTCTTCTTTTTCTTCTTTCTCTTCCTCTTCTTCAGGAGCATCAGTAGAACCCCATCTCTTCTCCCTGTATTCAGTATTACATTTAAAATTTTGGTCTGTGGTTTGTAGTCGTTTGATTTCAGCACTTCTATCGTAGAACTGTGTGTGAAGCAACCTTTCGTGTGGTATTTTATTTAAACATACTTCTTCATTTAGCACTAATGTTTTGACTAACATCATACTATTAATAGAAGCACCAGCAGGAGCAGGTTTAGACTTAAGCATACCATACTTACTTTTTCCGTCAGCCCGTAAGGTTTTCCAGTCTGCTCTATTAGGAATGTATTTCTTTACGTCGTCGTCCCAGTCGTGGAACTCACGCCAATTAACTAAACTATATTTAGTATAAGGAACGTCCATATATGGAAAGTAATGGTCGTCGTAAAGAACCATATGAATTTCTACTTCTCCTGAGCCGTATCTTTTATTTCCACTACTATATCTTCCAGTTTTGGAGATGTTAGGGCGGTGAATAATAAAGGTATAGTCAGGTAAAGCATCTGCTACTTTTACAATATTTTTCATAGGAATACCTCTACTTTTAACGAACTGCTTCATATGCTCTAAATGATGAGGTTTTACTCCAAGAACTTTAGAAGCGTGAATAAAGCAGTTGTCCTCATACTTCTTTGGAACTCTGTGGAACACCCCTAATACTTCCAAATCCGTTTGAGGAAATTTAGTAGTATATTTAAACCATAAACCTTGGTTTAAACCAGTATCATCATTTCCTACATCAACCACAACTTCTCCTTTCTTGACTGCTACATTCTTATGTAGTCTAACGGTTAAATACCTATGTGTTTGAATAGCAGTAAGTATAGCGTCATCACTGTCGTTAGTAGTAGTATAGTCAGCGTTGTCTTCGTCCCAATCTATATTAGCAAACAGGCTTAGATTACGTTCATTTAAAGGTCTGTAAGTTGCTTGACCCGTAGCAGTAGCAGACCACGAAAGTATTATACGTCCTGCTCCTACAAGAAGGTTAATAATGTTTCCTATATTTAATTCACCTTCTTCCCGTAATTTACCTACATCAATAACCAGTTCTGTAATTTTTTTATTTACTAATTTAGTAAGGTTACTTCTCGTTGTAGCGGTGTATGCTCTACGAGTAGTATTAAATTCCCTTCTCGCCGTAAGGTCTAATTTCCTTCTATCAAAGAAATACCTAAACATACCTTCAAGAGTGTTCTCGTAACCACGGGCTTCTATATGAGCAGTAAATTCAGGGGTTTGAATATCACTCATTTCTATAGTAGCCCTACCTGCTAATGGAGGATAGTCCAACCAATTAGCATTAAAGAAGCCGTCAGGGTAAGGTCTTCCATTATCACCATAATACCTCAATACCTCAAATGTCTTATTAGTTATTTTAGGCATATTAGTATTAGGTGAGGTTTTAATTTTTCCTTTTCCACTCATTATGTTTATTATACATTACTTAATGTTTAAATTCATTTCAATTATTAAATTAAATAATATATAATTATAATTAACAATATGACTAAAAAAAGCCAATCTACGACATTCCGTCCATCAAAAAAAAGACCCCTAATGACTTATATTGAACCAGCGGTTATACATACCCTTATCAATAAAGATAAGAGATTTTTAAAAAGAATAAAAGAGGTTAGAAACGCCTACAGTTGTTTGGAAAGATACAATAAACAACACTACCGTATGAAAGTAGAAGCGGAGAAGAACAAATTAGTAGATGATTACATCTGTAAATTTGTTGTAAGAAGACAAGTAATTATTAACTTGACTGTTAAATTAGTAGAAAAATATTGGAAAGAACAACCTAAAAAAGTAGAGATTGACCCTAAGTTAGTAGGTAAAATTAATAGAGCAATGAAGTCCTTTTGGAGGAATAAAAAGAAGCCTCTTATATCTAATTATCAAAGGTGGTTATATAAGAACTATAAAGGTAGTGATAGATTTCTCTACACCAAAGTAGATTATGATTTTTATGTGAATACTGGAATAGAACCTTATTCCTACTCCTGAGGATTAACACTATCCTCTCTAATTACTTCTCTATGAACCAGTAATTTATACCCCGTGATTTCTTTTATAGAATAATGACGATACTTTTCAAATGCTTTATTGCTATTACCTTTACTATTAGTAGCCGTATATAACTTCTTTCTAATGCGGTAAATTACTTGTCTATCTAATTCAGGATAATCCCTTACTATTTCTGTAATAGAAAAATAATCTTTTGTAGTTACTCCACCTTCAGGGTTAGTATGAGTTAGTTCCCATTTTGGTAAATATTTTCGCGCGACCATTTTATTATATAGAGAGTTTATTTTTAAATATATGTTAATCAAACTTAATTATATAAATATTAAATCACGTTCTAAATCCATTTTCCAGCAGACATATGAAAAATATTGTGAAGAACATTTGGTCTGTTCTCCTCTACTATTTATGAACCCTTTATAGATAGGTGAGACTATCATTTGTAGGTGTTTATCCTTAATAACTCTTTGAATTTTAAGTTGTGCTATTTTTTGTATTGGTAAGAGTAAAATGAAAGGTTTTCCTACTTCAAAAAGTTTAATGAAAATATCTTTCAAATTGCTAAAAGGAGGATTAGATACAAAGACATCACCTTTATGAGTAGTTGTAAAAAAGTCCTTATTCTCGTGTATGATTTCACGATTTACTTCTTTCCAATTTTCTTTAACAAGACCATCAAAGAAAAAGGGGTCATTTATTATATACTGCTTTGGTATGAAGGGTTCAATTACTTTCAAATAACTTACTGGTGTAGAATAATTATCATTTCTTTCTTTTTGGAAGAACATATATTATTACTACTATTTTAATTAGAAAGTGAGAGGTTAATGCGTCCAGTGCTACTTTGAGTAGTCATAAGTTGCTGAACTTCATAGACTACTTGACAACGGCAAATTTCTCCTGCGTGCTGAGCAAGACCGTGACCCTGACTGTTAAGAGGAGTAGTAATCTGTGCGGGCTTCAAAGTAATCTCTAACTGAGGATTAGAAAGTTCCCTAAAGGAGATGACGTTGCTACAATTATCACCACCAATACCAAAGTCAAGTTTAAGAACATTCTCTAAACTACTTCCTAATACACCACCAGCATCAGTAAGACTTGTAGAAGTAGAATAACACCGCTCATAACCGTCTTTAGTCTTTCCCCACCTGTAAAGTAGTTCAGCAGGAACGTCCATAATAGTCTGTCCTGAAGCAGTTAGTTTAACATTACTAATAGGAACAAACTGGTCGCTCTGTCTTACTTTTGCTACAGCAAGGTCAGCGTCGTGAGGCATATAACACATCACATAGAGGGCTTTCACAGCGCCGTTCTCCTTTAAATCTACTGTGATTGTCTGGAATTCTGTAGCAGTAGAAGTTCCCGTGTAAGCCTTAGGAGTTTCATAGGTGAAATTCTTAATCAACTGAGTAAGCATACCATCACCATAATTTTCTTCAATTAAAGCGTCAGTGTAGTTGTTAGGAAGTTCCCTAAATTCAACCTGAAGATTACACTGAGTAATAGAATGAGGTTTGACTGCTCCACCGTCGTTAGAGTTATTACCGTTTCCAAGTTTGATACGGACACGGAGGGGTTCAGTGAAAGCAGTATTGAGAGCATAGCGGTCTCCTTCACTAAAGAACATATCAATAGGAAAGCATACTTTATCAACATTCACATCAGTAGCAGTAGGAGAAGTAGATTTACCCATATGGAAACTACGTTCATAAGCCCGTCTTACATAGTCAGGCATTCCTGAAGCGATTGCCGCCATACCTTCTGTGGTAAGTAGGCAAATACGGCGACCTGAGGAAAGCAGTTCAATGCTCTCAAAGTTAAATAAGAAACCAGTAGTGACGAAACCGTCAGCGCCAGTAGTCTTAGTAAAAGAAGCATCTACATAAATACGTCTAATCAAACCGTTCTTTGGAAGGTCGTAGTCCAGTGTTCCACTCATTACTAACTGAGAAGGATTTACAGGAGGAACAGAAATAAACTGAACTGAATGAGGAGGTATGATATTGTCTTCAGCATAGACAAAGGGGTTCTTAATAGCATTACTGCTTTCAAGAATAGTTGCTACAAGAGCGGAGTTTTGGTTGGAGTTAATTAGCACGTTAGACATCGTTATATATTAACCTGAGAAAAAAATATTTGAGATTTTAAACTTTAAACATAACTACTTTATTTTGAATGTCCTCCTCCTTTTCGTAGAAGTAAAATCCTAAAGGTTGGTTGTTTGCTAAAGAAAGAGGTCTGCTCTTCATTTGACCTTGACGTTGGTTAATAATACTAATCTCATTAGTAGTTTTATCTTTATAAATATGATGTCCGTCGTGAGAAGTAATATATTCCTTATTCTTTGTATAAATACCATCTATAGGAGTGTATTTATAACTACTTTTTGGATTAGGGGTATATTCTAATACACCTCCTCTTTTCCTAAATACTTCTCTTACATCTCTATCTAAATCAAATGAAGGAAGTAGTATTTCATCAGGTAAAGCATTCTCAATGTGTTCTTGGTATTTAGTATGAGCGAAAATTCCACCCCATTCTTTTGCTACTTCTAATGCTCTATCTCTACCTTTCTTCATAAGAGGGTAAGATAGACCAGTCCAAAGACTTCTTACATTTTCTCCCATATTAAAGAAGGAGGTAAAAGCAGAACCTCTACCTTGAAAGTAGTTGTCCCAACTTATATCTTTTATATTAAAATTTTTTCTTACCATATATGCTTTGGTAGTATCAGGTTCTCTGTAAATAAAAGGTATGTGTTCTCCTCCTTGATATACTTTATAATTGTTGTGTATATCTATTACTATTTTAGTCCCGTGATGCTTAAATATACTCATAAAATTAGGCACTACATCGTGAGTGTGAATAACATTAATTATATCTAAAGTGTTTCCTATGCTTCCAAATGTAGTAATACCCATAGGGCTTCCAAACTGGTATATCCTTTCTACTTTAGTTCCTGTTTCCAAGTATAGCCTATAACCTGCTATTAAAGCAGTAATCGCTCCAAGTGAGTGACCTAAGAAGATAGGTGGTTTATCAGGATACTGCTTTAATATGTCTAATATTTGTGGAAAAAGACTATCTACAAAGCGGTTAAACCCTTGATGAACTATACCTAAATCATTATAAGGAACATTACCATCTACTCCACCCATAGAAGTAAGATTATCTACTTTTACTTGTAGGTCGCTTAATATGTCACCCATCAAAGTATCACTACTAAATGGAAAATCAGTTCCTTTAAAAGCAAAGATTATCTTATCAGGAAGTAGAAATATTCTACATAAAGCATTAGTATAAATATTAGCATCTCCTCCTCTCATTTGTTTCGTTTCTACTGTTTGGTTAATACCCCTAATAGACCAAGTATCATACTCTTCATTTAAGTCATCTAACTCTCTTTCATAAGCAAGTTGAGAATACTTTTCCATTTGTAAAAGTTCTTCTTTCGTTAGGACAAGCGGGTATTCTACTTTAGGGTCAAGTCTTTCTTTCACATCATCAAAAGGTCGGTCTAAACTTTCCTCCTGTAGTGTTTGTAAATGTAGTCCGTTGTTTAAAGTTTCTTCTTTTGGAACAGTATGAGTTTTACCCCTTCTCCTTAAAGAAGTATCTTGTAATTGAGTAATTTCTCCTTGTCTAACTGACTGAGAACCTAAACCTTCTTCAGGAGGGGGTCTATTATGACGTATTACTGGTTCTGTATGTTGTATCATTAAATTATCAATATCGTCGTCATTACCATCATAATCACTGCTTTTTAATTCAGGCAATCCTTTTGGTATTTTGTTTCCACCTTCATATCTATCATCTACTAAAGAAGTAAAAGTTCCTTGCTTTTGTGTTCCAGTAGATACTTCTATTTCTTGGTTAAACTTTCTAAGGTAATTCTCTCTGCTTATTGTGAATACCATCTTATATATACTATTAGAAGAAAAGATTATTGGTTTCGTATTCAAAAAATAGGTCTATCTGTCTTGCGTAACCCGTTTCGGCGTTTGTCTGTGAGCCTAAGGTCTTAAGAGTGAATGGTTGAGGAGTTCGTCCATCTGCTTTAAGAACCTTACACCTAAACTTAGAAGGTATTTCTTCTGCTTTGAGGTTGATGTGGTAATCTGCTTCCATATCCATTCTTCGTGCTTCTTGAGTGTTTGATGCTGAGTATTGTCCTGCTTGTGCTTTACATACTACAGGAAGTAGTCCTCCTCCACCTACATTAGAAGTAATCTCATATCCCGTGAAAAAATCAAAATCAATCATCACGCAACCTTCAGGAAACATATCTCTAACGTCTCCATCTCCATCAGCATCAGCAGTTTGGTCTTCATCAGGTATTACACTAATCAATGACTTCTTATATTTGAAGACTTGACTTCTAATTTCGTGAGGTAGTGAAATTTCACATACATTACTTCCTTCAGCAATAGGCAATAGTTTTAAATGAAGCAGGGGCATTCTTATAATATAAGTATAGATAAAAATATTTCTACTTTAAATTTAAGTTTAATCCCAAGCACCCAAGACATTAAATTGTAGATTACAATAATTACCTCCTCCTCCACCTATATACATTATTTCTACTGCTGATATATCACCACGAACTACACACACACTATTGAAACTGTCATTACCAGTTCCGGATATACTATTAGAGAAGGAATACTTCGCCCATACTATTGCTTGACCGTCTATCGTCAATTTAATAGCATCATCACAGTAATGTGCTATACGTATCATCTTATTGTATTTACTCCTTACATTAGAAGGATAAGAACTATGACCCCAATTAATATAACCAGTTCCGCTAATAATAACATTTTGTATAGTAGAACCTCCACTCCAATCACTTGACCCTATGTTTATATTTAGACTATAAGCAGAAGCGGATACACTACTTTGTGTTTTAGTAAAGTCTGTCATATCTGTTCCTACTGTTCCATCAAATACCGTTTGGTAGTGGTTAGAGTATTTCTTTGTTTGAGGGGTGCTGGTCTCTCCCTGTCCCATAATATAATCATTCTTCGCATAACCGCTATTCATAGGCAAAGACCAAAATTTACACGACATTACTAAAGAAGTATTAACAGTTGTAGAACCTAAAATATGAAGTAGATGTCTATTACCTTCTAAAGTATTCACTCTTGAAAATATACCTACAGCATCATTAAGTATTTTGATGTCGTGTCCTGTATCTACTGTCATATGACCGTCTAAGAGTATATCTCCTGTTATATCTACTGTCCCTCCAGTATGAGTAAGGTTTCCTGTTAAAGAAGTATTACCCCCTGTTTGTGTTAAGTTCCCTGTGACTACTGTTGTTCTTAGGTTTGCTTCGTGCCCTGCTGTTTGTGTCATCGTTGCTTGTAAATCTACTGTTCCGTGTATAGTATGAGAATGTGTTCCTGATGATGCTCCTAATATAGAAGAAGTAGAAGCATTAATACCATTAGCAAAAATAGGTTGGTCTGCGAATGTTTTTACTCCTTCTAAAGTTTGCGCCCCTGTTGTGATGGTTGCTATAGCAGTTCCATTAACTTTATAGGTTAGACCGCTTTTTATATTCATTCCATCATTGTCTAATCTACCCAAGAAAGTAGTATTATTATTATAAAATACTACTCCTCCATCACTGTCGCTATTTTTAATTGCTACATCATCACTGTCTAATGTTAAAGTTCCTGTTTGAAGTAGAGAACCAGTAGCAGAATAGTCTTCTACTGATATTTGAGGGTCTCCTTGAAAGTTTGAGGAATGTCTTACTCTAAAAATAGTCCCATTCGTGCTTCCACTATTTATAATTTGTTCTGCTGTATCACTCCTTAATAGAGTATTAGGTAATCTCGCATCTGCTACTGTCCCTGAGGTTAGTTGTGATGTTGGAAGAGATGGTA
>Ga0208643_1001012_pt1 | contig 16811 bp, 20 predicted proteins | sample VirMetDEL_Nov_12_FD_184516 | JGI IMG/M metagenome (GOLD analysis project Ga0208643, IMG submission 184516) | Aqueous microbial communities from the Delaware River and Bay under freshwater to marine salinity gradient to study organic matter... | ecosystem: Environmental > Aquatic > Marine >... | reverse complement strand
GACTTGTAACTACAGTAATTAATCGGTTAGGATTTGGAATTGTAGGGTCTATCCAACATATTAGGTGTTCATCTGGATTGGGTCCCCCGAGATTTTCACCACCCATTCTAATTGGATAAATTGTAGATACTGACGGAAACATCGTTGGAATTCCGATATCACTTACAGTAGTGGTGTTGCTGACTTCATCATGAATAAAAACTTCATTAAGGTTTGTACTGGGATTCATTCTAAAGAAATATGTTATCGTGGGATTAGCATCAAATGATAGACTTGCTGAGTGATCCCACGGTACTCCATTAAATATATTACTCATTTATACTATAATAATATATTTTAAAATACAATTTCCTTTTTAGGTTCTACTATTTCATCTAATGGTTCTTCTATAGGTGGTACTGGATCGGTTGTTTCAAATTCTACGTCTATAACCTGTGATTGATTACTTATATTAATAGGTATATTACTTAAAATATTATTCCTACTTCCAATACCTGATAATACGGAATCTAGTCCTAAATTAGTAGCAATTTTTAAAGGTGGTTGTGCTAGTCCTACTTGATATTGTATATCTATATTTTTAGGAGCTGCTCCATAAACTGTTTCAGCAACATCTGTATTTGTATTTATACCTAGAATTTGTGCTAATTTTAATCCTATTTCATTAAATAGCGGATCTCCCTTAATAAAATAACTGTTATTTATTCTAAAATTAGATGCTGGAAATAATGGATCTATTTTTAATGTTTTATCTATTTCATCAATTACTAAACCTCCTTCACTTGGATTATTTATTTTATGAATATTATTAATTATTTCTAGTATATCCATAGGTCCATGAATAAACGTTATTGGCATATAGACATCAGCCCCGATAATGGGTAATACTGTTTTACTACTAGTTATAAATAATTTAACATCTCCTATTCCAAAAGATGCTTTATTATTATCATATCCAATACTAGTAGTATTTGATGGAATTACTGCTTTTACTAGAGCAATACTTAATATTTGGTCACTAACTGCAGCGATAGTCGCTCTAGATAAATTAAATCTACAATTAGCATGATTATCAATATTATTTACTTGTTCTAATTCTCCATCACTAGTATTTAAATGCAGTCTAATAGTATTGGTAGCCATATTATATTATATAGTGAGATTTAAAAGGGAAGCTACATTAATCTTGTCCGCTAGGGCTACATAATTGTCCGCTAGGGCTACATAATTGTCCGCTAGGGCTACATAATTGTCCGCTAGGGCTACATAATTGTCCGCTAGGGCTACTAATCTGAAACTCTTAATACACCGTCTGAGATTGTATAAACAACATTATGAACAGATAAGAAATATACGGTTAATGGTTGAGTAGTCGCAGTTGTTGATACGATTCTAGCTTGAAACTCAGTATCAACTGTTTTAGTGTCTAGTCCTGAAATTGCTAAAATCTGGGGGAACGATTCTAAATTAATACCAGCAACTCCTCTATCATTCGCTAGAGGGACGGCGTCTAAAGTGACCGGGGTTCTATAATTACGACTAGTAAAATTTTGAAGCATTAAACCTCCGGTGACTGATTGCGATACATTACTATAACATGTCATTGTATGATTTACCATCTGTGGTAAGGTATCAATCCAATTTTTTGGGTACTCAATACCTCCTACACGAATTCTCCACTCATCGAAAAAAATGTGGGGGAGATTAAAGGGAGTTGCTGATACATTAGATCCTATCGTCTTATTATCAAATGCTCCTACATATAGAGACTGCAAGCTAGTCCATCTCATAGAAGGGATTAATGTTGATATTTGCTGAGTAGTTGATAATTCGGTTGCTGAATAAGTTTGAGGAGTAGCGTAATATTGTACATCTGACCACATAATCGGGTCTTGTTTAAAGTTGTTTTCCTTCTCAATTTCTAGTTGGGAACTATCATCCATCGTAGTTATTTCTGCTTCAAAAGATACATTAGTAAAATTAAAACTAGAATCACTTTCTATAATTTCTACCGGAGTAGTGGTGGTTGCCAGACCATATATAAAATTACGGATTCTATTAGTCCAAGTAATATGAATAGTTAAACCTCCAGTAATTTCAGATAACGGTATATTGGCTGAACCTAATATTCCTAGTAAGGGTAACGAGGCACTCATCATAGGCATTTTACTTAGTGTAGCGGTACTTCCTGATAAAACGTTACCATAATTTGCGATAATATTATTTCCGAATAAAAAACAACCTCCGGCTCCTCCACTACGTTCATATGCTGAACCGGTTGCTAGACTACGAATACCGCTAGATGATGGGTTAGCTTGTGCAACTTGTAACATAGAATAAATTTTATTATAATCAGATATTACGGAAACCGGTTGATTATCTGAATATAATTCAATTTTTGAAATACATGCTGCTAGACCAGAGGGATCTAATATACAATTTTCATTATTTGTATTATCGCCTGATATGGGTAAAAGTAGTCCTCCCACCGTGGCATTTACTGAGAAGTTAAGCCAACTATTCTTGCAATTCATGAACTGCGACCTCCCCTTTTGAATGTGAATTTTAGATATACCCCCCTGTGTTGCAATACCTTCGCTAGATTCAAATTTAACTCTACGAATTCTAGATGCTAATGGAAGTGGCGCGGGCTCATATACTAATTCGTGTGGAATTACGGCGGATGACATTTTTATATAATATAGTTAGATATTTTATTTATGTATTCTTTTAATATGTCTAGCAATACACGAACTACTAATTAATTTTTCACAAAGGGGACAGGGTTTTTTAATTCGTTTTTTTTCATTTAATTCATCTCTATGCTCTTCGCGATAATTTTGTTGTCTTATATAGATTTCTTCCTTATGCTCTTCATGATACGTTTTATTATATTCATTTTTATGTTCTCTATTTTGACTTTGATATTGTTTAGATCTAATTAAACATTCCTCTCGGTTGTTATCATAATATCGTTTACTCCATATTTTTTGATGTTTTTTTCTATCCTCTGCAGAAATATAAGCCCTTTGTTTATTAATATTATCACTCAGTAAGTCCATATAATATTGCTCTCTTTGACGAGCTTCTTGTTTATTATTACACGGATAAGTTTCTAATTCAATTAATTGTATGGGTTTAACTAGATTCCTACTAACACAAGTATTCGCAATACATTCATGTTTTCTTATTCGGTTATGTATATCAATTGTATGTCCTATATATACACCCCCACAGTTTCCCACAAGTTTATATATAACACATTTAGAATAATCCGACATTTTATAAAAATATATAAAATGCAATAATAATAATTCAATTTTATTTGTTAAATAATTTTATGATTAGTATAAAATACTAAAATTATTAGTATGAAATACTAAAATTATTAGTATGAAATACTAAAATTACCAGCGTTATCTACAGAATATAATACGCCAAATGTTCTAATTGTATAAATTTCATATGCTGTTGTACTAACTACAGCATTTAATTTAATATTTCCTAAAGATTCTAGTATTAAATTAGTAGCATCTACACCGTCAGCCGAGGAGTCATACTGTGTGAAATCGAGTCCCACTGCACCACGCTTCACATCATAAACCGCAGCTGTACTAGTAGGAAATCGTCCAGAATACTGCCCACTAGATAAACGGTTACCATTAGTAGTATAACTATTTTGATTATAACATTCTAGTAAATGTGCCGTCATTTCGGCATCATTCGCCATTGGTCTAGGAGGGAAATTTTGACTGCCCAATCTCAAGTACCAAGATTCATAAGGATTTAAACAGGCCCAACGATCTGCATGCCCGGTTGCGTTTCTCTGGAAAGCAGTCTGAATTACATTTAATAATTTTCTAGGTCTAACTCCAGAAATAACATTAGTTTTTAGAAATTCACTAGTTGAATTTAATTCAGCCATACTTACAGAATGAAGAGATGCCCTTTGTGATATATCAGACCACGAGACGGGACCATTACCATAACCGGCATGTTGTTGAATTTCCCTTAAACTATTATCAGTAACAATATCAATTTGACAATCTAGTTCAATTTTAAATGTCGCTTGTCCAATATCGGTAATAGTTCCCAGAGCATCGCCATTGTACATTATATTTCTAATATCATTTGTTATATATAATTCTAAATAACAGTCACTATCAAACCAGGTTAATGGGATGCTTTTTGCTCCCGATAGCAATCCTTGAAGAGTTGGAGAATAATGATTAGTTGTACTAGTAAAAACAGTACCTCCCGCATTAACAGTACCCTCCACCGGATTGCCTTCTAATGCTTGTGTACCGCCTTTAGATTGTGCAATTGCTGATTTATTCGTGATTGAATTTGGAAATGCGGCTGAATAATCACTATTTGATAATAAATTAGTAGCAAATATTGCTTGTTGGTTCTGTTGCATATTTATAGATTGACCATTTGGACCTATAAAATCGATTCTATCCCAAGCCGCATTTATACCGATCCAAGAATGTACTAGATTACCAAATGTTAAAACGGTACCGTTAACTACACATTCCATTGATACATTAATAAAAGTATTACTAGTATTCATAAATCCATGAGCGATTGGTGCTATAGGAATACGACATATCTCACCTAGTTCATAGGAACTCGCTTCACTATTCAATTTTGTTCTAAAAGAATACCCGTCCGTCGATTTTGGAATCCGCTCGTAAAGAAAATTATCACTTACAACAGTTGTCATTTTTATATATTCTATGATTAGATATAAAAAATATCATTATTGAATTTTATTATATTGTAGCTTCGCTTATTGTAGCTTCGCTTATTGTAGCTTCGCTTATTAATCTATAACTAGATGATATGGAATTATTGGTTTATCTAATAATATATCATTTTGCTTATAAGATTTATCACATATTACAACCTTATCATTTTCTAAAAAATCATTTATTAGTTTTTGGTTTCTATGTATAAATACTTTTGGTAAAAATTGTTTATCTAGTGGAATCATATATTATATATTTAGATATTATTTATTAATGTAGCCCCGCTTATTGTAGCCCCGCTTATAATGTTCTAGTCATTAACCCAGTCATAACATCAAAATGATATTTGACGCCTACCACTAGAATACCTTGAATAACTTGATCTAAAGATGAATTAATACTATTAAATCTGTCCATCTGAAGTACAACTTGTTTAGATCTGAAGTCTCTTCCTGTTAATTCTCTAGATTTATCATTACTAGTTAATGTAGATAATCCCCAATAATAATTAGGCACATCTATGCCTAAATCCGGTTCGCTGTTGTACCCGTACGGACCTAACTGATTTGGAACTGCATCTGGACCGTTAGCTGGGTAATCGTTACTTCTTGCTGTCGTTGGTGTCATGTTGGAAAAACCTATTAATATATCAGTAGGTGCTAAAGCAGAGCCTCCTATAATACTACATAATTGCGACTCTGTATGTAATATTTCATTTGATGATCTTGTTGTTGTTTGTAAATTCATTACGGTTTGGGGTATACTGTTTTTTATAGATGTTAAATCTGATATTCCTATATTTCTAGAATTTACAGGTTCCCCATTTACTAGTACATTTGATTGATATAATCCAGGGAACACGCTCTGATATGTCATCGTATATCCATCAACTTGATTAGAATACCACGACTGGCAATACACGCTTTTTACATCTCTATAATTAGAATTTGTTAATAAAAGTCTAACGTTAGGGATAGCAGGATTACAACTCACTAAGTTACTAATAAAAGTAGTTGCATCCCATTCTAATTCATTAGTTTTTAAGTTATTTTTAATATTTTCAAAGGTAGCGTCATCATATCTAATAGTTTTTACTTCTAGTGAAACATTTTTAATAGTATAAGATGAATCATTACCTATTGCTAAAGTATTATTAGTTAAAGGATCTGATGCATATACAACTTCGGATAATCTATCGGTAAAATAGAATCTAATTATTAATCCATTTCTTAACATTCCAATAGGGATGGATTTTCTAGCAGAAGGACCGAATAAACTAGACAGCATAATTGGACATGAAATTTTTTGAGTGGTTGCTACAGGGGGTAATCCAGATGCGGTTGATAAATTTCTGCCCGTAGCCTGTCCTCCTACTGCTCCCTCTGATTCATTGGCGTATAAATCCTGAATAGATGGAGATGAGTTCATTTGAGATTTACTAGTATATAATTTTGTCATCATATTTAATATACGATTCGCATCCGTCACGTCTTCTAGAGTTTCCCCATTACTAATAACTGTGTATCGTTTAAAAACAAACATTGCCGAACCTTGTGAAAATAAATTAAACGGTGTAGCATTTGCTGTTAGATTCGTTGCTTTTGCGGTAAAATCAAAGTTGATCTTCGTTTTCGTTCCATCAATGAAGGAGTTATATTGGTTATTGATCCGAAATTCAACGAAATCCGATTTATTAGTATATTGTCCTCCGTTAGATGGAGCGATTTTAATATAACTACAACTAGTAGATGCTATAGGTTGTCTTAATGCTAAATATTCAACTGATTGATTTACAAAATTATTCTGGTCTGGTGCTAAAAACGATTCGTCTGCAAATGTACTCATGTTATATTATAATATTAGATAAAAATATATAATAATTTATTATTTTGCTAAAGAGTTGTTATTATTTCGCTAAAGACTTGTATGTATTTTAGTTTTAAGTTTAGTTTTAAATAGATCGTGTTTTAATTTGAATCTTCTAGCACTATGTGACCACCAAGCAATAGCTCCATCTATAGCTAATCCCATTGCTAACATTGCCGTAAATTCCAATATTAAAGGTTCAAAAGCAGCTGCTTCTAGTAAGTTATTAGATAATGCGGTAGATAATGCCATTTCAGCATCTATATTCCCCGTTCCTTCCACAATATCCTCAAAAGGTGTTAATTGAAAAGTCCCATCTGTTGCTAATTGATCGCTAGATGTTATTCTAATATCGCTTCCAGGTCTTAACATGCCATTATTATTAGGAGCGACTAAATCTTCTACATTTGTTAAATTATCTATATCGGCAACTTGTCCCGTAGGTGATTTAGATATATATACATTATGTAAATAATCTTCGGGTAATGCTTCATTTTCATGAAGTTGTTCGGTTATATTTTCTAGTGTTGGGTTAGCTTCAATATCTAATAATTGATTGTCAAATTGTATCTGATTTAATAATTCGTCAAAATCAAAGTCTGCGTCTATTGTATCGGAATCATAATTTGCTTCTAATTGCCTATTAAAATTTTCAACTTGATCAGTTTTAATAAATACATTAGGTATTCTAGAAACACTGCTATAGTCGGTAGATGTACCTTTAGTATTTTCTATAATACTTTTTAATGAAGTATATTCAGGGAAATGTGTTGCTAGTTCTTCATTTAATGGAAAAGTATTCCCTTGATTAAGTGTAATATCTTGTGCCTTTAACATAAAATCTCGTTTTGCTGTATTTTTAATTATTTGTGCATCTAAAGCTTCTTTATTAATTAGTGCAGTTCGTCTTTTAATATAACTACTTAATGTTTTTATTCCTAATGCACCACTAGCGATTTTTTCCTTTAAATCTAATTGTATAGTTTTATCTCTAGGTGTTGCGAAACTAATAGGGTCGCCCTCTTGTCTAGTGATATATGATCTTTTATCAAGGTTATAATCTGGATGGACCCAACCGTTATACCCATAAAAGATTATATTTTTATCATTTTTATGATTTTTTAAAAGATTCATACCTAGAGTATTACCTAAACTATGCCCACTCATAATTATTTTTCTTTTAGGATATTTTGCTCTAATAGCATTATAAATATTTTCGTCTCGGGCATATCTATTGTTTAAAGTGCCGGATAAAATATCTGGTAATCCTACTAAACCCTTAACGCCGATTTGAGCATCTACAAGGAAATCTTTTACATTCGCCGAACCCCGAAGACCAAGTAATACCTTTTCTCCCTTATTTCCAATATAAACTACATGCTCCTCAGTAGATAACGATTTGGAAATTTTAAATCCTTCTATATTCCTCCGTTTATCTGGAGTAGTATATACTTCTTGCATAATATGTCGTGCTAGATTTTCACTTTCAGGGGTATTTTTCAATCTCCCAGATTGAAAATAATTATTTAATAATTTATCTACTAATAATTTATTATTTTGATTAATAATATTTTTAGGATTATTATTATAATCTATAATAATGTTTTTATTATCAGAATCAGGTAATAAATTAATTAATTTATTGTTATTATCTTGAATTGTTGCGTTATTTGTATTAATATTGTCCACTGGGGTTACTGGTTCTAGTGTATTCTCATTTAATAAATTATTTGATAATATTTTATTATATGCTAGGTTTGTCGATAATTCTAAAAACGGGTTGACCCATCTATTCAAATTTACGGGGTTTGTAGTATAATTTAATTCTTTTATTTTTTTAATTCTATTATTTTGTTCCATATATTATTATAAGTATATATTAAATGTAAATATTTCATTTTGTAGCTTCGCTTATCGTAGCTTCGCTTATCGTAACTTCGCTTATCGTAGCTTCGCTTATCGTCTTTTTTTGCGTCTTCTCTCAATTGTTGGATTACTTGCAGTAGCTATATTAGTATCGTTATCCCGGCCGTGCCTTATTTGATTTGCATTATTTGAAAATGATACAGCACTAGACATTTTTCTGGGGTTTATCGGTTCTTGTGTAGCGTATTTACCACTTAATAAAGTTTTTGATAACTGGGCCGATATACCCAGTGATCTAGCGTTGGCACGTTGTCCACTAGTTGGATTAGTTCTTTCCATATTAGTTGGGTAATTTCTTTTACCGAAACCGGTGCTTTTAACTAAATGAACATTATCCATTTTTTCTATAACATAGTATTAGATTTTTATTATAAGTGAAGCTACAATAATAAAATATAATTTTAATGAACTCTGAATCTTCTAGCAACTCGTTTGGGTTTTGGGGTTGTTTGCTGTTTTGGTTGTGGTACAAATTCATCACTAGACGAATCTGTATAATCTGAATCGTTTTCTAAAGGGGGTGGTAATTTAATAGGGGGTTTATCATCATTTATTATTGGATGTGATATTTCGGGTTGTCTTTTTTTATAAACTCTTTTTGGTTTTTCAATAATAGTTTTAACTTCATTATTAGTACTATCATCAACAATATTTTTTTTTGTAACTAATAAGGATTCATTATGCTTTTTAAGTAATTCTCGCTTAATTCTATTATTTTCTAATAATCTTGCAGTAGCATCTAGTTGTTTTTGAGTTCTTTTTTTTTTAACTGGAATCTCATTTATAGGTTCGCTTATTGTAGCTTCGCTTATTGTAGCTTCGCTTATTGTAGTTTGTTCTTTTACATTAATCTTGTCCGCTAGGGCTACAGTTTCAAGTTGCTTATTATTATTCTCAATACTCATAATATATAATATATTAAGATAAAAATATATTATATCTAACGTTATAATAATATGAATCAAAATGATAAAATACGACAAATTAAAAATGCCAATTATAATCAAAAACCCATAAATATCCAACAGTGGGTGAACCCGTTTTTATTGCTCTCAAATAATCAGGCCCTTAATAAATTACTTATGAAAAAAACAAAAAAATAATATATTATTATATTATATATGGAACAAAATAATCTTATTAGACAAATACGTAGAGATAATTACAATACTAGTCCTAAAAATATACAAGAATGGGTGAATCCGTTTTTAAGACTCAGTGATAACGAGGTTCTCAACAAGTTATTAACAAATAAACCAGTAGATTCCGGAGCAGATCAGACTGGAGTTGATCAAACTATTACATCTAGTCACTCTGCAATAAATCAAACATATCCTTATAGTAATCAGGAAGACACTGAGGTTATAGATGGCGATCCTGGAAATGATAGTGGAGAACTGAACAATCCTATTAATGTAATACCGCCCGGTGGTGATGATTCCACATTTGAACCTCCTATTAGACGTGATCCCGATGATGATACACAATTGCCTTTAAGAGACGGTGAATTACGAGATGGTGAGTTACCTTTAAGAAGACGTGAAGCAGATGCAACAACCGCTATTTTACCTGCATATACTGAGGGATCGCCAAATTTACAAGCTCAATTAGTAGCATGGCAGACTAACAATGATCCTAATGTTGTACCTGATGTGGGAACCATTTTAAATAGAATACCTAGAATCAGTGTAGGAGAGAACGACGATGTCAGTTTTATGGTGGGGAATCCTGATACACTAGTTGTTCATTACCAGAATGGCGATTATCAGACTTTTACGTTTGGATCTGGAAGAATGGTATCCGTTTCTGACCGCAATAAGACACCGCCTAGAAGTGATGGGAGAGGGGAAACACCAGGATTTTTAACTCAAAGTCAAACTCCTAGATATCCTATAAATAGAACGCCACCATAATTAAAATATATTCATATAATATAATGGATACTAGACGATTATATTTAAATTCCAAAGATACTAATGTACCCTATGAACAAAATCACGGTTTATTAGTATCTGTGAAAGAAGCTAATATTCAATGCTCTCCGGATCAAAATTTAGCAGTTTCTCTAGTTAGAGGAGAATTCCCTTCTACACTAGAAGCAATTCCGAGAACTACGCAAATAGGTAATTTACCTTCTAAAAATATTAGTTTATTAACTTATTCCTTTAATAGTGTAGTCCATAGACTCTATTTTAATGATTATGAAAATATAAATGGGAATTTAGCAAATCATACTAGGATGCTCTGGACTATACAGACTAAAATATCGAATATAGTTGATAAAATTAATCTAGATTTACAATCCCCTGTCCTACAATATAAAAATTTAGATGGAACTAGTACTAATCGCCTTACGTGTGATGCTTCAATCAGATTTGATTATACTCAATCTAGTAAAAAAGTTTTAATTGCATTAGGATTATATACAGATGATTATACAGTTATAGATACTTTAAATCCGGCACCTTTTCAATATAATCTAGGTTCAGTATTACCTGTGTTATATATTGTTAGCAATTTATCAACAACTTCATTTACTAGTAGAGGAGGAGGTAATATAAGGAATATTATCGCTAGTATACCATTAACCATCGACTCTCAACTTACTGGATATAAATTATTAGCATCTAGTGTTGGTGGGAGTGATGAAAATAATATTGTTTTACCCAATGGTATTAATTATATAAATCACTCAAACACGGGAGCTCATAAACCTATATCTAGTAGATATATATCAGATATTGAATTACTATTAGAAGATTCTGATGGAAATCAAATAGGAACAGGACAAAATAATTGGTCGGTGACTATTGAGGTTAAAACAGTGTCTGCTGTATACTAGAATCTTTTTTAATATTGCATCTTAATATGTCCCAATTAGAGAATTTATCTACATATTGGTTATTTAGCATCATATACATAGAACCTCTTGAGATTCCGGTCTGTGCCTGTATATCTTTCCAACTAGAACAATAATATGTCATATTTTCTAGTTTATTTGTTAAAATGTATCTATAAGATCTAATGTATCTCATTCTAGTTATTCTATATTTATAATGAGTTATATTTTTAAATGCTTTATAATGAAATATAATAATTTGATATATATTGTAGCTTCGCTTATAATATTATTTGCAATTACGAAAAGCATTTACACTAGATAGATTTATACAGGATCCCTTAGAAAAAGGTAACTTTACATAAAGATACCTTTTCTAATGGAGTTTTATGATACTTTTATGATTAAAAAGCAAAAGGTAACCGTAACTTTACTATTTTGAGTTCGCCGTCAAATAATAAAAAATATATTTTTATAAAAAATATTTTTTATTTTTTATATGGTAAATATATGTATAATTATAAAGTTACCGGTTACTTTTAGTATTTTAATCATAAAAGTATCACAAAACCCTATAAAAAGAGGTAACAAAATAGGTAACAAAACGGAATCTCGTTTTGTTACCTTTTGCATTTGCGGTTACTTTTTGGATTTCTAAGTTTATTATAATAATAAACTTAGAAATCATAAAGTTATATTTATTGATTTCTTAGTAATCTAGTACAAATCTATCAACCAAACTGCTTTTAATTATTGGTCTAAACTGTCATCATCACTAGAATTATCAACTAAACATATTGGCAATATATCCATTTCTTCAATCTCTAAAGATTCATCTATATTTTTATAAATATTTTTTCTAAGATATTCAAGTAATAACTTATATTTAAAAATAATAATTTTAGTATTCTTGCCGTTAATCTTTTTTTGTACATTAGTAGTAATATAATTAGTAAAGTTATTTAATTCCATAATAATCTTTTTTTGACTAGAAGCAAATTCAAAGGAATGTCCCTCGTCTTTGCAATAATTAATAAACTTTTTTCTAAAATCTGTAGAACTAATACATAATTCCTCTTCATTTTTACTATTATAAAAATACCCATCAGGATTATCAATACATAAATCATACAAATAACTAACAATGGGTTTAATACTATCTTGTTGTAATTGCTTACTAGCGATACCATCAGGGAAAACATTTGATTTAAATCCGGTTAAATCCATATTATTAAAATAATCAAAAACCACGTCTAGTACATTTTCATTTTGCAATCCTTCATAAAATGGTTCAAAAAAACTAGAATCACATTTTAAATTATCACTAGTTGTCATAACACAATAACGCCTATCATCTGTATTTTTACATATAGGTTTGTTGTTATTAGATAAAATCATTAATCTAATGTAACTATTCACGGTTTGTATTTCTTTGCCCTTTCTCTGTATATTAACAGTTGTAGCTGTAACAATATTTTTCATATTCTCCAAATATTTAACCGCGTCTGATCCACTAGCTTCATTTATTGCTACTAATAATTTATTTTCTAGTACAGAGTTGAAGTCTCCGAAGATCTCCTGAGGTTTGTCGCTCCTGCATATGTATTTGGGATTATTCAATAATTTAGAAATGAGTTCAACTAGAGAATCCTTGCCGTTTCCCCCATTGCCTTTTAAAACAATTACAGACTCTGGGATATGTTGTGGAAATTGAAACATGTGAGCAATCCATTTAGTTAAAAATGTAGATAATTCTGTATTTTCTTCTGCTAAATTAAATATTAGTTTTTTTAAATTAGTAATAAATTCATCTGTTTCAGTATTTTTTTCAAATTTATTATTAATTCTAGTAAATTCTTGAAATGTATTTTTAATTAATTTGTTATTCATAGAACATGGGAGTTTATTATATGGATAAAAATCTAGTCGTTCATATGTTAAACGTTTAAAATCATCCATCCAAATATCTAAAAACTTTTTAGATTTCCCGTCTTGTGAAAAAGGATCAGCTACCTTTTTCATAGTATTATGAATAATTTTAAAATCAGATTGTGAGTAATAATTCCAATTCCCGTCATAATTTCTTAAATATGCTAATGGTTGTAGTAATAAACAATTATTTTCTTCAAATATAGTTTTCATTTCAAAATATTCGCTAGTAGTAATTTCACTAGGAATGTAATTATCAGGCATTATTATTTTAGTAACTTTTTCTTTAGTAGTCCATTTAATGTTATATTCACTAGTTAAATCATCTAACATTTTAACATTAATTGTATCATCTATAGTAAGAAACCCATCAAAACATAGTGAAACAGTTTCACCATGAATTTTTGAAACTGCCAACATTAAAACCTCATTTTCATATAAACAAATAAGTTTATTAATTTTACTAGAAATAGGATTTTTAGTATTAGTAGTAGAAATATCAGAATATATTTTTAATAATGCAAGTTTTATTATTTTGAGTTCATTGGATAATTTAGTTTCAAATAAATTTTTAGGTTTAGTAACATCTTGATTTAATAATACTAATACGCGCTGTTTAGTAATATTATTTAATTCTAAAATAGATGTACGTTCTCTAACATAATAATCTACTGTATCACAATTAATATTATTCTTTTTACAGATATATGACAATAATGTAAAATGCGCGTTTATTTGATCAAAATCAGTATATTCTTTTAATATAATAAAGTTTTTAACGTCTTTTTGCAGAGATTGAACACTAAAAGTATTTGCATATTTTCGTCCATCACTAGAATTTTTAGCAAATTTATAATCAACTAGCATATTTCCACCATTTTTAACAACTTTATGTAAATATGATATTAATGATTTATAATAATTATTCCATGAGTAAAGTTCTCCATCTTCATTGTACTCCTTTGGGTCAAATATGGTTTTTTTCAATTGTTCTTTTTCCATTTCTAGTAAATATTGACAATTTTTAACAATTAGTAAATCCTTCATTTATTATAATATATATATTAAATATCATATCTTTAAATGCTATTTGAAATGCTCCTTTCTAGTCCAATATTAAAAATTATTTATAAAATATTTTAATATATATAATTATTAAATGTTAAAAGCGGATTTTTTATATAAACATGATCGGGTAGCGTTTACTAAATATGTTAGAAAACATTACATGATTTACTGGTATATGAAAAATCGACAGAATAAACGCGGAAAACCATACTTATATAATATTGAAGAGCACAATGATTATCTAAATTGGTGTCGCTTAAACCCCAGGAAGTTCGGCAGTCGTGGCAAACAACGGATAGGCTACAGTATGGGTATGATTCAAAAATATGGCTTGGAAAGAGCGAATATCCTGATGTCCACTGCTAGAAAAGTTAAATATAATGCTTGGACCGATGACAGTTTACAAATTAATGTAAATGGCAACCTACAAAAGGGTAAGGCCCGATTACTTATCCCAAATCTAATAAAAGATGATAAAACTACAACATTATTATTTGATTAGAAGCATTTAAAAAGACACTTAAGAATAATTGATATCTTCTAGTTATAATGTATGGTAATAAGAATTGTAATAATAGCGAGTGTAGTAGAACTTGTGCTGCTAGTAATGGTCGATATCCCGATGTTTGCTTAGAATGTTTCAAATCTAGCAATAAATATCAACAATGGATGCAAGCTAATAAAAAAGGAAATTATAAATCTAGTATTTTAGATGATGTATCGCTAGATACGTCTAGCGAAGATGAAATGACTGATAGATATACATGTATAAATAATAATTATAATAAATTATTTATACAAATTAGCGACATGAAAAAAGAGATACACAGTTTAAAAAAAATAATTAAGAATTTGACTAGATAATTATTTGTTTTATTTGATCCAGAAATGTCTATTTTTGTCTTTAATATAAATTTGCTCTCCATTATATTTTGTAATAGAAATAGTTTTAAATATTGGTTCATAATTATAAAAGAGTCCTCCTAAACTATTTCCCATAATAATATATACATATATATTAAATGCCCCCGACGAATATATTCCACAAATCAACAAATTATAATTTAGTTTCAACTAGACAATTATTTGAAATCCAACTAGAAATAGATAAAATATTAGAATTACGCAAGAAACTAGATGAGGGAATAGATAAAGCGAAATATTTCTATTTTAAATCTTATTAAAACATATATGTATCTATATTATTTATTTTATTTTGATTTATATGAATTATTAAAAGAGGAAGAGCATTTTAAAAAGCATTTAAAACTTAATCAACTAGATAATATATAATAATATGAATAACGGGAAATATTTCGCAGGTATGCTCCATGTGAAATTAGATAAATCTACATTATTTGTAACGATCATTGAGCGGGTAACTACACAATATGTATATTTATCAAAAAGAACTTATTTTTATATATATGAAAAAGAGAATTGGTATCTCAACCGACTAGATTCTCAAAAAAAGAAAAAACTAGGTACTGAGTATAATAATGAATTTGTTGATCTCATAAATTATCCACGAGCTCTAGAGATGACTTTTTGTGGAAATCTTAAACAGGTAGATAATTATATAAAATCACGAATTGAGGATTTTAAAATAGATAATTTATTGCTTTCATTAAAACATGAATTTATGAAGGCATTTAGTGGTTAATTATTCATAACCATTGTTTAATAATATCATTACTAAATCATTTTTATTCATCTGACTAAAAAATTTATTATATCCGCTAGTAATATATCCCCTTTGAACAATTTCATCTTTTAACCACTTCTTCTTTTTGAGAATTAGTCGTTTAGTGAATACATCATTATCAATAAAATAAATACCCACTTGAATAGTATCTAATATTGATTCCGCATTTTGCAAGTCTTTATCAATTCTAATCTGTTCTAAGGTTTCTTGTAAATTTATTTTATTAATAATTAAAATTCGCTCATTTTCAATTATTTCCTCAATTCGGATCTCTTCATTTAGGTCAATCATTTCTAATTCAAGTTCATCAACTTCATCTAGGATCGTATTGTAAAGTAGTTCATTTTGGGGGGTCATTATTTCGTTATTTGAAATGCTTTTTTCTATATTATTACTACGCGAGTTAGTCTTAAGTACATTTCAAAAAGCATTTTTAGCATACCCCAATATTTAGACACTCTTGAAGTTGAAGTTGAAGTTGAAGTTGAACTTGAAGTGGTGATGCCCTTCGGACATCAGGGGCGGTTATCACAGAATACTCGCACAATCTCCATTACTCTGCGATAAGTGTTTTTAGACATCCCCTGTCTAAATTAGACACTCTATGATTTTAGACACATAATGTCAATTTAGACATCAACCCTCAGTTTTAATGGGGGGTGTCAAATTATAATGTCAATTAGTATTAAGACAATAATGAAATCCTTAGGTTCGCTTTGCTAAATCG
>Ga0208643_1001011_pt1 | contig 16819 bp, 18 predicted proteins | sample VirMetDEL_Nov_12_FD_184516 | JGI IMG/M metagenome (GOLD analysis project Ga0208643, IMG submission 184516) | Aqueous microbial communities from the Delaware River and Bay under freshwater to marine salinity gradient to study organic matter... | ecosystem: Environmental > Aquatic > Marine >... | reverse complement strand
GGCAGCAGCAGGCACATCCCCCGCACTCAACTTGCGCGAAAAGCTGGCAGAACTTGCTGGCCTTAAACAACGGGTTTCCCCTGATCTTGTCAGGTGTGACTTCACGAACCTTGTGACCAATGGTGGCTTTGATACTGATACAGATTGGACGAAGGAAACAGGCTGGACGATTGGGTCTGGGGTGGCATCTTCGGATGGAACTCAAACGGTAACGTCGTTGTTGACTTCAACCGCCGCTCCGGTTGTTGGTCTGGCGTATGTTGTTAAATTCGACATTACGGCCCGAAGTGCAGGCTCACTTAATGTGCGATTAGGTGAAACATCGACTTCAACAGTTTCGGGCGTTGCGACTTACACATACACAATCACGGCATCCAGTACGCAACCTTTTTCAGCACTAGCCAGTTCTACATTTGTTGGGTCAATAGACAACGTATCACTCTACGAAGCCGACCCCAGCGATGATGCACCATGGCTGCGCTTGCCCTACGGCTACAAAGTTGGCCAGCGTGGCATGATTGTGCGTGATGGCGTTGTCCTGCACCCCAGCGATTACACAGAAATCACAGACAGCGGGCAAACTTTCATCAAGCCCATTACAGCCCCCGGCGTATCAACTGAATTTAGCATTTGGGCAGGAGCATAAACCATGGCCGTGATTATCAATATCAAACAGGGTGATGCACCTGTATCAGCCGCCACAATCCAGCGGGCAAAAGAGCCAACGATGGCAGCGCGTGGGTATCCGCAGGAAATGCGCGACGATGCCATGTTTGCAATCATGATGGACCCAACAGGTGCTAAAGCCCAAGCCGCAATGGCTGCACTGAATGTATTTAATGCTGACCTGCAAGAGACCTTGGCACTTAATAGTTTTAATGCTCAACTTGCGGCATATAAGACAGCTACCTCTCGTCTGACCCAAGTACACCTTGAAGTTGGTCGTGGGGAGATTTGGGAAGACCAGCCGACAGGTGAATTTGACCCAGAGACGGGTGAACCGATCACAGAAAGCGTCATGGTTTCCGCTGCCATTGACCCCCTTGAAGCAGAAGTTGAGCAAGACGTAACAGACCCAGAGACAGGCGAGGTCACAGGAACGGAAATGGTGCCAAACCCGTTGATCGAAGCTGACAACGCGGAACGGTCAGCAGCACAGGCGGTCGTAGATAACACACCAGAAGAGGTGTCTTCTTTCGGGGGCTAACATGCTCACATTTGCATTCTATAAAGCTGTTCCCGGAAGATTCTCAGATAAGGTAATACGCCTTAGTAGCGGATCTCAGTACTCACATGTAGAGTTTCTTCTTACACCACCTTACGCGGGAGAGGCTTTATCCATAAGTGCATCTAAGCGTGATGGTAATAAAGTACGTGAAGCTTCCATTGTACTGAGAGACACTCATTGGGACTATCTTAGGGTACCGGGAGACTTTGAAGATGCTAGGTTATATGCAAGAAGCCAAGTAGGTACCCCGTACAATATGATAAGTGCAACCCTTTCAATCACTCCTATTAAGAAGAAGATGGGTTCTGGGGTACACTGTAGTTGGTTCATGGGGGACATATGCAATGCAGCGGGATTATACGTGAATGATCCTTGGAGGCTTACACCCGGCGAGTTGCATCAGTTTCTACAGTCTTCCTGTGGCCTAAACAACACTATATATGATTCTACCTAAATAGTGTATACTATATGTAATTGTATATCACGACAAATACATCTACTATGGCTTTAGCCGTAGGCATCCCCCCACATAAATAAAATACCCTATGAAGGAGCCTTATTGTGCTTGACCCAAATGATCCTATTGTTCGCGCATACCGAGATAATCTTGGACGCGCTCCTGACGCCGCTGGCTATGCATGGTATTCAAACCAGATACAAAACAATGGGGTGTCGATTGAGACTATTTCCAGAAACATGGCCCGTGGTGCAGAGGCTAAGGGCGAGCAGGCCGCACCTACTTCTGGGCTGATGAAAATTTATACTCCCCCTCCTGTTGTCCCGATACAGCCGACCTACGAAGCTCCTACAATGCCTGTCTGGCAGCCGGAGTCTCAATCCACCCCTACAGACCTAAGTCCTGTATACGGCGCGATTAACAACGCATCACAGGGTACACAGCAGGCTATTAGTAGCGCATCACAGGGTACACAGCAGGCTATTGCGGGTGAGGGTAATACTACCCGTAATGCTGTTGATGGTATGCTTAATAGCCAAACCAATACGCTTAATAGCGGTATGCAGGCCCAAGGCGATGCTACCCGTAACGCGGTGTTCGACACAGGCAATCAGCTTTCTGGCTTCATGGGTAGCGGCTTTGATAGCGTTAATAGTAACATGGGCGACTACGCGCAGCAGGCATCACAGGAACGTGCCAACAATATGGCTACGACTTCGGGCCTTATGTCTGCTAGCCTTGAAAACCAGAATACACTGGCGCAGGGACAGCAGAGTGCTGCTAATACCCTGAACACATACTACAATGATCTGGCTACTACGCAGGGTACTATTAACGCCAATCTAGGCAGCTTCCAGAACGCCTTTAGCGACTTCAATAATATGTACACAGCTAATAACACAGCCGCTGTACAGAGCCGCTCTGATATGCAGACAGGTATGATGAACCAGACAGACCGTCTCCGTGATGAGTTTGGTCGTAGCATGGGTGCCGTACAGCAGGGTCAGGCGGATATCTCCAATAGTATTGATAGTGCATTTGGAGACGTATCCGGTGACTTCCGTGCAGGCCAAGAAGGTCTTTTGCGGGCTGTTGGTGACGTAGGCCGGGATATTCGTACAGGCCAAGATGGTATGTCTTCTGGTATCATGTCTGAGTTTGGTCGTGGTAACAACATGATGCAGGCAGGGCAAGATCGCCTTATGTCTGCTGTCGGCGGTATGTCCAATACCATGGATAGCGTGAACGGTACAGTACGCTCAAGCCAGAATGATGTTATGCGCCAGCAAGAGCGTTACCATGCTGAAATGGGAACACGGGTTACACGCCTGCGCGGTGTGATTGATTCCGCTGTAGCCAACCCCCAGATTGAGACGGGCCTCCGTCGGGATTTCAATGAAATGGGGAAAGCATATGATGCTAATGGTAACTTTGTACCTCAGTCGCAAGACCGGGATGGTTCAGTAACTGTACGTGCTTTGGGCCAAGGCGGTAATCTAGATATGCGCAAGTATGACTCCCAAGGAAACATCATGGGAGATCACTCAATCAACATGGATGAGCGTACCCGTCAGCTTTCTACTCTGGCATCTGCGTCTGCACAGCAGTCCCGTGGTTTCGCTGCTTCCCCTTTCCAAAGGACATATTAATGCTCCCAGAACGTATCTCTTCTGTCGGTCTTGATCTAATTAAGAAGTTCGAAGGTTGTCATGATATCCGCAGTGACGGTATGGTACACTCCTATCGTGATCCTGTGGATGTCTGGACTATTGGATACGGCCACACTAAAGGTGTTAAGTCAGGTCAGTCTATCTCCATGGAGAAGGCAGAAGAGTTCCTTCTTGAAGATGTTAAAGATGCAGTGTGGGCAGTACGTAAGTTTGTTAAAGTGCCACTCACACAGTATCAGTTTGATGCTCTAGTATCTTTCACCTTCAATCTGGGTTCCGGTAATCTCCGTGGGTCCACACTATTGCGCATCTTGAATGCGGGACAGTACGATAAGGTTCCTGAGCAGCTAAACCGCTGGAATAAAGGCAAGGTAAACGGCAAGCTCGTAGCGTTGCGGGGTCTTACACGCCGTAGGTCTGCAGAAGCTGCCTTGTTCATGATGGATACACCTCTGGCAGGTGACGGTGGTGATCTTATGGTGCAGAAGCCCCGTGCAGGTACCCCTACAACAAAGCCTCTGGTTAAAAGCCGTACAATGTGGGGTGCAGGTACTGCAGGTGCAGGTACAGTCGCTGGTATTATTAATGATACGGCAGGTGAGCTACAGGGCCTTGTATCATACTCTGATACACTCAAGTATGTCTTCCTTGCCCTTACAGTGGCGGGTATTGCTCTTGCTGCATATGCACGGTGGGATGATCACAATAAGGCGGTTAAGTGATGCTGTCTTTCATCCGGGAAAAGGTCCAGATGGTTGTCATTGGCGTCCTTCTGGCTCTTGGTCCTATCCTGTATGTTCTTGGCCTTATGCTTGGCCGCAAGAACGGTAAAGTACGCCAGCTTGAGCAAGAAGCCGACAAGCAAAAAAGCATTGCAGATTTTTACAGAGAAATGGATGGTTTTGATGAGGATACTATTCGGCCTCGCAGCCGTGATGATCTCGTTGATAGGCTGCGCAAAGGCGACTTCTGATCTAGAGATCTACTGTCCCAGCGTGTCTCAGTACACACAAGAATTCCAAAACAAATTGGCGGATGAGCTACAGAGCCTACCTTCTGACACTGCTATATCAGAAGCCCTCACTGACTACATCGTACTGCGCGATAAGATCCGTAAATGTCAGCAGATAGAGGATAAGATATAATGGCTGGTACAGAAGGACACGGTGCAGGTGGCACCTCTGGTAACGCTGGTAACTCTGGTGATGGCGGCTCAGGTGGCGGCGGTGGCTTCTTTGGTGGTGGGTCTAGTTCCTCATCAAATGACGGCTCAAACGCGGGTTTTAGTAAGGGTGTAGGTAATCCCGGTGCTGTGGCCCCTGTGGGTCGAGGAGGCGTCTCCGTTAATGGTTATGACGGCAATCGTGGCGTTGTATCGGGCAACGGTATGGATGGTAATGGCTTTGGCCGTACCAATGAGGTGGGCGTATCTACAAACAATCTTGGCGCTCCACAGTATGGATATTCTGAAGTAGGGGCCAATTCCGGTCCCGGCTTTAAAGACGATAACAATGATGGTTACTCAGACTTCCATGATGAGAACCCCTCTTCTTCAATCTCCCCACAACAGTATGCAATACAGAAAGCTGCCAGCCGTGTTCTTGGTATGCTTACGGGCGGTATCATTGGTCTTGCTGGAAGCACAGTAACGGATCTACAGGCCCGTGGTATTGTCCCCAGCTTGGGTAATGGAGATTTCAAAGGCCCTCGCTCAGGTGATGATACTGTAGAGCGGGAAGGCCAGAGTGAGATCGACAAGAAGGTAAATGATGTTCTGAATGACGGTACTCTTTCAGACACTGAAAAAGATGTTCAGGTTACCGAAATTCTCGTAGATGCCCTACAACAGGCTGAAGGTCAGGAAGCTGCACAGGTTAGTGCTAGCGTAGTGACCCCTATGGTTGATCAGGTGTATGGAAATAGTACCCAGACGCCGGAAGGCATTATGTCAGATCCCTTCTCTTTGATGGGTATTCCTATGTCTGCCCGTGTACGTCAGATGGACACCAACACAGGTCTCATCCAGAACCCTGTGGTAAATAATCCCTCACTGTACAACTACACGGCAGATCAGGCTTCTACGTCCCTAGCTGCGCAGCAGACTGCTAAGAATGCCCAAGGGTATGAGGCGGCTTTAACAGCAGGCCGTATCGCAACGAATGGACAGGCTAACGCAGTAACAGGTACTGTATCCAATGACGCTATCATCACAGCAGAACAGCTTGATGCTGCAGGTACAGCCACAGGCGTTAACAGTGATGGTACTACCAACTACACCGGACAGGCCCTTAATAGATCTGCACAGCAGGGCTTCGGTCAGATCATTGATACAACAACGGTGTCTGGTAAGCTTCTTGCACAGGAACTAGGTGAAGGAAACTTCACAGATTCCAAGGCTACAATGCAAGGCCAGTTGGATATTCTGTCTAAGCAGTTTGTAGACCCAACAACCGGAGAGCCTAAGATCCCTACATGGGCTGCAGGTGTTGCCCGTAATGTATCCCGCATTGCTGCATTCAAAGGTATGACGGGTACAGCCGCTACAGCCGCCATGTCTCAGGCATTGATGGAAGCAAGTCTTCCTGTAGCACAGCAGGATGCACAGTTCTTCCAAACACTCACAGTAACGAACCTTAATAACCGACAGCAGATGGCAGTTACAAAGGCTAACGTACTTGCTAAGATGGATATGGCTAACCTTGATAGCCGTATGTCAGCAGCAGTTAACAACTCTAAAGCTTTCTTGCAGATGGATCTACAGAACCTGTCCAATGAACAGCAGACAGAGTTGGTTAACACACAGGCGCGTGTACAGTCTATTTTGGAAGATGCTAAATCCACAAACGCTGCACGGCTATTCACAGCAGACGCACAGAATGATTTCGCTAAGTTCTACGATCAGTTGGACCAGCAGATCAACATGTTTAACTCTGAACAGCAGAACTCTATGAATCGTTTCAATGTTGGTGAAACGAATTCTGCCAGCCAATTCAATGCCCAGCTAGAGAACCAGCGTGAACAGTTCTATCAGGAAATGCAGTATAACGTAGATCTGTCTAATGCCCGCTGGCGTCAGACTGTTGAGGTTACTGAGAACGCACAGCGTTTCCAAGCTGCCCAGATGGATATCATGAACGTAGTAAATATGAGTAAGGAATCTCTGAACCGTATGTGGGACAGAGAAGACGCTATTCTTGATTACACATGGAAAACATCTGACAATGCTCTCACCCGTGATATTCAGCGGTACGCTGTTGATAAGGAATACGAGCTGGGTAACCGTAAGGCTGATGATTCCGCTGACGCTGCTAAAGGTGCAGGCATCTATGAACTGGTCAAGATAGGCACAGACCTAGCCAAGAGCTTTGATATCTTTGACTAATTTAAGAGGTACGATATGAAACTCCGTGACGCTATTAGTAAATCCATCCGTAAGTATTATGATGGTGTACTTCCTGAGAGAGCTATTGAGGCATCCGATGAGGAATTCATCTGGACGCTTGAGGCATTTGATAAACTGAAAGAGGCCAAGAATGAAAAATCCAAATAAGATGGATGGCCCTATTCCCGGCGAGAACTTCACATCTAATACAAAGAATTATCCATGGCATCGTCCACCGGATATGGCTGACTACGTTGAGATCGTGAATAAGGCGGTTAATAACCTTCTGGATGATCCTGAGAAGACATCCTTTGCTCTTACTGCCTTGGAGACAGGGGAGAGCATTTTGGATTTTGTCACAGGTACTCTGCGGGTAGCTGTGGGTGGTGGTAAGATCCCTATTGATATGGCTGTATTGTCTGCTGGCCCTATTGCTAAAGCCATGGAGACATTGGCGGAAATGGCAGAGATTAAGTATGATCGTGGCTGGAAGCAAGAGCCTAATATCGTAACACCACAGCGTGTTCGTGCTATTACAGGTATGGATACTTCTGAAGAGGTGGAGAAGACAGCCCCAATTCCAGAAGAAGAAATGACGGGTATTATGGCACGGGGCAATGGTCCTGCACCAAAAGAAGTACAGTCTGAAATGCTTGGTCAAACAGGCGACGATGAGGATATGCAGTAATGTCTATGGTATTTGCCGGGTTTATGAATGCAGCCCGTGAAGATAGGGAACGCCGGGAAGACTTGGAAGCGGAAAAGGCTTCTGAGGATAAGAAGTTTGAGCAGGCTAAATACCTTAAGAACATGACGCTGTATAATGAGCAGAAACTCAAAGATGCAGCAATTAGTAAGAATGCAAGGGTTCTTGCAGAACAATACAATCTTCCTTCCTCTGCTCTGGGTCCACTGGCGGGATACTTGGGTACATACACAACAGCAGAAGTTAGCAAGATGTTGAGTGACGGGTCTCTGGATCTTAGTTCCTCTGCAGCCACACCCTCGTATAATGTGGCCCCCGGAGATATCTCTGAGAACGCCAAAACTGCCTATAATTACTTTGTAGCGCAGGGTGAGACACCTGTGATGGCTTCGGGCATTGTAGGTAACCTGATGCAGGAATCTACAGCCCAGCTAGATCCCAATATCTGGGGGGATAACTACAACTCTTTTGGTATCGCCCAGATGAATGGCCCTCGTCGTCGCGCTCTGTTTAATTTTGCTAAACAGCGCGGTGAAAAGAAACCCTCATTTCAGACGCAGTTGGAATACATACATTGGGAAGGTACAGAGGGTCCAGAGAAGAAAGCTTGGGAACAGGCCCGTGCAGGTTCTACACCAGAAGATACAGCACGTATTCTGTCGGAGAAGTTCTGGCGTCCGGGTGAACCCCATATCAATAACCGTATGAAACACGCCTCACTTGTCTATTCCACTATGTTGGATGATACAGCAGGCACGGAACAGGCCACAACCGCTATGGGCGGTACAGGCACTGATACAATGGACGCTGCCTTCAATGTGGGCGGTAAAGGTTACAGCTTTGGTACAGAAGTATCAGAAGACACTAAACCAGACACGGGCATTAAAGGCCTAGGCTTTGGCACTCTGGTAGACACAAAACAGTCCCCAGAAGAACAGACTGAGGAAGCCTTTGCTACGCCTAAACCCGCAAGTGGTATGCCAGAGATCCAGACCTTCAGCGGGCAGTTTAACCCTCGCCCCGTAGACATGAGTAAGCTGAAGGGTGACACCGTAGAAGATATCAACAGGTTCATTGCTGCAAACAACGGCAACTTCCGCCCAGAACAGGCGGAACAGATTAAGCGTATATATGATCTAGCGGCTTCTGGTGCAGAGAAACTGGGTGCTACTGATCTGGCTAAACTTCTGGGTGGGTCTACTAGCCCCTCAGAGACTATCGCTGTGATTGAACAGATCCGATTGACGCCAAACCTGACAGAGGCCCAACGTGCTGAAGGTCTGGACGCAGCTAACCGTATCCTAGAGCAACAACGGAAAGATAAGAGTGAAGAGAGCAAAGCCCAAGGTGATTGGGTCTCCTACATTCCCTTTGGTGAAGACGGTACTCCGGGTAACCCCCTACAGGTTAAATACAGCAACGGAGCGTGGAGAACCGCAGATAACACACCTGTAGATGAGAATAAGGGCGTTACTGTATCCCGTGACGACCTCACTGATCAGGTTAAGATATACAACACACAGATCAAGGACATCAATTCTAAACTGCAGGGGGGTGTACAGGCTGTACGCGACCTCCTTGTACTCCGCGATCTTGTTCAGGATAACCCTGCGGCGCTCAACCCCGTACTTACGAAGCTTGGCGGTATAACAGGGTTTATCAAGGACGTTACTTCTGCTGCTACCAGCCTTACCAATGAGAACGGAGAAGCGGTGTATGACTACAACACTGCAGAGAACGCTCTTATGGCCAAGATTGAGGGTCTGACAGAGGCAGATAAGAAAATTGCACAGGCACTCCTTCGTGCTGCCTATGGTATGGCATCTATGCGTGGGTCTTCTGGTCAGGCCTTGTCGGACAAAGAATTGGCACAGAACCTTGCGGCATTGGGTTATGGGGTCTCCAACCCGAAGAAAGTCATGGGCCTGATCAACTCAGCGGTACAGAACGTACTGGCAGCTTCCGATGATGCCCGCGTTTCAGGGTGGGAAGGTCTTACTATGCCGCCTGACGTGAAGGCTGCTATGGTAGCACCTCTCCTCACAACAAAGTTCTCAGACTTCATGTTGCAGACTATGTATGCGGAAGAGCCTGAAATGCAGAAAGCCCTAGTAGATGCTATGGCGGATGACGTTTCATATGCTGGCCCTGATAATAAGCAAGATACCTTGGGTGACACTACGGAGGAATCTGCCGTAACGGATGAAATGAAGGCTGAAGCGGACAATCTGATTGCCCAATACCAGAGCGGTGAAACGATCATCATCACCCCTGCGCTGGCTGCTGTATATCCACAATATAAAGACAGTATAGGTAAAGAGGCTACTAAGCCTACCGACAATGCCCCCAAGCAGAATGACGATGACATCGACTACAGCACAATACCGGGATAAAAAGAACAATGGCATCATTTATGGATAAGCAAGAAGATGATCCCCTCTCTGGGGCAACCTTCTCCGAAGCACCAAAGCCTCAAGACACCCCAGACATGCCTGTGGATACGGAAGTCCTAGACGACCCTCTTTCGGGTGCAGTTATTAGAGGTGGCCCTACAAGTACAGATACCCCAGAAGAGGGTGCAGAGCCTGTACCTTCCAAGCAAAACCCCTCAGATGATTGGTCACAGTTTGATACGTTCGAAGAGGCTAATGCTGCATGGTTCCAGATACTAGATAACCCCAACGTCCGTAAGGTTAACCCTATCGTGGGTTCAGTGATACCTTACGCCATCTTCACAGATCCTGACACACAAGAACAAACCTATATCCGTAGGCCTGAACCTGCGTCTATTCGGGCAGGCATCAAAGCTGCGGGTAAGGCAGTTAAGGGTGATTGGGAAGGTGCTAAAGAGGCCTTCAATAACCCGGCTGCTAAGACAGGCGTAGCGACTGATATAGTTACAGGTGGCATGGAATTCTTGGGGCAGGCCGCAGAGACTGTGGCTGCTGCGGGGGATAAAGTCATGGGGACTAATATGGCCCCCACAGTAGACCAAATGACCCCTGACGTAGAGCTTAGGGGAATAGCCGAAAACCTGCTAGGTGAAGGCGTTCCTATGGTAGTGGCAGGCCTTGCCGGGGGTGCCTATATATCGGGTGTTACGAAAGGCCTAAAGACAATTCAGGGAGGCACTAAATTCATCCAAGGTCTCGCTAAAGTCGCCCGTGGTACTGCAATCACTCTGGCTGCAGAATCTTCTGCTGTAGTTGGTGCCAGTGATGATGCTGGTGGTTTGCTTATTGGTAAGGATGCACTCTTCTCTCTCACAGGCGATCTGGATCTGGGGGATACTAAAGCTGACGACATCATCGAAAAGCGTCTAACCCTTCTGGCTGATGCAGTCTTGGGTGGTAGTATCCTTGCTGCTGCAGGACAGCTTACTGTGGGTGTATCTAAATTCAGCAACAAGCAAGTACTCTCCCCTTTGCTTACACTCCTGCGCGGTGATGCAGGCCTTGAGAAGGCCGTGTACCGTAATCTGATTAACACCCTACAAGAAGTAGACTTGGATACCTCACCGGAAGAAATGGCAGCTATTGCAGAGCGACTTGCTGCTGCTGTAGAGGAGAACAAAGACGTTCTGGTAAAGAACATCTATGATCAAGGCGAGACAACCGTACAGCGTGATACTCTGTCTGCTATGGCTGAAGGTGCCACAACACCAGAGGATAAAGTACGGGTATTGGGCGTACAGAGGGGGGTTCTGACTAATGCCCCACAGAACCCTAACACGGCTGCTAAAACCAATGGTCTGAACGTAGAGCTACAGAGACAGATCGACACACAGGCTGACACACTCAGTGGGCCTCTCCCCAGCGATCAGGAAGCGGCTATCAACTCCGCTAGTCAGGGTCTAGTGGATGATGCCCGCCGCAGGGTGGATGAAATCCAACAGCCTGTAGCTGATCTTGAGGTAAAGCTTAAGGATGCAGAAGACCGTATCCTTAATGCATGGGAAGGCGATGTAGAGTTTACCGCCCGCCTTGATAAGTTGAAGGACATCACAGGCACAGAAGTTGTGATGGATCGTACAGGCCTCAAAGATAATATGACTACCGCCCTGCGTAATGGGTATGAGATCATGCGGGCCACCAAGAATGAGAAATACGGTATGATCTCTGGTGGGTCTGTAGATCCACAAATGGTCATTGATATGTTCGCTGATCTGCCCCCAGAAACCATTTCTGCGGGTATGTCTCAGTTGGGTAATAGTAACCCCCTGCGAAAGCTTATCGCTATCACCCGTGAAGGTGAGGATGAACTAGAGATCCTAGAGAATGTAACCGACTTCCTCGCCCAGAATGGTGCAGACTTCGGTTTCTTCAACAACACCCTACGTCCAGAGCTTTCTCGCCTTGCATCTAACCTGTATAAGACTAGCCCCGGCGCAGGGTCACTTGTGCGGGATATTGTTAATCGTATTGATACAGATATGGTTGACCATGTACGTCTATCAGATCCAGATCTGGCAGAGGCTGCAGTAGAGGCAAAGAGGTATTTTGCAGAAGAGTTTTCACCCGTCTGGGGTGGGACTAACCGTATGTCTGAATACGCCAATATTTGGGAAGACACAGTTGGTCGTACCTCAAATAGAGACCTTACTCGTACAGTAACAGGTGATGAGTTTGATGCCTCTGGGTATGCACAGCGATCTGATGCCTTTGTTGAAGAGGCGCTGGGGGATAAGCGGTTTGTCATCACCAGCTTTAAAACGGCACTTGAGACGGCTGGTAGGCCCGATGATATCGCTGACTACATGGTTATGGATATCATGGATTCCTTCTCCACTCAGCTACGCAGTGCCGGGGATATCGCAGACATTGATCTAGGGGCCTTCACAGCCAAGCTGGATATGTACGCAGAACAGTTGAATACAGCTTTCCCTGATAAGGCTGCACAGATCAACGCATTCAAGCGCAGTGTTGAGGATGCTAAAGGTAGTAAGACACAACTCCTCAAGATCTTTGATACTGTAACGGAGAAGGCTAAGGCTGCACAGGATGAGATCCTTAAGGGGGAACTCAAGACATTCTTTAGTGCAGGCGATATGCCAAGCATTAACGCCACCTCTAATCCCCGTGAGGCTTTCAACCAGATCTTCATGAGCAAAGAGTCCGTGGGTAGTGTCACAAAGATCCTAGACCGTCTGGATGCAATGCCTGAAGGGGATGCTCTTATCATCCGTAGAGGGATGCAGACAGCCTACAACCGCTATCTGGACAATACCATCTTTGGCTCCCGACAAGAGCTGGCGGGTGGTATGGCTATGAATAGCGGGAAGGTGGCCAAGACACTGGAAGAGAACAACCAAGTGTTTGCTATTGGTGATCAGATCTTCCGGGATGCACCAGAGATCATGGACAGCCTGCGTACACTCACAGACGCCGCCAGTAAGGTAGCAAATAACAAGTCTGCTGTACCTATCGCCACGAACTCCTCTACAGCGTATAATCAGGCAGCACAGACAGCCACAAACCGTATGCTGTACCTTGTGTTGGGTCCATTGAACAGGCTTGCTACACAGATCCGTAGTGTTGCATCGACCAAGTTCCAAAGCGCAGATGCTATTGAGAAGGCTGCACGGATTAAGGATAACATCCTAGCCAACCCAGATGAGTATCTACGTCTATCCCGTAAGTACGACAAGACGCCCGGAGATCCAGAGCTACAGGATCGTATGCTTCGGCTTATCACAGGCTCTGCAGTACGCTCTCTTAATGATGAATCTACAGAAGAAACAGAATACCCTGATTGGGTGACTGAGAATAGCGCAGCTAACAGGTCACGTAACATAGCGGATCAAATGACAGACGCTTTCAGGTTTCTGACAGGTAGATAAACTAAGAGCCTTTCGGCATAATACCTACACACACAAAAAAGCCCCCACCTTAATTGGTAGGGGCTTTTTCTGTAAGGAACCACCCTTACGTTCTAGCAACGAAGGTAACTAACCATCGCCTATACTGTGTACATTAGTCGTCTTCAGAAGTAAAGCCCTCTGCTGGCGTACCAAGCTGTTTATACACTTCCTGTTCTTGTAGTTGCATTTCGTCCAGCATGAGTTGGTAGGTGTCTTGCAGAGTGTTACACATTGCCTGCTTAGGGAGAGAGCCAAAACCCGACATAACAGCTAGATTAGAAGCCATACGTGCCTGCTTGATTGCATTCCTTAGAAGCCCCTGTGCCTGTTCCATTGTACGTATAGACTCACAAGCAGCCATTAGGGCCATAGAGTTAGCAACTTCCTGTGCGGTATCACCGGGATTGTCCAAAATGGCATTATCTACGGCATCATAAAGATCTTTTAAATTCACTCTAGGAAGTCCTTTTAATTGTTCAATTTAAGGGGCGGGATGGCAGGGTTACTTACTACCTGTAGTTAGTGTCATAGTCAACAGTCAAAATTACCAAAAAGGTAATTTATGCATCCTCCATAAACGCCCGTACCCACAAGGCGCATAGGTCTGATCTCACGATATCATCAACAGTGAATTCAATGATAGGAAAAGGCAGCATTTGCTGCTTTGTCATATGGATTACTTTAGACAACCCGCAGTCATGTGGAATATCGGTCTGAAATATATCACCGTCGATAACAGTCTGTGTGTCTTTACCAATACGGGTAAGGAACATCTTCATTTCTTCTACACTGGCATTCTGTGCTTCATCCAAGATTACAAAGGCGTTCTCAAATGACTTACCGCGCATTGTCTCGAAAGGCTCAAACACAAGCTCTTCGCACTTCATCATGGCTTCAACTTTCTGGGGGCCTAGATGCTTCTTCAATACGTCCACTGCTGGTGCTGCCCAAGGTGCTACCTTCTCTTCTAGCGTACCTTTATGATAACCCAAGCCCTTACCTCCTGCAGCGACATTGGGTCGGGACATAATGATCTTCTCGACATATCCCTGCACGTAGAGGTTAGCAGCATGTGTCATTGCCATGTAGGTCTTACCCGTACCTGCAGACCCTACAGTGATAATCATATCCTCTCCCTTTAGACATCGCAGGTATTCAGCCTGTGTAGCATTAAGTGCCACTAAGGGAATGGATTTGGGTGTCTTATATTCTGGCGTTATATCCTCCTGTACCTTCTGCTTACGTGTTCTACGTGCGGGACGGGGCTTGATCTTCGCCATATAACTATCCTGATGTTTGTGTTACGGTGTAGTTATATTATAACACAGGACCCTTAGTTAGGGTATCCCTAGATGTATTTCATCAGTCATTCTCCCTTTTGTGTTGGCGGGTTCGTTTTTTTGTCGCGCGCAATTTCAACTTGGAACTGAATTTCGGCGGCGTCTATAGCTGCGCGGAGTGTTCGCACATATGCCCCGCAAGTGTGTTCATAATCACCACCAGACTTTGCCGAAGATCGGAGAAGCTGCACTGCGCTCAATTTCTTGCGCAGGTCGCCTATCAGCCCGTTTACGTTGCTTTCGTAAATGTCACGGCAAAGGCGCGGACCAGTATTGTTAAATTCTTCTTGAGTAAAAGCCATTTTCGGCATCCTTATGTTGTGGGCTAAACGCCCGTTTGCATTTGCACTTTCACGGTTCGTTTTTGTTACGTTCTGGGCGCGTTAGTCGGTATCCCTTCACTTCAATGAGGGTCATAATCCACGCAGCGCCAAAAGATACACCCGCGCTGACGCATAGGAGTGGATGCCAATCAAACACGCCAGCGAATAGAATGTTAATCGCTGCAAGCGCCCACATTTTCAGTATATACTCCATCAGTCAGTCTCCTTTTGTTCTGGTGATAAGCTAAGACCCAGCCACTGCTCACACTTCCCAAGCAGCATCATTGTTTTGCCCCTGTGGGTTTTGCGGGACAAAGTGCCATGGTCTCGAAAATCCAATTTCTGTACTTGTCCCAGAATTTAAGCGCTTTCTTGCCCTCCATTTCTGCGATGCGGCGGGTGTCAAAATTGCGCCAATCCGCAATAGGGTGACTTTCGCAACCAATCTGCAAAATCTCTGCGGTGTATGCGATTGAGTAAGTCTCAATCTGTATGCACTTTACCCAGGCATTAATGCCGTTTGCCCCTCCAAGGCTTGCCCCTCCAAGGCTTGCCCCTGCAAAGTCTGCCCCTGCGAGATATGCCCCCTTGAAGCCTACCCCTCTGAGATTTGCTCCCTCGAAGTATGCCCCTGTAAGGTATGCCTCTCTGAGGTAGGCCTCTTCAAGGTTTGCCCCTCTGAAGTTTGCCCCTGAGAGATTTGCCCCTGAGAGGTTTGACCCTCTGAGGTTTACCCCTGCGAGATTTGCCCCTTCGAAATTTGCTCCTTCAAAATTTGCTCCTGCGAAGTCTACCCCTGCGAGGTATGTCCCTGCGAGGTATACCCCTGCGAGATTTGCCCCTCTGAGGTTTGTACCGTTATCCAATGCCCAATTAACAGCAAGGCACAGCTTTTTTGACGTTGCATCATCCTCTGAGCAATTGATTTCAGCGCTGAATTGCACAGCGCCAGAACGGCGGTTTTTTACGTCAAACTTCATTGGTCAGCCCCCCTTGCTTACAAACATCGCGCAGAAATGCTCCGGCTTTGTCAAAAGCTTTGCCGAGTATCCAGAGCCATCAAGCACCGTTGCAGTTTTGTGCTTGTGTTCATCCTCAAGAACCCAACGCGTAGGCTCTGCTTCAAAGTCCCAATGACCTATGTACTCCGCAAATGGTGTCTGCACACAGGTTCCAAACAGTATCATCCAGCCTGCCGCGCCATATTTCATATCTTCCGCATCAAACTCAGGCGGATGCCAAAAAATACAGTCAGAACATTTCATCAGTCAGTCTCCTCTTTGTCTGCATCAATGCGTCTTTGCCAGTAGAAACCTAACTCTATAAGCGCCAAGGCTGGCGTTTCAGCTTCACCGAAGAGGCTCTCACCCTGCCAATTTACCGAGGCCCGCGACTTACCCCCTACACTCCAAACTCTTATGTCATATCCCATCAGTCAGTCTCCTTTGATTCAAAAAACCAGACTGCGGCGGCTTTTGCAGTCTTGTGCTGTTCGGGGCATAGCTTTTTGCCTGTTTCTTTGTCATGTACGGCCCAAAGCCCAGATGTATACTGCTCTGCCATAGCCACTAAGTGGCCAGTGCCATCAACGATACGCTTACTGTACGGGAAGCCTGTACTTTCAATCGCCATCAGTCAGTACCCTTTTTCAGGTTCTAAAAACAAATCTGGGGAAACTATAACTCGCATAGCTCCCCCAGTAAAGACCTTATATGATACCCTTAGCGCTACCTGATCGGACACGCCCCACTTGCACAATCATCCATATCCAACTCCTCTAGAGTATTACCGCTATCCAGATTGATAGGAGACAGCCGTGACACATACTCTTTGTACACCTCCTCAGTAACTAC
>Ga0208643_1001008_pt1 | contig 16873 bp, 26 predicted proteins | sample VirMetDEL_Nov_12_FD_184516 | JGI IMG/M metagenome (GOLD analysis project Ga0208643, IMG submission 184516) | Aqueous microbial communities from the Delaware River and Bay under freshwater to marine salinity gradient to study organic matter... | ecosystem: Environmental > Aquatic > Marine >... | reverse complement strand
TCTTAAAAAGTACGAGAGAAAAGGTTTTATTTTCTGTGTTGAAGCAGATGGTACACCTATGTTTTCTACTCTTTGGGATGACTGGTCTGAATATGATGCAGAATACGAAGCTAGAAAAAGAAAAGCATTTCAAGGCGAAGCTGGTAAGTTTGGTGCTAATGCTACGACAAGCAGGACAATGGCTGGTGTCTAAGGAGAAAAAGAAACCTAAATTAAAGGACGCTTCCAAATTAATGGAAGATTCTTTTGGTTTAGACAAACATCTCAAACCTAGGGCTTCTGAATTAGGTGATGAAGACCTAGGTGATGGGATGTTCCAAAAGAAAGTTAGAGTTCATCGAGATGCTTCTGGAGAAGTTTCTCAATTACTTGATGCTGATTCTCCTCTAACTAAAGAAGAAGAAATGGCACAAATGAAAGTGTATTCTAAAGTTGCAGAGCAACCTCCTGTAATTAAGCAACCTCCTAGGACAGATAGAGGAAAAGTAATTCATATACTTGCAACTCGACTGTTTCAAGACTATGTTAAGAATGCGAGCAATATGACTAGACCGAATCCACTTAGAGACGGTATACCAGGTTGTGCATGCCCTATTAAAAGTAAAATTGGATGTGTGGATTTTTGTGGTCAAGAAAAGCTCGGTCCAAGAATGTGGACGGCATCAGCACAAGAGGTATACGATTGGATAGTAGAGATGGTAAAGCGAAGAGCTAACATAGTGGACTCTAGTAAGAAGAGTGGGTAATGGCAACTGCAGCCGTTGTTCAACAACGTATAAAAGATTACCTATATGGATCTGATTATCTCAAAAGACCTTTTACAGATTTTTTAAATCAAAGTGGAAATGTATCTAGCACAGACACAGTTATTACTGTTACTAATATAAATAGTTGGGCAGCAGGAGATGTTGTTGAGTTTATTACTGGAGAACAAGCTTATATAAAAAGCATTGATGTAGACAATAGTAGGTTTACTGTTGCTAGAGCTTGGAACGGAACTACCGCAGCAACTGTAACAGACCTAACCGCAATTGAAAAAAATCCTAAGTTTACTTTATCTAAAATAAATAATGCAATTGATTCAATAATAAAAGAATTGTATCCAGAAGTTTATGTCTTTGGTACTGGTAGTGCGACTGCAAATAAAAACAGTTATTTCTACACAACTGCAGATACTGGTTTAAAAGAAGTTTTATCAGTTTATTACCCAAGGTCAGGATCACTTGGTAGTGACGAGCCATGGGTTTTAAATACTTGGAAAATGACAAAGCACATGCACACATCTGGTTTTGCAAACGGCATTGGTATAACTATGTGGGATTATGGAGAGCTATCTCACGGCGACACCTTTTACTACACCTTTAAAAAGAAAATAGGAGCTACTGCAGATTTAGATGATAGACAAGTCGAACTCGTTGTTATAGGCGCAGTCTATAAACTTATGGGCTCTACTGTGCCTTCTAGTACTAACGACACAAGAGATCAACGTCAAGTAGTGCAACCAGGACAAGAAGCTAGAGATTCTAATTGGTTTTATGGTGAGTATCTAAGAGCTAGAAAAGAAGAGAATATGCGTCTTAAGGAAGAAGAAAGATTTGTTCTAACAAGTAGGCAAACTAGAAGACAAAGAACATATCGTGATTGATGGGTATTTTCACATTAAACTGGGGACTTATAAATATCGTCTAGCAGTCAATGCAGCTGACGATCATTATAAAGCTAGACTACTTCCTCTTAACATTTCAAATGCACAAGTTGTGCAATCATCCGAGCCTAAGTATGACTTAAGACCAGATACTGCCGTATGGGAGTTAACTGATTGGTCAGCTGGTGAAGGTTTTAAAAAGTGGGACAGAGAAAAAGGTAACGCTTACGATTTTAGCACAAACATAGACGCACTACACACTCCTGGAAGTATAAGACTGTCAAAAGGTGTTGAGTCAGCTGGAACTAATGTAAACAAAACAGGTACATTAGTTAAAGCATCAGACAAATTACTGCACTTTTCTTCTTCTGATGATTCTGTTGCTACTTACTCTGGTACTTTAGCTAACACAACTTGGGATATACAAGATGCTGCTGGAACAGATGTAGCAGATGATGACTTCTTTGCAGTAAGAGGAGATGGAGACGGTAAATATGTATTTATACCAGTTAGTGGAGGACTAAGTGATATATATAGATTTGAAGTACAAGATACTTATACAGATGATTTTGCAGATACAGACAAATGGGTAGACGCAGACAGTCAAGATGTCTTTACAAGACCTTTAGTTAAAATAGGAAGTCATTTGTATGTAGTTCATTTAACAGGAGAAAAGATTTCTGTTATAGAATACAATGCTTTCTCAACTTCTACACCTCCAGTTACTGGTACTGAAATATTTGTAGTGCACGAAGGTAATTTAGACGCTGGAAGTAATCAAGGTATTATTGCTAGAGGCGACAATGAGTTGTTTGTTTGTGTAAGAACTAAAGCTGGTGAAAGTGTTTTGTATAGAATTGTTCCTGGTACTGCTTTAGGTGATAGCTTTGGAGTAGAAGTAGCTAGAATGCCTGGTTTTTCAGTAGATTGTATTTGGTATGCAGCTGGTGTTTTACTTATGGCTGGTACATCTTCAACTACAGGTATAGACGAAAGAACAATTTATTATATAAGAGGAACTGAATTTGGTACATTTGGAATTTTAAGGCAAGATGAAGATTTTACTGCAGGCAAATTAATAACAAGCACAGATGCTTCTCGTATGGATAGAACTTTCTTCTTAGCTCCTACTGGATCATCTGCTAATACTTGGACATTGTTTACTATAGACTTGTTAACTGGAGGCATCTTTGGTGGTCCAGAGTTTACGGCAGTAAGAGATCCAAACTCAGTAGTAGATTTCTTAGGAAGAACATTTGTATCTGAAAATAAAGGCAGCTCTAATACACAATCGTACAGAACTGCTGCAACTTATGCTTCTACTGGATCTCTTTACAGTTCAGTACACGATTTTGATATAGCTGAAGAAAAGACTTTAATGTCTGTTAGATTAGCTACAGAGCCATTACCAGCAAATACCTCTGTGCAAGTTCACTATCAAAAAGACCAAGATGGAACTTGGACATCTGCTGGAACATATGATACAGATGACGGAACAGGAGTTACTTTTACAATATCTTCTAGTGCCTCCTCTGTTAAGTTTAAAAATTTACAGTTAAAAATAACATTAGCAACAAGTAATACTGCAGTTACACCTGTAGTTAGGTCTCTTCAGGTTAGATCTACTCCTTCTGAGTATGTTAAAGAATGGGATTTAGTACTGGATATAAGCGATGAAGACGCACAAGCTCAAAGTAGAGCCTTTAGTGGGTCTCAATTAATAGACTATATAAAAGCTGAGGCAGACACAGAAAACATATTGACTTTTCAAAATGGTTATGAAGTTGCAGCTAGTGGCTCTTACGATACGCATAGTGTAATGATAAGAGAATATAGTTTGCAATTAGATACTCCTGGACAAGGTGTTGCTAATATTAAAGTTAGAGAAGTGGAGTAATGTGTATCAACCAATAAGTGATTTTTTCGACCTAAGACCTTCAAGAGAAGCAAGATTCGACGTTTCTCGTAGTTTGCAATTTGTAAAAGCAGATGGTGTCAAAAGTAACGTATCTTTGATAACTGAAGATAATCAGACTAAACTTCCTTTTGTGAAAACAAATGGATCAACAAGTAATATTAAATTAAGGATTGCATAATGGCTGATAAGGTACCTGTAAAAGCAACGTTTGACTCTGCTGGTGAAGCAGATGGTTTATCAGAATTTGTATCAGGTGATACTCTTTCTTATACACATGGAGGAACTGGTCTAGCTGCATTAGGATCTGCTTTACAATATTTAAGAACAAATGCTGCTGCTAATGCTATGGAATGGGGAACTGTTGCTGGAGATATTGAAGCAGTAACTGCAGGAGACGGACTTAGTGGCGGTGGAACAAGCGGATCTCCAAGTATTGCTTTAGATTTAAATGAATTAACTGCAGCCGTAGTTAATGTTGCAAACGATAGTATTGCAATAATTGATGCAGATGGTAGTAATGGAAGCAAAAAAGAAGCTATTGCAGACTTAATCACCGCTATCGCTGGTGTGGGTTTAGCAGCTGCTTCTGGAGTTCTAGCATTAGATTTACACGAGCTATCAACTGCAACTGTTAATGTTGCCAATGATTTCATTGCAATAATTGATGCAGATGATAATTCATCTAAAAAAGAAAGTATTACAGATTTAGTGTCAGGTATGGCTGGAAGTGGTTTGACCGCTACTAACGGAGTGCTAGCTACTTCTGGAGGAGTATCATTAGGATTAGTATTAGCGCTAAGCTAGGAAAGGATAAGTTATGGCAGATGTATTAGAAGGTGTAGTTGGAACTTTAGGAAGTAGCAACGCAGATTTATTAAACGCAGTAGCTTCTTCTACTACTGAAACTATTATTGGAATGACTTTTTCTAATGTTAGTGCAAGTAGTGCAGATGTAACAATAGACATTGAAATAGTTAAATCTGGTGGCTCTGTTACTCCACATTTATTAAATGATGTTAGCATTCCATTTGGCACCACACTTGTATGGCAAACAAAAGTAGTCTTGACAACAGGCGATAAAATACAAGGACTGTGTTCGGCAGCTTCAAGTGTAGATTTTACAATTAACTATTTGAAACAAACCTAGAGGATCTTATGTCCTATATAGGTACACAACCAAATGATGTAAAAAACAATACAGGTTTATATACACCTAGTGAAATACTGCAATTAGAAAAAGATGGACATTGGGGTGGCTCATTAGAACTTATACAAACTCAAACAATTTCAAGTGGTAGCACTATGGCTTTTACTTCTATTAAAGAAAGTCTTTATGATACACATATTCTTCAAGCAATTAATTGCGAAAGTTCATCAGCTAATACTTCTATTGCAGTTCGTTTATCAAATGATGGTGGAAGTAGTTATGAGGCAGGTACAAGTTACCATATCGCTTTACAGTATGGAACAACAAGTGGAAGTTTTGGGCAAGTAAGAAGTACAGGCACAAGCTATATGGAATTTTTAAGTGATACTGCTAATGCTAATAAAGGTGGTTATATGTATCTTTTTAATTTAGGGGATAGCTCTAGGTATTCTAATTCTTCTTATGTTCAAATGGAAACACCGAAAATGACTTATGGTGGTAGCACTTATGTTACTGCTGACATTATAAATGCTATACAAGTTTTAACAACAAACACTAACGCTTGGACAGGTACAGTATCTCTTTATGGTTATAAAAGATGAGTAGTTTAAGATTAATAAAAAAAGTAGATGGAACAGGGGCAACAAGTGTGTCTGTAACAGATGTATTTAATGCTGATTTTGATATTTATAAAATTGAGTATTTTTGTGTTAATGATAGTGGAAGTCCTAAAGGTGCAAGTCTTAGATTAATTAATTCAAGTGGCTCTGTTATTTCTTCAAGTTTATACAATAGAGCAATACATCAATTAAATACAAATGTTAATTTTTCGGAAACTTATAGTATGAATGCAGATAAGGCACTTGACGCATTTGGTAATATGAGAGTTGTTCCAGAGGGTGCAAGTGGTGTTATGTGGGTATTTAATCCATATTCAACTTCGGCATTTACAACAATAATTCAAACAGGATTTATGAATTGGAATGGCTCTAGGGCAGGTACTCATAGTGTTTTTTGTTTAAAGGAATTAACTTCTGTAACAGGATTTCAAGCACTTTTAACTAGTACTAATTTGACTACTGATACATATTTTAGAGTGTATGGATTGGCAGTAAAATAATGGCAGGACAACTAGCTTATGTAAATAAAACTGTAAGTGGTGGAAGTGATACAGTTTTAACAGTTACAGGGATAAATTCAGACCACATATATTTATTAGTTTTAAAATTAATACAAACTCAAAATAATAATGAAACAATAAATATGCGAGTAACTAAAGGTGGAAGTGTTCAATCAGATAGTGAATATGATAGAGCTTATAAAGTTCTAAGTAGTTTAAATTCCTTTGGAGATGGAAGTTATGTAAATGGTACAGGTGGAAGAATAATGGAAAATGTTGATGACGCTAATGGTGGTGGTCAAGGCATATTTTATCTTTATAACTTTAACTCATCATCAGAAAACAGTATTTGGACAAATCAAAATGTATGTACAGTATCTAATCAAACAGCAGGTGTTGTTGGAGGTGGCGTACATACAGTTCAGAGTGCTAGTGATGGAATTTCAATCTATGGCTCTAGTGGTGGAACATTTATAAGTGGTGCAAGTGCAATATTGTATAGGGTGGTGTAATTATGAGTGAATATGGATACATACCAGAAGCACCAGAACAAAGTTTTGGAAATAATAAAGGGATCTTCACACCTAAAGATATTTATGATTTAACAAGAGCAGATAAATACACTAACTATGGACAATTAGATTTGATTGAAACTCAAACTATAACTGGTACACCAAGTACATTATCTTTTGATAGCATAAAAGAAAGTGAATACAATGTTCATTTTATGACTATTACAAATAACAAACCACAAACAGATGATAGACACATTATGCTTAGATTTAAAACAGGTGGTAGTACTGATACTGCAACTAATTATCAATATTCTATGCAAAGAAATAATACAGGTAGCTCTGAAGTTAAGTCTAACAATGATAGTAAAATTTGGTTGGCATACAATGTTGGTTTAAATAGAGAGGGTTTAAATGGCTACTTTTACATTTACAATGCAGGAGACAGTACAAAATTTACTTTTGTAACTTCCCAAAATGTACATCACGGAATAGGTATAGATAGTAATTTTCAAACTGGTGTTTATGATATAGGAAATGTTGTTAATGGTATAGAGTTTTCTGCTTCAGGTGGTAATTTAGAACACGGCATATTTTCTCTATTTGGAATAAGGTACTCATAATGGCTACTAATTTACAGTTTGTTAAAGAAGTTAATAGCACAGATGTTGTTAGTGTAACTGCAACTGATTTATTTAATACACAGTATGAAGTGTATGAAGTTTATCTAGATATGCTTTACAATGCTAGTTCTTATTTAGATATTTACCTTTTAGATAGTAGTGGTAATGTTTTAACAGGCAGTCATTATGATGTGGCAGGTCTTGACCTTAAAGTTTATACAACTTATGGAGAATATAGATATGCAAATTCAACTATTTGGAGAGGTTTAGGTGGATATATGACTAATACTGTGGGTGGCAACGTTACTAAACTTACAATTTATAATCCAACTGCAACTGATAGCTATACTTCTGCAAATACACAAGGAGGTAGTTTTATGTCAAGTGGTTTATTTGGTGTAAAAGCGATAGCAACTTATAAAGCAAATGACGGTGTATATGGGCTTAAAATTAATGCTAGTGGTGGTGGCTCAACAACTTTTGATTATTTAAATATTAAATGTTTTGGAGTGAAATAAAATGGCAGGTAGCTTAATAAAATTAGATGAGGAAATAGTTTCATCAGCAGTATCAAGTGTTACTTTAACAGGTATAGATAGTTCTTATGATGTGTATATGGTTAAGTTTAACAATGTAAAACCAGTAACAAATGGTGCAGATATGAGGGTTAGAGTAACTGAAAGTGGTACACCTAATACAACTTCAAATTATGATGAGGCAGGAAAATTATTAAGAGCTGATACAACATTCCAAAATATATCTGATAGTAATAGAGATTATTGGATACTTTCAGGAAGTGTTGACAATGGTACAGGAGAAAATTTAAATAATATTATGTATATTTTTAATGCAAATAATTCAAGTGAATATACTTCCGTAACTATTGAAAGCAATTATATAGATAGTAATAATTTTAAAGGATTGCAAGCTGGTGGAGTTTTTACAGTTACTTCACAGGTTAATGGAGTTTCAATACTATTTGATAGTGGCAATATAGATACAGGCTCAAAGTTTGTTTTATATGGGCTCAAGAAATAAAATTTAAATAAAGTATGATAAGATAGAAAGGATAATTATGGCAACTAAAGATGAATTACAAACGATAGCAAATCAAGAAATTGAGGACGCTAAACCTATGTACGCACAAGTAAATAATGAGCGTAGAGAGTTTACAGACGCTGAATATGATCAAGCAAAAATTGATTTAGGCAACTCAAAATGGGACGCACAACAGTTCGGTTATGTACAAGCTAGGCAAGAAGCATATGCTTCTCTTGGCGATCAATTAGATATGCAATACCATGATGTAGTAAATTCTACTACTACATGGAAAGATCATATAGCTAAAGTTAAATCAGATAATCCTAAACCCTCTTAAAGTTTTGTGATACAATCCCAATATGGATTTCATAATTGGGTTTTTAATAGGCTATTTTTTAAAAGAAATTAGCAAATATCTTAAAAGAATAAGTAAATGGGACTTAGATAATCGTACTTATAATAAAGATTGGGATTCTTGGGAATATACTAGTCCAGAAGATCTACCATAATGACTCACCCAGACAATCAATTTTCTCAAAAGGAGTTACTAAGAATGGTCATTGACAGACTAGATAGATTAGAAGAAAAACTAGACAATAAATTGGACAAATCAGAATTTTATAAAGTTTTAGGGTTAGTTGCCACAGTCATATTAATAGTTGGCAGCTTAAGTATGTAGTGCTAAGAATTTGCTTAGCTCTATTTTTATTAATACCTACACCTGCATTCGCAGACCATGTACCTACACAAACACCATACGATATATCTATAGCTTGTGATGCAGATGGTGACACAACTAAGGGTGACATAACTGTTACATGGCAAGAAAGTGATGGCTTTGAAGATAGTCCACCTGAAAGATATGCAATAGCATTTAGTAACGATAACTTTGTAGAAACTAATTATGCAGTTGCAAGTACTCCTGGTTGGGAAACTGCATTGTCTTACAAGAGTTATGTATTTACTGCTAGCTACAGAGAAACAATATTTGGTACAACAGCAGATACATTCTATGCAAAAGTAAGAGCAGACAATGACACAGATGCTAGTTATTCTGAATGGACAGGTATCGTTAGTGTTGATTGTGACTATGGTTCTATTCCTACTACAACTACTACTACGACTACTACAACTGTACCTCCTAAACCAGAACCTGAGCCAGAACCTTATGTAGAACCTGAGCCATTACCTCCACCACCTGAAGAAATTATTGTAGATGTAAAAGTAGAAGGTGTCGATAAGACCTATACACAAGCAGATGTTAATGATGGAACTATAGAGCGTGACCAAGAGCGTATAGATAATGAGGATATGTTTGGTTGCTTTATGACTAATGCACAAATAGATCGCGGCGATTGTGTCATTATAATAGAAGAAGAAGAAGTTTTTGAAGATGATATTATAGAAGAAGAAATTATTATTGTTGAAGAAAAGGTAATTGTTGAAGAAGAAGTTAAAGAAGATGTGGAAAACATCTTTCCTGAGGATGATGATGATATATTCGACATACTCCCAGAGGAAATATTTGAAGAAGAAATTATTGTATTTGAAGATGAAATACTGGAGTTTGAAGAACTACCTATTGAGTTTGAAGTTATTGAATTTGATATGGAAGATATTGCACCCACAGTCGTGGTGGAAATACCAATACAGGATGAAATTATAGAGGAAGTTATAGATGAAGAAGTTGAAGAAGATGTCGAGGAAGTTTTGGATGAGCCAATACAGGAAGATGTTGAGGAGGAGCCAGAACTTACAGAAGAAGAAATTGCAGAAGAAATTGAACAAATACAAGAAATCGTCGAGATACCTAAAAGTTCCACCGAATTAGAATTTACTGAAGAAGAGTTTGAAGAAGCCGTTGAAGAATATGTAGAAGAACTTGAAACTGAAGAAGTCATTGAAGTACTAGAAGAAGTTAATGATGTTGGTGTGCAAAATCTATCCCAAGTCACAGAGGAAACACAGGAGATCATACAAGCAGTAGTAGAAGAAGCTATAGAAGATATTGAAGAACTTACTGAAGAACAAATAGAAGTTGTCGCTGAAGTACTTCAAGTAGAAGCAGAGGATGTAGAAATAATAGCTGAGTCTGTTAAAGATGATGAAGTTATAGCTGAAGCAGTAGAAGAATATGTTGAAAGAGCCGTAGAAAACGCTGAAGTAGAGAATTATACACTTGCTGATGTTGTTACAGAAATATCTTATGAATCATTCATAGAAAATCCTATAGAGACCTTCGTAGATTTTAATAATTTAGGTGACATAACTGTTGCAAACATAGGAGATGATATGACACAAGATCAGAAGGAAAAAGCACAAGAAGTTGTAGTGCCAGTTATTTTGACTAGAATAGCTACTATGGCAGCTTTCGTATTTAGGAGAGGTAATGTTTAAAAAACTATGGAAATGGTTTGTTGAAGCATTAAAAGAAACATTAAACCTTAGTTGGACTTTGGTTGGTTTAGTAATTGCAACTTTGACTTTGACTGGAAGTGCTCAACAAGTCACAGGGTTGGCAACCGTTATTACTTTAGTAGTTTGGTTATTAACTTTGGGATTTAGAAATGGCAAATAATAAATGTACATGCGAAATACTCTGTTGTCAATGCGCAGAGCATTGTCCAACAAGGAAAGGTAAATAATGAAATTGCAAGTTATTAGAACTCAGCTAGGCAAAGATGCCACGAATGGTCTTTTGTTTATTGATGGTATTTTTGAATGTTTTACATTGGAAGATCAGTATCAAGAAACAAAAGTTATGCATGAAACTTGCATACCTGAAGGAGAATACGATATAAAATTAAGAACAGTTGGCGGTTTTAACGAAAGATATACTAAAAAATATCCTACGTTTCACAGAGGTATGCTCTGGCTTCAAGATGTTCCTGGATTTGAGTGGATCTTAATACACCAGGGGAACACCGACGAGCACACTTCAGGTTGTCTTATTGTCGGGAATTCTCAACAAGATTTAGATGTCAATTTTAATGGTATGGTCGGCTCTAGCGCAGATGCGTACAAGAAACTATATAGAAAAGTTTCTGGAGCCATACTTAAAAATGAAAAGGTCACAATAGAATACAGTAAAATAATGTTAGACAAGGAGGAGAGAACTTCTTGTTGTGGTTGTGAAAAAATAGATAATATTCTAGATGGTGTAAACCAGATAGAAAATAAGTTAAAATTAAGTAAATTAATAGAATAAAAGGAGAAATATGTCAGAAGAACTTAAAGACATGCTTGAAAGAACTAGCTGGACCTTCATTGAAGCGTTCATTGGTGCGTTAACAGTTGCTCCTCTAGTTGGTGTAGATGCTGAAGTACTTCAGTTAGCTGCATTAGCTGGTGGTGGTGCTGCTTTAGCGGTAATTAAAACTTACGCTAAAAAGCAGGTGACTAAATAATGCCTAAATATGGTTCAAAAAAGTTAAAGAAAAAAGCTAAAACTGGCGGCTTTAAAAAGAAATAAAAAAAGAATCCTGAGCTATTGCTAGTCCAGGATTCTTTTACGTACATAACAAAGAGAGTAGTTATGTTAAGTGTATTATATTGTATTAAAAAGGAATGTCATCCTTATTTTCTACTTTAGTTTTGCCTACTGTTGGAAAGGTTTTGACAATGTTTAGGTATTCACTATCTTCTTCCTTATCTAATTCAACACCGATGTAAGCACCAATGTATTCGTTAGGGTCAAAAGATACGTCTCCTTCAGATACTTCTATCTTAAGAGCCTTCATAACCTCTATCATTTTCCATTTGGAATTCTTAGTAAACATTGTCCACATTTTAAATGTAACGCCTTTTACTTCAATTTCCCAAACCCAACCTTCGTTGTCAGATGCACTTAAGTGATCTTTCACAGAAAGAATTTTACCCTCGTAATCTCCTGCTTCTAAATCGAACTTAGCTGCACCTTTCAGGTCGTCTTCAGCTATTCTTATTTTCTTGGCTTCCACCATTTTTAACCTCCAATTGGTTGTAGAGAAAGTAATCATCTTGTGCCCATAGGTGTAAACCTAAACCTACTCTCATAGCGCAACGCTTATGAGCATCAGATATAGCAAGTTTTAATCTCTCGCCATTGTTCATTCTTTCTCCTGTTTTCTTATTTGTTAATTTATATGGTTTATCAACTGAGCCGCTTTCCTCCATTACTATTTCTTTACCATCAATAGTAAGTGTTAAACGTAAAACAACACCAGTCAATGTATGACCATACTCTTTATGTTCATCATAGATTTCTCGTACGACAGTTTGTCCGTAAGGACCACAATGCAACAACAATCTTTGTGTGACGGCACTATGCTCCACATAGTCGCCAAACTTTCCTGGTGCTGCACCTTTAATTAAACCAGCAAATGGTTTAGCTAAATTTTTAAGATCTAACATATCTATCTCCTTCTTCCATACTTGTAGCCCACTTAGGAGCAGATGCAGTATTACAATTTATTATTTGTAAACTTGCATTCTCTGCAAAATTACGCTCTAAGAAAGTATCTCGTATAACTTCAGTTCTACGACCTCTTTTAGCTGCTATTGCATCTAAAGCTCTTAACTTAGGAACAAAAGTAGGACCAACAATTGCACACAATGTCTGCACTTGGTCATCAGTTATGTCCTCTAACAACCACCTAAAAAAATTAGGTAGTTCTGGAACTTTATACTTGTATGATTTAGAAGTATGAAAAACTGTATCTCCTAATTTATAAGAGCCTTTCTCTGAAACATCTTTACTAATAAAAACGTCAGCATAACTCTTAACTTTCTTTGTAGCATCTTGCGCACTAGATATGGGTAGTCTTGCAACTACTAAATCTTCTAAAGGAGCAGAACTAATAAATTCTCCAACTTCAGTATTTTCCATTTCATCTGCACTATAAACTTCTTTAGATAAATCTAAAGCGTCAGCTACTGATTTTATATTTTCCATATTTCCTCCAAAACCACTATATATGGTGTCAGTTTATAAACATTATAAAATTGATAAATTATCCCAACCATCTTTGCTTATAGTTAGCGTTAGGACACCAGGATGCGCCCACAGACCTGTCCTTGCCGTGAAATCAAGGCTTTTGTCGATAGCTGGACATTGAAACCAAGTTCTATCTCCTTGTTGTAGAGAGCGAAAATGGTGATAGTGAGCAGATATTAAAATATTGCTCTCTCCTGGCGGTAAAAAGCCAAACATTTGACCTTTCCACCAATTTAGTATTTTAGTAGTAGGATCTCCGCCACCACCAGTCATGTGTCCGTGAGTAAAAGCTACTTTTTGTCCGTATATATCTAATACTTGATGAAAATCTGTTGCTACGTCTACTTTTACTTTTTTATAGCGTGGATTTTGAGCCATTATCTCTCCACATATTTCTAAATGCATAGTATCACTATTGTCTAAGCGTGAAGTAGTCACATTTCCTTTCCCAGAGCGTGACATTTCACCGTGATTTCCTGGTACTCCAGCTAAAACAATGTCATCTACTAAAGGTAAGAATGTATCTACACATCTCATAATTAATTTTCTAGCTAAATGGTATTGTTCTTTGAGCGACAATTCTATGTTGTGAGGTTGCGAATCATAAAAACCGTGGCAATTTTCTGTAAGATCGCCCATTCCTACTAAGTAAACTGATTTAATTTTTACTCCAGATTTCCTTAGGTCTTTTATTCTTTTAACTGCAGAAGTCAAACCTAACTCTAATCTTTTCACAGTAGCTTCTACTCCTAGATCAGATTTTCCTAACTGCCAATCTGCAAGCATAAACATAAAAGCAGTATCGCCGCCTCTTTTTTTAACTTTTAACTTAGGTTTCTTGCCCACTTCTTTAAAAAGTTCAGCAACATATTCATCTTTGAGAGGATTTTTTTTGCGAACTATACCTTTAAAAGCATAGAATGTTTCAACAATTCCGCCTTTCAATTGAGTATTCCAGCTCGATGCTTTTACTACGCCATCTATTTCGTAATGTTCAGGGTCAAAGCCCCATTGTTTGAGTATGTTGTCGAAATTGTCTTTGTAATTTTTGTCTGTACCAACGTGAGTTATTTCACCAACACCAATAGATTCTTCAAATTCATATTTGGGTTGCCAACCACTTGGATAATAATTATTTCCTAAGTCTTGATCTTTCGGCATCGTACCTCCAGCGTTTATTCTTTAAAATTAAAGCCTTGAAACATTTTCTCTATTTCATACTTTAACTCTGCCTCCGCTTTACTGGTAGGATACCTACCTGGATAATTTACTGAGTTCTTTTGAATTATTTGTTCAGTAATGTATAATGCGCTATTTATAGTGGACATTAAGAAATCAGAATCCATAGTTTCTCTTATTTGTATGTACAATCCACAAATAATCATAAGTACGTCTTCTGCGTTAACACCTTCTTCAAATTTTTCTACTGTCTTTTTATAATTATTTAAAATTTCTGTTGCAAATGGTGTAATTTCAAAAGGATTGAAATCTTCTTCGCCTGAAAAAAATGATTCGTTTATATCTGACATATTGATAGGATAGCATAACTAAAGTTATTGGAGGATAATGAATAATACTTTAAAAGATTCGCTTGACATAATGTGCACAGTATGGGCTAACAATGGAGGTGGCTTTGCTTACATATCAGAGAAGAATGGTCAATGGAAAGATCACAAAATAAATTGGGCGAACTATGTCAAATTAAAAAACTTTGTTTACAAACAAAATCCAGAGTCAGATATTTATTGGACACCGCTTTGTTTTGAAGATAATAATTCTAGGAAAGCTATCAATGTTAAAAAAGAACAAGGTTGTCTTTTTGTTGATGTAGACGAATTAAATGTTGAATGGAAAGGTGGCATTAAATTAGCACCAGAGCCATCAATAGTTTGGACTACAAGCAAAACAAGATGGCAAGCAATTTGGTTGCTTGATGATTTAATTACTTTAAAAGAGCAGCAAGATATGAACAGAAGGTTGGTGTATCACATAGATGCAGACAAAGGCGCTTGGGACGCTGCAAGAGTACTTAGAGTTCCTGGATCTATTAATGCTAAAAGAAATGGTGTGGTTGGTAAGATAAAGAAAATGGATTTTGATTGTTACTACACTCTTGATGATTTTGATGCAATACCAAATGTAGCAGACACTACTGTCGTTGATAAAAAATTGCCTGAAAAATTGTCGCAGTTTAAAATTAATGATCTACCTTTGGAAGTACAGTATTGGGTAACAATGACACCTGAAGAATACAGAAGTCATAACGACATAGATAGAAGTGATTTAATTTATAAGTTATCTATAAAATTAATAAAGAACAAATTTTCTGTTGAAGATACATTTTCTATACTGCAGGGCACACAATTTAATAAATTTAAAAATAGACCTGAAACTTTAATTAAGGAAATACAAAAAGCAGAACTTGTAGTTAACAGGTAGTTACATTTCCTTACCAAGAGAATTTAATGAAAGCTTTTTTAAAAATAAAAAAAATATATAGTGTGCTGATCTCTCAACACACTACATATTAATTATTTTTTTATACTTTTATTTTCTTATTTGTGACTATGCTAGGTAATCCAAATCCAAAACAGTCCCAACATACTTTGTCAATGTCATCTACTGTTGCATTTTTCATATCAAAGTTCATATCAAATGGTGCAATAATTTTAAGTATTAATGCTTTGATACTGTCATCTACATATTTACTTCTGCTATAACCACTTTTCTTATCGAATAATGATATAGCGTCATTATCATATGTATGCATAACTATTTGTCCAGCAACTTTATTAGCTCGTTCAATGATGTTATCTAATTCATCAAATGGACTATCTACATTGTTATACATTACTATATAATCTGCTAAGCTACCAAATTCCTCAACATAACTGATATAATCCTCACCACCTAGTTGTTGAATATTACGAACTTCGTCCTCATATACAATTTCACATGCATAACTATCGTATGAATAGTTACTAACTAATCGTGTAGATTTATAGCTTGTATTTGAAAACCAGATACCATTTTCCTCTGTACCTAATTCTTTATTGATAATATAAGTATTTTTATCTAATACTGCATTAACAGTTTGAAATACCATTTTATCTGAACCTATAATCTCGCCAATAAACTCACGTATGCGTCTAACACTTAGAAAGTTAGGTTGCATATTTTTGAGAAATACTTTATTAAACATTCTTGTATCACTCATTTTATCTGTTGGCTCTACACAATCTAAAACACCATTATGTGCAAATACTGTTTCTGTATTTACATGGAATGGATGACAATTATTAATATCTGTTGTACCTGAAGTTGCGATACGACAATGTATTAATATGTCACTTGTTTTACTGTGTTCCTTTTGTATATCCATAACTCTTGTTACGAACTTTTTACTATCCATAGTTTTGTATACTTTTATTTCATCATTCTCTATGTATGAAACACCAAAACCATGTCCATTATTATTTGTCATATTTTCTAAAGTTGATTGGTTAATTGTACCAACACCTTTAGGAACATTTGCGATAATACACATTACCAGTTACCTCCATTATTGTTTTCTATATCATTTATTTCCATATGATCTGGTTGCATTTGGTTATCATCACCATATACCAATGCCCAACCTAGATTTTTATGTTCTGTATATTTAATCCATTTACGTTCAACCAAATATTTGAACAAGTTGCTATACGTTTTTCTATATGCTTTTACCCACAACAAGTAATATTTTAGATTATGCGCTTTATCTCTTGCAATATCTTGATATGTTAGTTGTGATGTATAATGAAACAACGATTGCGCAAACTCTAGATTTTTAAGTAATCTATCTACTTTTAGATTAGATCTAAAATAACGCAATTCTATTGTACTATTTGAT
>Ga0208643_1001005_pt1 | contig 16908 bp, 17 predicted proteins | sample VirMetDEL_Nov_12_FD_184516 | JGI IMG/M metagenome (GOLD analysis project Ga0208643, IMG submission 184516) | Aqueous microbial communities from the Delaware River and Bay under freshwater to marine salinity gradient to study organic matter... | ecosystem: Environmental > Aquatic > Marine >... | reverse complement strand
ACCAACAGCAACAGCAGCAACAGCAGCACCTACAGCAGCACCTACAGCAGCACCCGTATTAACAATCGAAAGCTTATATCAACAATATCTAAATCGTGATCCAGAAGCGACAGGTGCTGCTTATTGGAAAGATAGATTTGGTTCCACAATTGATGCGTCAGAAGCTGAAACATTTAAGAACGCTGCTTTGGCAGAGACTAACCCAACGTTAGCTGCGTCACAGGGTTTGTGGACAACAGCAACAGCAGCACCAACATCAGCGCCTACATCAGCGCCTACATCAGCGCCTACATCAGCGCCTACATCAGCGCCTACATCAGCGCCTACATCAGCGCCTACATCAGCGCCTACAGGAGCACCAACAGGAGTAGATGGGCCAGCTTTACCTACAGCTATAACAGCTACCGCACAGCAAGCTAGTGCTCCTGCTCCCATCGTAGCCACAGAACAAGCAGCTACCAACACAGCAGCTACAACAGCAACTGCCACTGCTGCTCCCATTGCTGCTCCAACAACCATTACTGCACCAACAATTACACCTGATGCTGCACAAGCAAAAATACAGGCAGCACTTGATAGTTTTAAAGCACCACAAGGTGTTGTTTCTGAACAAGCTAAAGTTACAGCACAGACGGGAACACCAACAACATTAGCTGATTTTGCTACTGGCACAGCGGCTACTGTCGCACCAGTTACAGACTTAATGCTAACAGCAGGTCAAAAAGCTAAAGCTGCTAGTCTTGCAGATGTTGGTGGAGTTAAAGCAGCCGAAGCAGCAACAACCAGCGAAGAATTTATTGCTAAGGCTGCTCAATTAGGAGTAACACCACAAGCACTTGCGGCTACAGGTTATGTTCTTGGTGCAGCCAATGCTGCTCAAATTGAAAAAACAATTGTAGAAAAAGCTGCTGAAGCTGGTGCTGCTGAGCAAGCAATTGCTGCTAAAGCCGTTGCCCCTAAAACTATTACAGGTGCCGCCTTTGGTACTCAAACACCAGCTGCTATAGCTGCCACTCAGTTCCAACTAGATGCTACAAAGTCTGCTGAAGCTACAGCTACTGCTGTGCAAGCTGCTGCTAAAGCAGGAGTAATTCCTCAAGCTATTGCTGATCAAACAGCAGCATCTTCTACAGCTATTGCTGCACAACGAATTGTGACACAGCAAGAACTGTTAGATGTATCTAGACAAAATCTACAGCTTAATGAACCTGTACAAGCTGTAGCAGCAACAATGGCTACCTTGGATAAAGCCTCTGTTGCAATAGCTCAACAAGGTAGCTTTAGTCAGTCATTGGCAACTGCTCAACAAGGGTCTGTAGAAGCAGCTTCTACCGTTTCTGGTCAGATGTCATCATTGATGGCTCAGTTTAACAATGGCACACCATCATGGGCTGCTGGTGCAATACGTAGTGCTAACGCAGCACTGTCTGCTCGTGGAATTGGTGCTAGTTCAATGGCAGGAGCTGCAATTGTTCAAGCGGCTATGGAGAGTGCCTTACCAATTGCTGCGGCTGATGCACAAACATTCTCTCAAATGGCTATGACGAATTTGAGTAATCGTCAACAAGTGTCATTGGTAAATGCTGCGGCTTTGCAGAACATAGAGTTGGCTAATTTAAACAATCGTCAACAGGCTGCTTTACAGAACAGCACTAATTCATTTGCTTTACAAGGACAGAATCTAAGTAATCAACAAGCTGTTGTTCTTGCCAATGCACAACTTAAAGCTGCTGCTCAAGAAAAGAACTTAGATGTTAAGACACAGGTTGCTCTTACTAATGCTGCACGATTTGCAGAAGTTAATAATATCAATCTTAACAACTCACAACAAGCTTCAATGCAACGTTCTTCTGAGAATGTTCAAATTGATTTAGCAAATCTTAATGCATCGCAACAAACAGCCTTATCCAATTTACAAGTTAGGGCTGCTCTTGTTGGTCAAGAACTATCCAATGCACAGCAGACAGCAATGCTCACTAGCACACAAACTTTTGAAGCAATGAAGATAACTGCTACTACTAAGCAGCAAGCTTATATGCAAGATGCTCAAGCCAATGCTGCTCTTAAAGGACAGGTGTTGTCTAATCAACAACAGACTCAGTTGTTTAATGTAGCTTCTGTTTTAGAAGAACGTAAGATTAACTTGTCTAATGAACAACAAGCTTTGTTGACCAATAGTGCTAACAATATGCAAGTTAATATGGCTAATTTGTCTAATGCACAACAAACAGCCTTATCCAACTTGCAAGTTAGAGCAGCGCTTCAGGGCCAAGAACTTACTAATACACAGCAGATGGCAGTTCTTCAGAGCACACAGAATTTTGAAGCTGCACAAATTGATGCATCTGCACAGCAGCAAGCATTTATTGCAAGCTTTAATGCTGATGCTGCTCTTAAAGGACAGGTGTTGTCTAATCAACAACAGACAGCTTTGTTTAATGTGTCTTCTAAATTGCAAGAACGTGGTTTAAATTTGAATGCTGAGCAACAGACAAATCTATATAACACCACTAATGCTTTACAAATTGAAACAATTAATTTATCAAATAAGCAACAAGCATCTTTGGCTAATGCTCAAATTGACGCAACATTAACTGGTCAAGAACTTAGCAACACTCAACAAGTTAATATTATTAATGCTGCTCGTATTTCTGAAATTGCAAATATTAACTTTAATGCAGACCAACAAAAAGCGTTGGCTGATGCTAATTTTGTTCAGCAAATTAATATGGCAGAGATGAGTAATGAGCAGGCAAGTACATTGGCTAATGCTGCGATTACTTCTACAATGGATATTGCCAATCTTAATAATAGACAAACTGCTGCTGTTTCTAATGCTAAAGCTTTTCTAGAAATGGATATGAAAAATCTAGATTTGACACAACAAACATCTATTATTAAGACACAACAAATATCAGCAGCCATCCTTAGCGATACAGCAGCATCAAATGCAGCTAAAGCTACCAATGCTACTAATCAAATTGAAGTTGATAGAATTAATGAAACACTAGCTCTCACTGCTTCTCAGTTTAATGCCGCTGAAGCTAACAAAATTAATATTGTTAATGCCAATGCTGCTAATGAACTTGCTAAGTTTAATGCAACTGAAGCTAATAACAGAGCAGAGTTTAATGCTAACAATGCAACAACTATTAATGTTGCTAATGCTAAGATATTGGCTGACATCTCAACATCAAATACAATATCAGCTAACAGCCTAGCTGCTGTGAATGCTAAGAATGCTACAGACTTGTCTGCCACTGTGTATGCTCAGCAGAGCACAACATATAGAGACTTGTTGCAGATGTCTGTTACTGCTGGTGAGAATGAAAAGAATAGACTTACCAATTTAGCCATTGCCACTATTACGTCTAGTGCTTCTACAGCTAATGCAAATATTGCTGCTGATGCTACAAGTAGCGCTTCTATTGGTGGAGCACTTTTAAAAGCTGGTGAAATATTAGCTAGTACAGATAAGGGTAAATCTCTTATATCAAGTGCATTAAGTATATTTGGATAATAAAAAATGAAACATATTAAAAACTACTTATCTAAAATTGAAAGCATCATTGCTTCTAAAGCACTGGCTCAGAAGCCAACTAAGAAGTCTTCAGGGCTTTTGAAACAGGGTGCTAAAGACGAGCAACCAATGAACATGGATCAAAGCGATATCATGCTCATTGCTGAGTATGTCAAAGGTATTCGTGAATCTAACATGGAAGAAAACAATGGCAACAAATAAGACATCTCCTGTTGATGCATTCCGTCCTACACCACCCGGTATATCGTGGACAGCACCTGAGAAAAGTCAGCCTTGGTTGACTCCACCAAGACTCACTAGCATTCCTGAGATTGCGGAAGCGTACATTAGTATGTTGGCCTCTAAAGAAATGGCTAATGATTTGTTAGACTCATTAGAAACAGGTGTTCCCATTGCATCACTAGCTGAGACATTTATGCTGGGTGGTGTGTATGGTGGACAGCACACAATTGATGCTGGCATCTTAGTCATTCCGGTAATTATTGAAATGCTTAAAACAATTGCCAACGTCAATAAGATTAAGTTTGTTATGTTCTCCAGCGATATTGAAGAAGCAGACACTTACCATCCACGCAATATTAAACAAGCTGTTAAGGCTGCTTTGGCAAAGGCTGAGAAAGCTCCTGAGACAATGACAGAACAACTAAACACACCAATTGCAGCTATGCCCAGTGGCACAGGCTTAATGACACGCAAACCTAAAGCTGGAGAATAATATATGGGATTTAGATTAACATCATTTTTAGGTGGTGCTTCTGAGCAGTTTGTTAAGACTGTTGAAGCACGTGAGAAAGAAGCTAGAGACACAGGACTGTTAGCTGGTAAGTCTTTGTACGCTCAATACGCTGCCATCACTAAAGAGAATGCTGAACTGTCAGCAGAAATTAAAGATAACTTGGAAGTTATTAAGACAGCTTGGCCTAATCTTGATGAGAAGACAGCAACTGAAATGGCTAGTAGAAAGTCAGTGATGGGTGCTGTCACTGCTATGGTTAAGGATGGCACTGTTGACCCTAAGCTTATTGATATTAATATGTTTAGAAAACAAGTAGAGGATAATGCCCCACCTGTTGCCATTGAGAAGATGAAGCAAACCGCTGAGATTGGGACAATGGTTAAGGGGCTGATGGTTGATAGAGAAACCAAAGCTGCTTTGACAGAGAAGCCTAAAGGAATGATGGAGCAATACTACTCAGGTTTTGCTGAGAGTGGTGCTAAAGAATATGCTGCTTCTGTTGGTGTTCCTATTGAGCAGATGAAGAACATTAAGCGCTTATCTGAAAAACCACTAGACACATCAATGACATTTGATTTGTCACAGCTTAAAGCAGCTAAGAAGTCTGGTGACTTGGAAGATGCAGCTAAGACTAAGTTTATACAAGCTAATAAAGGTGGTGATCCTAAAGCAATTGAAACAGCTACAGCAGACCTTGCTATTTTCCAATCAATGAAAGAAGTGCTTACTACTGAACAACAAAAACAACTAGAGAAAGTTGCTGTTCTTAAAAGCATTATTATTACAGGTGGCCCTGAAGCTAAGAAGGCTCAAACAGAGCTTAATAAAGTATGGGCAATGGATAAGGCAGAGAAGCAAGCAACTAGTATTAAAGAACCAAAGGATGGTGCAGGTGCTGAGAAAACACCAGCACTAGGCTCCCTTGAAAGCTTCACTAGCAAGGCTGTTACTAGAACAGTGGATGCTATGTACGGTAAGAAATTAGGAAGAGATTTAATAACAACAGTTACACCAGACGGTGTTTCTACTATTAAATATATTGGTAAAGACCCTGAAGCTAAAGCACAAGTGGAGGCTACAAAAGCAATGGCTGCTGACAGAGCTTTGTCTTTATACCCACAAGATAGTACGGCTGTAATGTCTATTAAGCAATCATATAGGACATTAGATAAAGAAGAACCAGCACTAGCAGAGGCAGCACTGGTAGCCCCAGCCGCTGCACCAGTTAGAAGTAGTGGGCTTGGTAGTAGGCCAGCACCAGCAACTATGGCAGCACCAGCAACAGCTACATTGTTGCCACAGTCTATTGAAGCTAAAGTTAAAGCTAGTGGTCAAACATATGAACCAGCTAAGTATGAATATAGAATTACCCCTGAAGGGCTTGTTCAACGTAAGGCTAAATAATAATGGCTACCGAATGGGAAACAATTACACCACCAGTGGCTAATGCTACTGGATGGGAAACAATAACACCAGCGGCAACTCTACTACCATCAGCAACAACCCCTGCTCCAACAGGGCCGTTGTCTGCGTTGAAGATGTCAAAGCCTGAAGCTAAGATTGGCTATCAAGACCTATACAAAAACCCTGAGTTGTTTGGAATTATCAAAGATTATTCTAAAGCTGCTAACCTTCCTGAACAAAAGAAAGAACAAAGCAACGAGCAATATGTAGCTGATGTTGTCACTAAGCTTCGTGAGAATGAATTTAATACTTTGTTCGGTGCGTTGCCTGAACTGGTAAAGCTTAAATCTGCTACACCAGAAGAAGCTACTAAACTTGCTCTAGGCAGACGTGTATATGAGAAGATGGCAGCGCCTTGGCAAGAGGGTGGACAGCCCGGTGTCACTCCTTATGTACAAACAATTAAAGACATTGTCACTGACCCATTGAATTGGGCTGGCTTTGGTGCTGGTATGGTGGCTAAGAAAGCTGGCACAACCGCAGCTAGAAATATAGCTACTAAAGCTGCTATTGGTGCAACAGGTGAAGCAGCGGTTAGTTCACAACTTGCTAACATAATGAGCAAGAAAGCTACAGCTCCTATTGTTAGTGCTGTTGTTGAAGCTCCTATTAGCGCTGCACAAGATGTGACAACACAGCGTGTAGAACAACAAACAGCTAAAGCTTTAGGTGAAGAAGTTAAAGACCTCAACTATACACAGACAGCAGCTGCTGCTTTGTTTAGTGCTGTTGTTGGTGCTGCTGAAGTTAAAGGTGCTCTCGCTCTCGATAAGAAACTAAGCGGTGTTGGTAAAACATCTGCTGAGCAATTTACAGAGATGCTTAATAAAGCTGGTACTAAACCAGCATCACCTAATGCACCAGCTACACCATTTGAAAAGTCACTAGCTACTCCTTTGCAGGAGAACATGGACAGCTTGGCTAATCAGTTTATGAAGACTGAAGGCGCTAAGATGTTGGATGAAATATCTCCCATTACACCACTGCTTGAGAGTGGCGTTAGACGTGATATGGCTGAGCGTTCTATTCGTGTAGCTATGCACATCATTGACAATGACCCATTGTTTAGAGTGAAACCAAATCAGAAGTATGGTGCTGCTGTTAATGAAGTGTTTGCAAACATTGAAGCTGGAAAGATTGATGACATTGTTCTTGAACGTGCCGTCACTTCACAAGGGTTGAACCCATCTGAGTTTGCCAATATGAATCAGATGAGTTTGACACAAGCTGCTCAACTGATGAATAGTTATTCACAAGGTGCTAAGCTGATGAAGCGCCTTACGCAAATTGATCCTGAGTTGCAGAAGGTTGTTGATAGTTTGTATGCAAAACCAGATGACATAACTTCCACTCTTGGTTATGGCATGAATGGTATTCAACGTCTTGAGCGTGAATCTAAAGCATGGGCTGTATCTGGTCTAGGAACTACAGTACGAAATGTATTGGGTACAACATCTGCTCTTTCTTATAACTCTGCTGCTTCATTAATTGAGGGAACAATATATACAGTTGGTAAAACATTAAGTGCAGCAGCTACTGGACAACGTGGTGAAACACTTGTTAAAGGACTTGCTGACACAATGAAAGACACCTTTCAAGTGTATGGCTATTTGAAACGTAATGGTCTTGCTGGTGAAGTTGTAGACCAAGTATTAAAAGGTAATCCAACGATTAGAAATACTTTGTTATCTTCTACACAAGAAGAAGGTACTAAAGATGTTTCACGTTTTGCTAAAGTATTTAATACATTCAATGTGGCACAGGACGCCTTCTTTAGAAAAGCAATCTTTACAGCAAGTGTTGAGAAACATATGCGTAAGGCTGGTCTAGATATGTATGAAACCATTGGTGATGGTAAACTTATTCCATCAGATATATTGAAACTTGCTTCTGATGAAACACTGAAGGCTACATTCTCATATGCACCTAAAGCTGTTGGCTTTTCTACAGTGGAGAAGGGTGCTGAAAGTGCTGGTAATATATTTGTTAAAGCAATGGAGCTACCAACACTGAGCTTGGTTGCACCATATGCACGGTTCATGTCTAATGCTTTTGCTTTCCAATATCGTTACAGTGTATTTGGTTTGGCATCAGGTGCTGAAGATATGGTGAAGGGTGCTGCTCTTAATGCTGCTGGTAAAGAAGGTGGCGACCAACTCATGCGTGTTGGTAGAGAGAACTTGAGCAAAGGTATTGTTGGTACAGGTATGCTTGCCTATGCTTACAACTATCGTGTTGATAACCAAGACACCGAGTGGTTCAATTACAAGACCGATGACGGTACAACTGTAGACGTTAGAAACATCTCTATGACAGGCCCATTGCTTGCCGTGGCAGACTACATGGCTAAGCGAAAACTAGGCGTGGAAGCCCCCTTAGCGCCCGTTGTAGAGGCATTAGCTGGCATGAAGGTTCCAGCAGGTACACAGAACATGATACTTGACCAGATGATGTCAGCAATGTCTTCTGAGAAGGATGCTGAGAAGCTTGATATTATGTTCGGTAAGATACTTGGTGGATTTACAACAAGGTTTACACAGCCTTTTGTTGTTAAGACTGCTTATGATTTCTTAGACTTGTTCCGTGAGGAAGGCACAGTTGCACGTGACCCTAACGTAATTAAATCTGATGACAAATTCACAGAAGCTTTTGTTAATCAAGTCAAAGGAAAGCTACCAATCATTAAAGAAGAACTACCACCTGCTGTTGTTCGTCTTAAAGAAGGCCCAACCTACAGAGAAGGTGAGTTCTTTACCAACATTGTAGGTTTTAGACAAGCTGCTATGAAATCACCAGTTGAGCAAGAAGTTAATAAGCTTGGAATAGAACCTTACAAACTATTTGGTGGAGCTACTGGTGATAAAGAATATGATAGAGCATATGTTAATAATGCTAATCCATTAATCATTGATGCTGTAGATAGAGCAATGAAGAATGAAGAATATCAAAAGCTTAGTGCTGATGAGAAGCGAGTGTCATTAGCAAACACAGTGAAGGATGTAGCTGGTATAGCTAGAGAAATTACTGAAGCTGAGTTTGAATCTAAAGACATTGATAAGATTTATAAGATGAAGTTTGATAAGATGTCTGGTGAGAAACGGCGCATCATTAACAATGACTATGCTAAAGAACATAAGGGTGTCACACTGGAACAAGCTAAAGACTATGGAGCCATCTTCCAATATGAAGCACAGCTAGAACGGCTACAGTTTGCAAGTGGTGGTCTTGTTAAACAAACAGAACAAGCATTTGCTAAGTAACTAAAAAGGGCTACACCAGTAATGATGTAGCCCTTAGTCTTTGGTGGGTCATGACAGAGTTGAACTGCCGTTGAGAACTTAGAAGATTCCAGTATTATCCACTATACGAATGACCCCGTTGTTACTTACTTAAATAATCAATGGCGTTTTGTAAAATAACAGGGGAATCTTTTGCTTTCCCAATTAATGAATTACACAACATACACAATAGACCCCTAATCTGCTGTGTAGTATGGCAATGATCCACATATAAAGCAGTAGAAGAAGACATGGCACAGGCTTTATGAACTACGGTTTCATGGTCGTTACAGATTGCACACTTATAGTTTTGAAGTTTTCTTAGACCGTCATAATGGTTTTGGTCTATACCATATGTATACTTTAAATATCTATTTCGTTCTTTTAAAATATAAGCATCATACTCTACTTGATTTGTTTTCAAAACATCTAAATGTAAAATACGAACAGAGTTGGCATGTTCCTTAACGTCTAGTCTATACTGCTTACGTTTATCTGTATTGAGTAAATGATAAGCTTTACTCTTAATAAGAGAACACTTTTTACAAATGTTCATCTTACCAGAAGAAGACGCACTATTCTTATAGAAAGAATCAAGTGACAATACTTCTAAGCATTGTTTACACTGCTTCAAATTACTTCTTCTTAGCTAGAAGTTGGTCTAGACAATCATGATACCCTCGATTGAAACCCCTAGACCACTCCTTACCATACGTCGATTCAGGAGAGTGTTGGTTATTAAGCCAACCACGTTGGAAAGCGTAATAGCCTTTTTCAAAAGCAATCTGTGTTTGACTCTTGCGTACCGGATAGTTCATATCATCTCTCTAAGTTTGTTAATCTTCAAATTGAAGCAATCTGATTTTACAACATATTTATTAGCAGGGTCAATATCACCCTTCTTCATAAATACACTATCTTCAAAATACTTCTTCTTATCATACACACCTAAATACCAACCAACAGTGAAGTCATTCTTAATACGAACGAATGCATAGTAGTCACAGGCTTGCTTAGTATTTAAACCAGCAACACTACAGTCGTAAGTATCTAATGGCTTCACTGATGTTTGTTTTGATTTAACATCAATCTTGGTTCCATCAGCAAGCACTAGGTCATAGTCGTAAGTGTTATCAAGAACACCACCTAATACCTGCTGAGCAATGTCTTCACCAATGAAACCAGCAATGTTGCCAGCACCATTGATGATTGAGTTGTACAACCTACCCATTGCAGCAGCTTTGTCGCGTGCTGTAATGAGCATAGTGGCTGTGATAGCAACTTCAATCATTTAATATTTACCATGCCTTTAAAGTCCATTGGCACAACAATGGTATTTACTTTACCAGCAGCAATACCTTCAGCAATCTTCATAGTTGCTTGTGCTTGCATATAGGCAATAGATGTACCAGAATTGGCAGAGAGTGCAGCCATGCGCTCAGCTTCTTTCTTGGCAATAGCAACTTCAGTTTCCTTAACCTTCAGTTCATTCTGAGCACGAACATATGCTGTAGCACTTGCTAAGATTTCAGCATTAGGCAAGATGTTACGTACTTGAACAACAGTGAGTGACAAAGCAGTATCGAGCTTTTCAGATTTCAATTGATCAGTAACAATTGTATGAATCTCAGCTTCAATCTTTGCACGATTGTCAGCAATTTCTAATGCCTTATATCCACGTACAGCTTTGTAAGAAGCGTTATTCACAAGCGTAGTCATATAGTTACTCATCAAGTAAATATCACCTTTTGATTCGCTATGAAAGCTACGACTCTTGGTTGAGTACAACTCAGACACAGACGTTGGATTGATTGCATATACAACAGTGATGTCAAAGTCTGCCAGTGCAGAGTTATCAGCAGTCATTGGTGTTTTGTTATCAAGAGCAATGGCAATGTCTTTGACAGGAAAGGTCAAGATTGAACCAATGAGAGTTTGATAGAAGCCACCGGGCTGCAATTCTGTACCTTCAATTTGTTTAGAAGCATTGACACGTACACCAACCTCACCAGTTTCAATACGAGTACAAGCTTGCAAAGAGAAGAGAGCAAGAGAGAGAACAAACAGTTTAATAAGTTTCATATATTTAAAATAAGTTAACGATGACTAGCAAAATTGCTAAAGTGATTAGGATGCAAAAGAAAACGAATGAGGCTACTTTAACTATGTCATAGCATTGCTTCGGAGTTTTGATAAGTTGAAAGGCTTTCATAGTTAGAACAACTAGAAAGAAGAAGAAAAGGAATACTAACACAATCTTAATCATACATACATTCTTTAGAAAAGTAGAGGGCTGTTACACCCTCTGTTGTTTTAATTAATCATTGAAGCTATCTTCCCATTTCAGTTTAGCAATGATATAGTTCTTCACCAAGCTACTACGCACAATGTCATCAATACCAAACTCAATGTGAGTGAAGTCTTTCATTGTTCCAATGATGTCAAAGAACGGAAGCAATCCACTCTTGTCATCTTTCTTACGCAAGTCAGCTTGACGGAAATCACCACAGATAAAGAACTTACTGGTATGACCAACACGGGTAATGACGGTATCTAGTTCATGAAGGTTACAGTTCTGAGCTTCATCCAACATGATGATGGCATTGTTGAATGTTGTTCCACGTACAAACGATGTACTAATGAACTCAACATATCCTTGTTCAACCAATCTATCCCAAGCATCCTTACGATTGAATAGGTCAGTGGCGATCTGCTTATATGGCTCAATAAACATTGACATCTTTTCATCAGCACTACCGGGTAAGTGTCCCATGTCACGACCCTGTACAGAACTACGAATGATGACAAGCTTAGTATAGGGGTTGCCCTTGTCCAACACCTCTTCTAAAGCTTTGTAGAAGGCAATGTAGGTCTTGCCTGTACCAGCTACACCATGCAATGCCATGAAATAGTCACCAGCTTTATAAGCGTCAAAGAACTCACGTTGCTTTGCTGTTTTGGGTTGTATCGTACCCATGTCATCAAGCCTAATCTTCAAGCTATTGGTTTGTTTCTTGACAACGTCATCAGGCTGTGTCTTCTCTACGAAGATTGCTGGAGTTTGCTTTCGCTTAGTTACCATAGGAGTTCCTATTTAGTTGATGAAGAAATAAGTATAACAAATATTTATGACGCTTTGCCCCATACATCGTCCCATGTACCAGTAGTTGCACCTTTGGCATAGTCTGTAACCTTCTGTTCAAAGAAGCTAGTGTGAGATACACCAAGCATTCCATCGACCCAAGGAAGAGGATTCTTCTTAATCTTATAAATACCTTTCATACCCATAGAGATTAGACGACGATCCGTAATGTAACGAATGTATTCTTTAACCTCTTCTTTAGTTAGCTTCTCAGCATCTACCATACCAAAGGCAAGGTCAATGAAGTTATCTTCTAAGGCTACCATCTCAACAGCAATCTCTTTAATACGTGATGCTGATGATTCATGAGGATGACGCTTAACGTGCTCACGATAAACTTTAATCATTCCTTCAGCATGCATTGTCTCGTCTGTTATCGACCAAGCGATGATTTGACCAAGTCCTTTAAGCTTTCCATTACGCATAAAGTTTAACAACATAACAAAGCTAGAGAACAATTGCATACCTTCACCGAATGAAGAGATGACAGCAATCTTCTCAGCCATTGGTAGAGCATCAATGTTGGCTACATAGTCATGCTTCTCTTTCATCTCAGCATACTGAAGAAACTCGTTGTAGATTGTCTCAGGTAATCCAAGTGTTTCAATGAGGTGAGCATAAGCAGCAGCATGCAATGCTTCACGAGCAGCAAAGCCTGACAACATCATTTTGATTTCATGGTTGTGAAAGACTGGTATGTAATGTTTGTGATAACCAGAACCAATATCTAAGTCTCCTTGCACAAAGAAGCGCAATACTTTTGTCAGAAACTCTTGCTCTTTTTCTGACAACTTAGTCTTATAGTCTTTGACATCCTCTGTCATTGGAACTTCACTGTGCAGCCAATGGCTTTGCTCATGTTCAAGCCAAGCATCATATGCCCAAGGGAATGTGAAGGGCTTGAACGCCACTGTCTCTTCAGTCATTTGTTTATGTTTCATCTTTTCTTTCTTCATAAAAGAAGGCAGCACTATTGCCACCTTCTGTATTTAATTAACCTTCACAAGCCAAGCAGGTATCACCGTCAGCAATTTGTTTCAGGTCTAGTTCTTCTTCAATGCGTTGACGCTTAATCTGAGAACCAACCTTATCTGCTGTTCGTATCTTAGCAGAACGAAGATAGTACAAGCTCTTCAGTCCAGTCTTCCATGCCATGAAGTGAATGCTGTGCAGATATTTAATTGATACATCAGCAGAGAAGAACAGGTTAATGCTCTGTCCTTGGTCAATGTATTTCTGACGATCTGCTGCAAGCTCCACCAACCAACGCTGGTCAATCTCCATTGCTGTCTTAAACACTTCCTTGATGTTGTCATCAATGTTTAAGTGTTGAATGCTACCATCATTTGCAATGATTGATGCCCACACATCGTCATCATCCATACCAATCTCTTGCAGCTTTGCTTTTAAGAAACGATTCTTATAAACAAAAGCACCACTCAATGTATCTTGTCTGAACACGTTAGCTCTGTATGGTTCTACAGAAGGGCTGGTGTTGCCCATGATGAGGCTGCTAGAAGCATTAGGTGCAACAGCGGTGTGATGACTGAATCTACGCTGCACACTAGCCATGCCAGCATTCATGCAAGGGCCACGTTCTGTTACCAGCTTGGCATCACCCACCATGCACTGAGCTTGAATGTGTTTGAAGATTTCCATATTCAATATCTTAGACATAACACCATCAATGGCAATGCCTTTCTTCTGCAACAAAGCATGAAAGCCTAGAGCACCAACACCAACACTACGCTCCATCAATGCTGAAGTCTTTGCACGTGCAATGGTGACTGGTGCATTGTCAATAAAATATTGCAATACATTGTCCAGCATTTCCATTACGTCAGTGATGAATTGTTTATCACCTTTCCAGTCATCGTAGTATTCCAAGTTCAAGGATGACAGACAACACACTGCTGTCCTGTCCTTGCTTGTTGGCAAGAAGATTTCTGTGCAGAGATTGCTACCATTGATAGTTAAACCTTTGTCTTTCAACCATGAAGGAACTGCTCTGTTTGCTGTATCAATAAACACCAAGTAAGGCTCACCTGTTTGCATACGCAGGTCAAGAATCTTTTGCCACAAATACTTAGCTGAAACTGTTTCAACAACTTCTTTAGTTGCTGGACTAATCAAATCAAAACTGTCATCAGCATTGCCATCTTTCATACCAAGCTCAATGAGTTGCATGAACTTGTCAGACAGGTTAATACCGTGGTGCATATTCATGGTGCGTGTGTTCTGATCACCAGTGGCTTTACGCATCTCAAGAAAGGCAATAATGTCTGGATGATCAATGTTTAAGTAGGCAGCATAACTACCACGGCGTGTACGTCCTTGACGATAGGCCAAGCTGGAAGCATCATAAATTTTCAAATGAGGCATAACACCAGTGCTCTTGTCATCACTGTTACGAATGCCCACATGAACACCAACACCACCGCCCATCATTGATAGCCAGTTTGTTTCAGACAAGTTGTTGACAATGCCAGCAGCACTATCGTCCATGTAGTTTAGAAAGCAACTGATGGGCATACCTTTGTTGCTTCTACCAAAGGAGAGAATGGGGGTGGAGTAGCTGAGCCAATGGTTGCTACTGTACTCATACAAGCGTTGTGCGTGCGCTTGGTTGCTGGCAAACATGGACGATACATAAGCAAAGCGTTCTTGAGGGGATACCTCTTGTTCACGCATATAGCTCTCGCGTAGACGTTGCAAACCAAGCTCGTCAAACAACTTGTCTTTAGACAAATCCATTGCGATGTTAAATTTATTCATATGTCTTTCTTACAGAGGTTAAAAAAGGAGCCGAAGCTCCTTAAAGGTGGGGTAGCAGTTATAGTATATATCAGCGATTGTCGCCTGAGCCAGAAATAACAGCACGATTCTTACGGCTTTCCAGTTTGTCCAAGTTCATTTGGCAAATGTCTGATAGCTTCAGGTCGTTGTCAGCAGCAACAGCAGCTACCATCCACAACACATCACCAAGTTCTTTAGCCAACTCAGCGGTGTAGATGTCTTTGCTTTCGTAGCCATCACGGATGCCCTTTGCAACCACGCTAAGCACCTCTCCCACCTCTCCACCGAGGTTGAGTAGGGCATACATTGATGTTGCCGTTGGGAGCCTGTAGCTCATGGCATCGCTTTGGTATAGGTTAATATTTGTCATAATATTTATTTGAAGAAGGAAGCTTTACGGATGTAGCTGTTGTAGGATCATGCAATAGGCAAGCAATGTTTTGCAGGCTGCTGCAACTTCAGCGGCTTTCTTGATGTCGTCAGGATGCTTAGAACCCCATGAGCTAATTGAGTTTTCATACCAGTCTTTAAGTTCACCGATGACAAGAGCATCAATCTGTTCTTGAACAACAGTGATGACGTTGGTGTCTTGTTCTGGGAAGTAGCTGGGATAATCGTTGTCATCTTCTTGTTCGTCTTCTTGCTCTTCCATTGAACCAAAGAAAGAACATTCATCTTCAACAGGAAGCTGACCAACATCACCCATTGCTGTGTTAAGTGCTGACTCCAAGAGCTTAGTCTTAGCTTCATTGTCTAAGAACATTTCAGCAACTACATTACCTTCAGCATCTTCAGTAAACGATTTAATAATAAGTTTCATTTCTTTTTCCTAGTTAGTTTTTCAGTTGCACTTTTAAGCTTGTGACATGGGATACACATCACCTGCATATTATCTATCTCACAAAACAATCTGTCAATGTAAATATCCCAGCTAATGAAACCTTTTGCTGGGTCAACGACAGGTTGTATGTGATCTACCTGAACATCAGCGGCAACAAAAGCTTCGTTACAAGCATTGCATTTGAAATGCTGAGCCAGCTTCCCTGTTTTCTTATTTGTTTTGCGACCAATCAAAGCTTGTTTTAGTGCAAGATATTTGACAGGCCATCTTCGGGAAGCTGCTCGTAATGCTGAAGTGACAAAGCTTTTAAACCTAGCCTCTGTCCATTCGTTTCCGTTTCTCATTCACTACCCACCGCTTGATCAGCCAAGTCTGATAGATCAAGTCGCATTTCGTAATCAGCAAGTAAACTGTTAGCGACAGCCAGAGCTTCCTGACGCGTGAGCGCAACAAATTCAGCATGATATTCTTCTTCCACATATTCAATAATGTACCCATAGTTTACTGGTCTGATAGCTACTGAAATTTCATCACTCATTTTCTGGATAGCCTTCAATTGTTAAGTTGGTAAATGTAACATCTTCAAAGTCAAGTCTAGACAATGAATAGTTGATTGCTTCTTTAACACTATCATGTAGTTCTTCTTCTGTTTGAATGAAGGAAGGTACATCACTGTGCTCACAAGAAACAGTTAGTGATACGTTAATGGTAATCATTTATTAGCTGTTCCTTCAAGCTTGTTAATGACAAGAGTTGTGTAACCAACAATGTCCACCCATGAATCTAGATAGCTTGGATCACCGTTGACAATACGTGCCAGCTTATTAGCAATCATGTCTAAGCTTTCACAGGCTTCATTACTCAAGATGCTATATGAACCGCCATTACGTAAAGCTTCTTTAATGAGTTGACTAGTACGAGATACATCTTTGTATTCACCGTAAGTGAGGCCACGCTCTGATAGCGTTTTGATGATGTCTGTTGCCATACTATTGCATACCTCCGTGCGTCTTGGTATCTTCATTGAAATCAAAGCTGTCTTGTTTAGTGAATGTGAAGTTCGTTGTCGCAGGTAGTACATCACGATGCTCACTTAAAGTGCTTTGACAA
>Ga0208643_1001004_pt1 | contig 16910 bp, 17 predicted proteins | sample VirMetDEL_Nov_12_FD_184516 | JGI IMG/M metagenome (GOLD analysis project Ga0208643, IMG submission 184516) | Aqueous microbial communities from the Delaware River and Bay under freshwater to marine salinity gradient to study organic matter... | ecosystem: Environmental > Aquatic > Marine >... | reverse complement strand
TACTTTGTAAATATACAACATTAATTCGGATATTCCTAATGTTTTGTTGTTTTTTTTAATTTATTTTTTTATACCGTTACCCAAACACTTTAAACATATTTTTTTAAGAGGCAAATTCACTGGGATTGTGTCTTTACAATATATACACTTAGACCTTTCTGATTTATTTATGCTCATATAGTTCTATTTAATTAACGTCTACTATTCTGAAAAGATGTGTCTTCATTATCTTATACCCACTATCATCTGTAAGTATCATTGAGTTACGATATTCTGGCCAATGTATCTGATATGATTTATCTAAAACACCACCATTTAAACCTTCTATAAGTCTGTTTAGTGCGTTGATGGTATACATTGTATTAGATTCCTTTTTCCTATGTACCATAATAGTTGATGGTAGGAATTCCGTATCTCTGTTTGGTATAATATTATAACTTATCACCAGCTCTTTAGTTGGGTCTAATTTAAGTATAAATATTTTTCTACTGAATAACTCATATCCACCAAATATCTTAGTTAACAAATCCTCAAACGAAGATTCTGTTGTAAACGTACATAATAATTGCGTTCTCACTCATTCTCTCCGTTATTTATTTTTTTCTATCTGTATCTACGTTTGATTTAACGCAGGTTTTCATATCAGAACCAAATCCAGAAGCCACTTTTTGTGAAGTTCCTGCAGTTCTCCATGTATCAGTTGCAATTGATGTTGGTTTCCCATCTTCGTTTTCAGATTTAATAACAATCGCACCTGTCTCTGCATTAACACTACTTGCTTCTCTTAAATGCTTCTTTAATCCTTCTCTACTACCATTTTGTAAATCATATCCACTTTGTTTTGCTAAGCAATTTCTGATATGAGATGCTTTTGCTCCCCTAACACCCATCTGTAAAAGAATCTTATCATCATCTTCGTCATCCATATCAATATATGTATCATAATGCATTGCACTCATAACAGTTCCTATATATGCTTGTATATTTGGCCCATTCTTACCATCTTTAGGAAATCCTTTTTCTTTATCCGCTTCAGTAATAGTCTTAACAACACTTTGATGTGCTTCTTTTACAGAATTTTGTTCCTGTCTTTTTAAGTCACCTGAACCGTTAACACTATCTGATTCAAGTGCAGAACTTTTACCAGCTTTTTCTAATTTAGCTCTAATTTTCTTTAATTCACGATGTCCACCTGTATTTACCTCACCAACTTTGATAAACATTTTTGCAAAATCATAAGGTGGTTTTTGGGTTTGGTTATGGTACTCTGTATCACTCATATATTTTTGAGATAATTCTATTTTTTCTTTGGTTGACATTTTATTAAAATCATCTTTAGAAATACCCATATCTTCTACATAACAACCAAACTCACTACCCGGTGATGGTTTACCTTTTTCTACAACATTACCATCTTTATCTTTTACTTTGATTGTATTTTTTGTACTTCTTTTTCTCTTATTGCCTCTACCTTCCATCAACTTAACATACTTACCACCTGCGACTTCAAGAACATCTATAAAATCATCATCAACTTCAATTTGAGATGCCGCTTTAGTTGTGTTTTCTGCTACCATAGTTACTTTTTTAATTCCGTTATCTATAGAATTAGTTACTCTTTTAGCAGTTTCTTCACCAAATTGGGATTTTATAACTTCAAACCTAGCGGCCGGAGTTGTATTATTTTGAGGGTCATTTAAGTTACTATCTTTTTTGTTGGATACTGATACAATATAATCTCTACCCTTTTCATCTACACCAACTACATAGGTATCGTGATATTCCCTAAATTTTTGGAATGATTTTAATTCTTTTTGGTAATATGTTCTATCCTCATCAGATAAGTTCGGGTCATTTGCCTTTTTCTCTAAATTAGTTTGTACCTTGTCATCAATAAATCTTGGTGGTGTATTATCAGATTGTATTGTTTGATATCCTTTAGAAGTATCCATCTTAGTATCATTCTCTAAATGATGTTGTGTTGAAATTGCCCCATCGTACGCAGCTCGCATCCAAGACATATATGCTTCTTTATCACCACCGAATCCACTACTTTTAGTAAATACGTTTGGTTTTGGTGTATCAAGTATTCTTTGTAATTCTTTTTCTGCGTAAACTTCTCTACCTGCTAAATATTCGAATGCCTTATCTGAATATTTCCCATTTTCATCTTTTTCAAATCCAACGGCATCCAATACATCTGTATCTTCTTTGTTTGGTCGTTTTTTACCACCCATCTTACCATCTTTGAATTCAGATACTTTCTTATCTACTGCTTCTTTGTTTTCTTCTTTAAATTTTTTCTCATCTAAATTATCTACTGCATTGCAGAATCTTGATTCTCCTTGAGATGCAGCTCCACCACCTGCTCCTGCAGTTCCCTTATCTCTCAATTTAGAGGTTTTTTCTTGTTCACCTTTTAGTTCTTGATTAAGTTCACTTAAATTAGATGTATCTTCTGAATCTGATTTATCACCCTCTTTATCTTTTTCAGCCTTACTAATTTCACCCTTTGATGGTATTGTGTGAGTTTCAGGATTAGCATTTTTTACAGTATAAACATTTCCAGATGTTTTGTGCTTAACCCAAACATCTTCATTTTTTAACTTATCTTTTTCGTAAGTAGTAAGAGCACTTTTTTGAATATCTTTATCTACTTCTTGTTTATCATTTTCTTCAGACTCATCTTCTTCAGACTCATCTTCTTCATCCAACTCCATTGTTTGAAAGATATTACCCTCTTCTTCTTCCCAATTAGGATGTAGTTGTGCAGATACTGCAGTTTGATTTTTACCAACATCGATTCCTGATGATTTTCCAACCTTTAAAGAAAAGTTAGAAGGAGCATTAGCAATACTTTCAACTATATAATCAATAGTTTCATTATCAAATTCATACTCCTCTACTAAAACTTTTTTTAAACCTTTAATAGCTGATTCTGATTTTGGGTTTTTTAGTTCGGTACCTGACTCAACCCACCATAACCTAATCATCTCATTAAGAAAATTCTTCATACTTTATTCCTGTATATTTATGTATTCCATATTAGAATACCGAATACCTGCTTCAACTTTTGTAGGAAATCCATTCCCTTCTATAAGTATCTTTAAATCACTAATTACACTAAGTTCATCAGGATGTATATCCAATAAATATGAATCATATGTATATAAAATCATTTTTGATTGTTTTTCTTCCAAATAACCCATTACTTTTGAAAGAATCATCATATTTAGTTCAGTTTCCGTTGCTTGTAACAAATAATTAAATACTTTATTAGCATTCATATCCTTTAAGTTTTCTTTCGATAGTTTTCTACCCATTGGTGTTTGGATAAACCCATTACGATTAAACTCCATCCATAATTTGTCTACTTTGTGTGATACTTTTTTGAAAAGAGGTATGTGTAGGTATTCGTCTTGCACTCCACCATATAATTGTCTAAATGTTATTCCTTTTGATTCTTCATAAGATACCTCATACATATCGGCAAGTGATTGGTGAGCAGAGGTGTCCATTGGAATCGGTTCTCCTACCATTTTTCCAATGATACGTGGGTGATATCCATCATAATCAAATTGTACTAATTTACCCCCATCGAACCTACTAATAAATCTATCCCTACTACCATCCTCTTTGTTAAGTGCGGCATAGTTGATACCCCCAAATTTGTTTGAAGGTCTCGAAGTTAAGGTATATGGGTTATACTCACTCCACTCCATTCCACTCTCTGTCCATAAGCCACTTTGTTCTACTTTATGGAGCGATTTGATATAGAAATTTTCAAATTTCTTCACACAATCGAAATTACCCCCACCCAAATCGTAATATTGTATAAATTCGTCTCGCATATCTCTAATAGATTCTATGTGTTTAGATATGGGTATAAGATTGTTAACACCTTTTAAAGTACCAAATCTTCTCTGATAAAATGTATGTGTTGGTGTTGAGGTAGATTCAATTGGGAAATTCGATTGTAAGTATTTTACTAAACTTGCATCAAATGAATTTTCTAACTGAAGAATCTTTAATAATGCTTTATTATTATGAACGTATGCTTCGTTGAATTTAAAGGTAAACTTATCTAATGTGGTTGTATGGTTGTCAATATTTTTTAAGTTGATTAGAACCTCTCTATCGTTGTGTATATCGTATATATATAACAAAGACACCCCATCATTATTAGGGTGTACGGATGTGCTCTCCCATATTGGATGTATATACACTTTATCCATTACTATTGAACCTTCACTTTGGAAATCAATCATCTAATTTCTAATCTATTAACTCATCTATATTAATATTATGAGCATCTAATAAATCACTTAGAGATTCTCTATATGTGTCCAAATTAAAATCAGTTTCATCATGTTTCCATTTCCTCCAAAAGTTATGTTGTAGTTCCCATATAAACGATGCCATATCAGTCGATTTCATAGCTCTTTTCATTGCTATTTTATCATCTGGATTGTCTAAGTTAAATTTTAAGATAGCTTCCATAATTCGTAATTACTATTTTGTGTTTTAAATTTAATATAATCTTTTCTTTGTTCTACAATCTCAGTAACATTTGTTGTTTGCCATGTGAATGATTGATTGAACGGTGACATAAGTAAACTTCTACCAATTGCACCTTCTTCAAATTGTTCTTTAAAACTACCATCTTCATTCCACTCTAACCATTTAACACCTTTGGATTGGTTAGTTAATCCATCCCGTTCTCTTACGAGTTTCCAATTAAATTCATTTTCAATTACACCTTGTTCTACTGCCAATTGAAGGATGTTATCTAAACCTAATGTTACTGGTATTTTAGTTTTGTTCATCTTGTATGTATTTTACAATTGTTGTATGTCCTATTTTAAATTCACCATCTGTATCGATAAGATATTGTCCACTAGGAAGTGTATCAATATTGTAATATTTACCACCAGTCGTTTTACCTTTAATATCAATTTGGTCTTGTTGAGTATGTCCAAAAATTTGAATGTAATTTTTCTTTAAGTCTGTTTTCTTATTAATTCTTTGTAATGAACGAGGTCTAATCCAAATTGGAGATTGCCAATCATCATCACCATATCCATTTGGACTGAAGCCTGTATTACCTCTATCATAACCTGCATTGAAGGTAAATTCGTTTGGCTTATAAAGAAATAAATCATTTAGGAAATCTGATATCATTGATTCATCTGCATTATCTTGCTTATAGAAACCTACATCTTTTAAGAATTGAGAACTAACACCAGCATGAGTACATAATCTATTACCGATTAGTACAGACATTTGAAAGCACTTTTCATTTTCTCTAAAGAATTGTTCATATTGAAATGACATAGTTGATTGAAAGCCTGATGTACTACCTCTATCTTTAACTCCTGGCCAATAGTGAATATCGTGATTTCCAATTAAAAGATAAACCTTTTTGGTAAGGTCTAATTCTCTCTTCTTTTTGAACTCAACTATCTTCTTAATGTTATCTAATTGGATAGCGGCTGGAATATTAAATGAATCGAAATAATCCCCAACGAAAACAATATTATCAACATCATTGTGTTTGGCAACGATATCTTTCCATACATCTCTACCATGTATATCTCCTATGTATATTGTTTCACTCATAACTTTTATTTTGTAAATATACGAAATTATTTTGACAATTCCAAAAGTAATTCCTGCAATTCTTCGTACTTATCTGCTTCTACTTCTAATTGATACCAACTCATATAGCTAAATGTGTTAATTTTTCGTTTAATCGTTTCATATGTTTACAAGGAGTGTAACTACGGAACTCCCTAGCAGGACACTCACAATCGGTTATTTTAAAATCTGTAACTGTTACAGTATAATAGGATAACTTTCCAGTCTTTTTATTCCTACTACCCATTTCCCTATACTTCCACTTTTGCATCCTTAGTTTTATTTAAACGTTCAACTGCTTTAATTATCTTATCACAATTTTCAATAGAGGCCTCAATTTCAGAATCGTCTGAGTAATTTAGATTCCATCTACCATCTTGTAACATCTCAAAATCTTCCTTTAGGAATTTGATTCTGTTTAGTATTTCTTTTAAATCTATATCCATTACTCTGTTCTTAATAGTGAATAAAGTAATTCCGAATCCAATACGGATGGTTGAACTATTTCCAACTCATGTTCCATATACTCAAACTTTTCGTAATCGTTTGATTGAGATGCTACAATCTCTGTAAGATGAGATTCTAACTTTGTTGAATACATTACCACATCCGAATCTACTTCGATTTCGAAGGTATGACCCCCCTTTGGCTTCCAACTCTGTGGACAATCACCATTACCATCCCAATCATGCGCTCCGTAATTCTCATAGAACTGAGAATGAATTTTTAATTTACTTTTCATAACTTATTTATTTTTTAATTGGGTTAATACCTAACCCTTATTACCCTACTAATGTACGACTATTTATTGGATTTACCAAATTTTAAATGTTAAAAAATGTTAAATTTAATATCCAACAAAATCAATCTTAACACAGTCTGAAACGATACCCTGCTTAACTCCGTATGGGAACTCTTCATTCAACCAATAGTTTTGAACCATCTCTAGTTCTCTAAGGGTTTCATTGTATATATCTTCAAATGTGTATCCAGTACCATACCCAGTTGGACATACTACTGATGATACTTTCCTTAACTTATCAATATCATCAGTATCGTAAGCTGATTGTAATTGAATTTTGATTTCTGCTTTCATTAAGTCCGCCACCTTATCATTCCAATCGTACATTTCATTACTCCAAGGTTTAGTGATTTTAGGTTTTTGTGTGTTATTCATAACTTTTTAATTTTTAGTTGGGGTAGATTAACCCCTTATTACCCTACTAATATACGATGATTAGTTGGATTTACCAAATTTTTAATGTTAAGAAATTGTTAAGTTTTATGAAAATTCTCTGAAATCGGTTATGTAGTCATTCAATGATGGGTAATCTTCCGATTTTAGCAAGGTGGTTTGTCGGTTTGTATTTATGATATCATCCATATTACCTATAAGTCTCCATCTTATTTTGAATTTCTCCCAAAGAATCTTATCTAACCCATCGTCTGTTCCAACATTACCAAAATCATCTTTTGTTAATTCTAATATACTATTATCATTTACTTTTTGAGCAAAGTATCGTTCCATCCAACCTCGTTTTCTATCTTTATCAGTTGGATTAATTTGACTTGGGTTTGGGGTAATTGATTTTTTAATGTCTATCTTTTTAATAGCATCATACTCAAAGTTTTTAGTAAAATCAATACCAATCTCATTTTGTTGGTTTATGGTATTAACATCTACATATGGTATTAAGATTTTTGATTTACCATCTACATACGATGGTTCTGAAAATACCTCATCGGTACTATATCTATGGTATTGTCCAATATACTCAGTAGTATCTTTAAACATCCACTCTTTACCCTTAGTTATTAAACCATTGGTTATCTGTGCTTTAGTGTAGTATATTCGTCTTCGTTTATCAGCCATCTTTACAACCTTACTTGCATTACACCTGTTATGTCAGTTTGCCATCCACCTCGCCCATCGAATTTGTGACCGAGTGCGGTAGTTTTAAAGAATAAATTATCTCCGTATGATTGTGGTAATCTATCTACTGTGAATCTACTATAAAATGGAATCCCCCATATACCATCTAATGTTATTGATAATTCAAATTGAGTTGGTGCTGACCTAAATTCTTCACCAATCGATGTTTGATTTTGAACAATATATCGTTTTAATATTTCTTCGGATGCCTCTACAATTGATGCATCATACCCCTCCCCATATGATTTTTTTTGTGCAGCTAATTGGTCGTCAGTAACTTTTGTTTTTTCTACTGGGTTAGGAGATTTATCGCAGTCAGAATATAAACTACTCCACATACTTTCTGGAATATCAACAGTTCCACCTGACCTAGCGGATGAATTTGCAGCCATTGCAATTTCAGCGTCCATAACGGAGTTTAATGACATACCTCTAATTATACTAGTTTCACCCAATACTTTGAATGGGAACGTGCCATCAATATTTCCACCCCCATATCCAGGTCTCTTATTTACAATATATGCAATATCCCCACCTGCTTCTACATCTTGATACCATACCAATTGATATAACCCACCCGTTAATTTTTCAATTTTTTCAAAAACTTTTCTAAAATAGTTTTTTGTATTAGGGGCAGTTGAGGTACTTCCTTTTTTATTTTCAGTTTTAGCTTCATTAAATAAACGAGTTAAAAGTGGTATTGCTAGATATATTTTTGATAAATCTGCATTGTCACCTTGAAACTCAGTTAATGTGTCTCCAAATTTCATTTCATTTCCGGGATTTATGCCAACCCCGTAGTTAGCCATATCACCACCTAATAAAATTTCAACTGGGTCTGCAGAAAATAAATTTGCTGCATAATGTCCTATTGTAGTTGTGGAGTCACATTTAATTGTATATGCAGATTCACCAGCCTCATCCTTCATTAACTCATTTGTTTGTCTAACCAATTCACCCAACGTAACATATGGAACAAATAAATCTTCTGTATCACCACTTAGGAATGATAGTATACCAGGTGTTGCGGCTGCAGGAATATTTGCTAAAGCGTAGTTGGAATCACTTGGTGCTAATGTTATAGTTCCAGCTTTGGCATTTTCCGCGGTGAACTCCTCTCCAGATGCTATAGCAAAGTTCTTTTTATGTCTTTTATTAATCGAGTCTATTAGACCAGGTAGTGCTACTTGCTCACCTGTGTCATTTGCGACATCTTCGTTAGTTACATCTGGAACACCCTCTAAAGATTCACCTGCAAATAATTTGTTTTCACCGACCATATCAAAATTACAAGAAAAAGAACCATCTTGATTTGCTGAAAACCCAAAATTAAAAACGGTGCCTGTAAGAGTCCCACTATTTGCTGAAGATGATTCACCCCTCCAACCAAAATCTATCTTAACCTCATTTTGGATTCTCATAAAGGCGGCTTCTGCTCTATTTAACTGGTCTATTGTGAATACATCAAAATTAACTTTGGCCTCCCACAATGTTGCCTCTTCAATATTTTGACCACCATCTGATTGAATATCTACTGATTTAAGAATTGGTAAATTTCTTCTTATACCACCCTCATCTTCATATAAATCTAAACCAGCAAGTTCATTTATAGAACCATCTCCAATGGTCATTGTTCCTGCACAGATAGTTTTTGATTTGTTTACTCCAGTACCCGTTGCAGATACATAACAATATTTTTTGTAATTCCATTTTTTAAAATCTTCATCTCTGGTTATTCCAGCTACCAATCGTTCGCGGCGTTGGAGTTCTGCTAGAACATCACCTTCTATTTTTTTATTAAATATGTTAGTTGGGTCAAACGCCATAACTTATGAATTTAGATTATTATATTCTTTTACTATTGCAATAGGGTCTTTTGGGATTCTTATTTGAGCTCCTATTGGTACTGATAAATCACCTTTACCTATACCATTCGCTCTTGCAATAATCCACCACAATCTACTATTATCATAATATTTGTATGCAAGTGAATCTAATCTATCACCTTGCCTGCCTATTATATAAATATCATTTGATTTTTTATCAATCATAGGATATTTAACGGTTGAACGATATCGTTTACCATTCTCATTTTTTAAAATGTCTATATCTTTATATCTGTTCATATTATATCCTTATTATGCAAAGCTCCAATCGTAAATACCAGTTACACCTTCTGCCGGTCTAACTTCACCTAATATTTTTAATCCAATTGAAATATCAACACCCATTGGTAATTCACCTAATGGGTTCTCAGATGCTAACATTGAAATTTCCCAAGGAGTTTCATCTGACATTGAGTATGATAATGACTCTATAAATGCTAATTTACCATTATATAAACTACCCAAACGGAAGGTTACTAATGTTCCTTGATACCCTGCATCACCACCATATTGAGGCATTGTCATTGTTGATAAATATTGTAGTTTTTTCCACATTGGTTTCATTTCAATACGAGATGTTGCATATGCTTGAAAGTTAAACGATAAACTTCGTTCAAATGTTGTGTATTTGTATGCTTGGTCTGCTCTACCATTGTATTTTATTGGTTCCCATGATGGTGAGAATGTTTCTGTGATACCTTTTGCAGTTCCTCTGAATTGAACTTTACTACCAGAACCTTCTGCTTGAAACCAAAGATGAACTAAATCCCCACCAGTAGATGTATCTGGAGATTCGTCAATATCAAGTGCATTTATTTTATCATATCGGTCATTTTTACCACCAGTACCACCTTGGGTTTTATCTGTGTTCCACCACTCATATCTATTTTCAGATTCACCTAATTTACCAGGATTACCAAAATTAACTCTTGTGTTTATGTTTTTTGTGTTGTAGTCTTCTTTTGTTGCTCTTTCTAATTCTTGACCACTCAGCTTACTTCTGAAATCATTGAATGTTGTATCACCTGCAACTCTATCTGGCATATCACCATATGCAATTGTTTGGTAATCTTTTATTACTTCAGAACCAGGAACTTTGCCTTCAGAATCTCCGTTTGCATCTAATTTATGACTACCAGGATTATCATTACCACTTCCCAAACCACCGTTAAATCTACTATTTTGTGATTTTGATTTTAAAGAACCATCTGATTCATCAACCTTATTAATATCACGTGTAGTTAACTCTAAATCAGGTTGGTAATATGCATTACTAACACCACTTGCATATTTAATTGCATCGAGTGGTTTTAGAGGGTTTGCAGTACCAGTAAATTTTGGTTCTGTGTAGTTTGCGTAATCATTTTGGATGAAGTCGCCAATGAATGTATTTTCAAATCTAGTTGTAAAAGTTGTACCAATACCATATACCGAATCAAATCCACCCAATACGTCTGTTTGCATTGGGAATGGTAATCCAACTGTAACCAAAGCTTTGTTCAATAATGGTAAATCGAACTTATACATACTCTCTAATTTATCTTTATAACCACTAAGGATTGCCTTTTTGTACTTACCAGTTACATCCAATCCAATTAAACCACTTCTATCTGGTTTTAATCCAATGTGTTGTGAACCAACTGCAGTTAACATATTAGCAGGTGTCCATACCTTACCAAACTTATTAGTTCGTTGTAAACCTACCTGTTTTGCTCCCCATAATATACCAGGAACAGATGCAAACCAACTTCCAATTCTAGCTACATCTATAAGTGCTCTAACAGTTGATGTAACGATACCACCTCTGATAGCACCCTCATCGTAGTTAAATCCACCCACTCCCCAAACTTGTGGTTCTCCTTTAGATATTTTTTTTCTCTGAATACCTCTTAATATAAATGGTTGTCTAAATAAACCCAATCCTCTATTAAATGAATCTTCTTTTAAATTAAACTTACTATACATCTCATCTAAGAAAGATGGTGATTGTCTTTGTGCTTGTCCTTTACCAATACCAAATCCAGTTTCACCTGAATTTAATCTACCTGCTGAATTAAACGATTGTTCGTATGTTTTACCTAAAGTAAATTTACCATCATCAATGTTTGAATATAATGAATTTGTATTATCGAATACAGTATTATTAGGATTTACACCAATAAATTTAGTTGCATCTACTCCACCAAATTTTGAATTAAATCCAGTTGCATGAATATCTTGTATATAGTTTATATCTGTTGGAGTTACCCCTCTATCAGAGTGATTTGGATTAAAGGTAAAATCATTTGGTGTTGTTTCCCCTTTATCTTTATCACCTTGAGTAATATTAGCTTTTGTCGTTTCACCTAAAAACTTAGAACTTCTATCAGATGGGTTTGGAGTTGTTTCACCTAAGAACTTAGAACTTCTATCAGATTCATTGGGTGTCGTTTCACCTAAAAACTTAGAACTTCTATCAGATGGGTTTGGAGTTGTTTCACCTAAGAATCTACTTTCATTATTAGCAGGAGTAGGAGTTGTTTCTCCTAAGAACTTAGAACTTCTATCGGATTCATTGGGTGTCGTTTCACCTAAGAATTGTTCAGAGTTATTCATTTTAGATGGAGTAGTCTCCCCTAAAAACCTTTCCTCTAAACTCATTGGTTTAGCATCCGTTTCTCCTAAAAATTGTTCGGAGTTGTTTGCCGGTTTTGGAGTAGTTTCTCCTAAGAACTTTTCTGAGTTATCAAATTTATTAGGGTCTGTTTCTCCTAAGAACTTTTCTTGTAAGTTAGATTTAGTGGGAGTCGTTTCACCTAAGAATTGTTCAGAGTTATTTGCTGGTTTTGGGCTAGTCTCTCCTAAAAAGTTTTCTGAGTTATCCATTTTAGATGGATTGGTCTCTCCTAAGAACTTACTTTCTTTATTTGATGGAGTTGGTGTTGTTTCTCCTAAAAACTGTTCAGAGTTATTCATTTTAGATGGAGTGGTCTCTCCTTTAAACTTTTCAGTCTGATTTACCTTTTGTGGACTTACACCCTCTTTATTTGTAGTAGTTTGAGAACGAGGAATCTTTGGAGCAGATTCTACCATAGAACTTAAAGGTGTTTTATTTAAGTTTTTGTTAACATTTACTCTTTCTTTAGATTCCAATGGGTCTTTCTTTGGCATCCTAAACTTTGAAAGGTCTGATTTTAAGTCTTTTAGTGCCATAGTTATTTCCTAAATGATGATTGTTTATTTTGAACTCTTGTGATTTCTGAAACTACCTTACCATCTACTGTAATCATAATTGGTTGTGCTGATATTGCAGCTGCTAACTTATCATAGTCGATTCCGGTCGAAGAGGATTCCCCTCCAAATAAATTACCAATACCATCTAATGCGCCACCAACGACATCCAATGGATTTGGTATATTTGACATAAAATCAGAGGGATTCATCATAGCCATAATATAATCTGCTGGATTTGTTTTAACAACATCACCCTCTGGTGTTATAACACCATCGTTTATACTATCAACCACTTTTGATTTCTCTGCCTCCGCTGGTGATTTTGGGCCTTCAGCAGCTCTTTGGGCTACGGATTTACCATCCACCTCAGGTAACTTGGCAGCTCGGTCAGTTGCACCCACTTGTAGCATTTCTTGTTCGTCCTTGAATGCGTCACCGAAAAAGGAGAAGCTGTCGAGACCAAACAAGCCCCCAATGCCTGCGACTATGGCATCAACCATATCTGCTATCGCTACGAATGGTGTATATAGTGCATCGATGAGCGATTGTTCTATTAGTAAAATTCCTGCATCAAAATCAGTAAATAACATAATAACACCCTTTACAAGTCCTATTATAGCTTCTATCATATCGAATGCAAATACTAATGGGGCGAATGCGAATTTTATTGAGGCTGATAATAATGGCATTATGACATCAATAAAATTTAAAAATGGGTCTATCATATCCATTATCGGGCCCAGCATTGCAGCTGCCTGGTCACTTAGTTTTTCCATTGCAGCTGCAGATTTTTCTTTTGCTGATTTAAGTTCTGCTTCTTTTAGTAGTTGGTCTGCCTTTTCATCGCTAAGTCCTGCTTGAATTAATTGTTCTTTGGTGGCTTGGTCTAATGATTTAATATTTAATTTCTCCAACAACATCATATTCTCACGTTGTTTTAATATTTCTTCCGTACTCTTACCCATTGCAGCTGCTATAGAGTTTTGTTGGATTTGTGACATATTTTCAAAATCACCAATGTCCATGAGTTGTTTCTTTTGAAGTTCCAACACCTTTGAAGTATCACCCTTTAACTGTGCTAATCTAATCTCATTATTATTTATAGAGACACCAGTCAGCATTCGTGCTTTTGCTTCTGCTTTCAATGATGATTCTATAGATAATGTTGAATTAGCTGCAGAATTTATATCTTCTATTGTAGTCCCTAAAGCCTTGGCTTCAATTACGGTTGCAATCATTTCTTTATGATTACCTTTAAATTGAGACCTCTGCTGACGAGTTAAGTTTATTATTTCTTTGTTAACCTCTTTAAAATTTATTGAATCACCTGTTAAATCATTATATGATTTTGTCATCCCAATAATTTCTTTTTGTAATTCACGAGTTTCCATACCAGACGCAGCCGATACTTTTGCAAACTTAGCTGCTTCATCAGCACTTAAACCACCATACTTAGTTAATTTTATTTGGTCGGTTAGCATTTGTTCTGAGAATTTGGCACTTCTACCGAATTCTTTAGTTAATTCCTTTTGTGCCCCAAGTAAAGCGGCTGATGTTATTGATAAATCTTTTGAAGATGCTGCAATTTTATCAAAACTCTGAGACAACTCCCTAGCTTCAGTATTAGATATACCCAAATCTCGTGCTAAATCAAATGCTTTTTGATTAAAGTCAAATGCCTTTTTTATTAGATACAATGCAGCAATAATTGGTAGGATAATCGGTAATAATGGAGAGATTGCTGCCCATAAAGTAGCTCCGAATGCTGCAACTTGGGGTATTGCTTTCATAAATGACTTACCAATTGCTTTACCAGTGCCCACAGAACGCGCTTTTAATAACGTAAAGTTTTTAGCAACGCCACCAAGAATACCACCCATTTCTTTCTTTAATCCACCGAAATCTAATGTAGATGCCAGCATATCTCCAACTAATGGTATTTTTTTAATCTGAGATTCTAACCCATCTAACATACTATCTGATTTAGCTTTAAGTTCCTCTCTTAATTTTAATTGTTGGACTTCTACTTTATATTCGTTTTCTTTCTTTTTAAGTATTGCGACTGCTTTGGTCTTATCTTCTTCATTCAATTTACTTTTAACGGCAAACTGTTTTATTAATGCTTGAGTATCTTTTAATTGCTCTTTAGCCAAATCTACCTGGTCTTCATAAATTAATTTATTGGACTCAAGTTTCTTACCATAACCATCTACCAATTTAGATGTTTTATCCCAAGCCAAATTAAATTCAGCCATAGCCGCATCATTCAATTCCTGATTCTTAAGTATATTGGCTTTAAATTTATCTTGAAAAGATAGTTGCTTTTCGAGGTTTTCAGTATTTTCGTTTTCGGCCATTTTTATTTCTTTTTATACAAATTAATTATCTATTTAAAGAGGTTTATGACCGTATTTTTTTTCAAAATCACTAATACTTTTAGCTAATTCTTGTGATGCTTTACCCAATTCTTCCCATTGAGAACGAATTTTAGGGTCTTTTTGTGATAGTTTTTCTAAAGATTTTAAAATACTTCTTGATATAATTTTTTGTAAAAAGTTCATGTGTTCTCCTATTTGTTCTTATATAAATATAGAAAAACCCAACAATTACGTTGGGTTTCTTATTTTCTTAATGACTTTGCTTTTTTATTTTGTTTATCATATGCTTTTTTCTCTTCCGTTTTAAATTCTACAATTTTATTTGTATAAAATTTTCGAGCCCAAATTGGCATATTGTAAACATCATTCCAATTAAATCCACCATTTCCATGAAAGATTAAATCGAATATCTGTGAATGTACTAATTGGCGATGGTTAGGACTCAGGCCAAAAAAAGTTAGTGCCCATTGGCATGGACATCTCCTTTCTTTCCCCAGTTTCATCTGATATAAATTCCCAGGTTAAATCTATATCCGGCCCAATTTCTTTTATATAACTTCTCAATGCTTTTGAATCTATTGCAAAGAGTTCATTATCTACAAACCTATTAATTACATTTTTATCTGAATCACCATCTACTGATACAATCATATTCTTTAATCTAGTTGTTAATTCTTTAGATGTTACATCTCCCATTTTTTTAGATTGCTTCTTTACTGCTTCTAATTCATGTTTTACTTTTCTTTCTTTAGACTCTGTAAGTAACTGAAATGTAATTAGTCGTTTTGATTGTGGTAATTCAAATTCAAATTCGTTTTTATGTAGTTCAATTTGGTTAGAACCATCATATTCTTTGTTTTCAAATTGAGTTAAGTCAATTGTTTCTTTTTGTTTCTCTCCACCGAATGGGTCTGTAACTTCAACATTGTATTCTTTACCATATCCCAAAATTCTACTTGCTACCATAATGGCATTCTTGTCACCAACCACCAAATCAACATATTTGATTGGTAACCCATCACCATTACTCACAATAAGTGATTGAAACAATCTATCTAATACACTACCATCTTTAATATAAGATTGTGTAGTTAGTATATCTTCCTCTTTAGCGGTCATATACTTTAATTCGATTTTACCAGATGATAATGGGTTATCTTTTGGATAAACCAATCCATTTGAAGGTAATTCAATTATTTCTGTTGGAAATTTGTAATCGGATACTTGCTTTTGCTCGTATTGTTGTTTTGCGAGTTCAACCATCTCTTTATTTGAGGCAGTTGAGTTGTAGTCGTCTTGTAGTTCTTTACTCATAACGTTTTTCTTTTTAAAACTTTATTTAGGTTCTTTAATATACTAATAAATATTAAAATAAATTAAATTAAACGAAAAAACCCCAACATTTCTGTTGAGGTTTCTAAATATTCAATTTTTATTACAATCCGTATTTAGTATTGTAGTATTGCGTAGTCGTATGAAAGTGTTAAATCTACAGTTGCTAAATCTTCACCAGTATAGTCCATATCTGAGAACTTTGCTGTTTGAATAAATGCTCCTTTAAGTGTCCACTCTTCTACTTTATCACCAACAGGACCCAAACTGTTAAATGTGATATCTTTTTTGTAGAAATCAGAGTATCCATCTCTTCCTGTTACAGATTCGTGGTGTAATCTTACCCATTCCATTGCTGCTTGTGCTGCTGATGGAACTACTGCATCATAAAGAGATACAGTTATATCACTCCACTCACTTCTACCTTTTACATATCGTCTAACATTAATATGGTCGATGGTAACTTTACCATTTGTTATTTCTGGTCTTGAAGTTGCTTTCACTAAGTATGCAGGGATTCCCTCTATATAC
>Ga0208643_1001000_pt1 | contig 16967 bp, 23 predicted proteins | sample VirMetDEL_Nov_12_FD_184516 | JGI IMG/M metagenome (GOLD analysis project Ga0208643, IMG submission 184516) | Aqueous microbial communities from the Delaware River and Bay under freshwater to marine salinity gradient to study organic matter... | ecosystem: Environmental > Aquatic > Marine >... | reverse complement strand
GGTCAGGTCGTATGACGAGGTGCCTGCGGTCAAAGTTTGGGTAGCATCCCTTACTGTCCACAAGTTAAGACCACGGTTCTGCCATTCCAGCATTAACAAATCCAGACTGCGCCGTGCCGTCCGGTAGTCGTATCCGCTTCTAAGCTCAGAACCTGCTCGCTCAAACGCCTCTTCAAATATATCTGACAGGTCAAGAGTAAAGGCTGTTGTTCCGCTAGTCGCCATTAGACCTTCCTTCCTCTAGTCCTGCCTTTACGGGCCAAACCGTTCCTGCATTTGGCCGCTTTGGGTTTCTTTGATCTGGGTGCATTCTTAATCTGCTTGCCCATCTGCGCTCTGCTTATAGGCATATCATCACCAATTCTTGCAAGACCAGTAACGGGGTGTCAGCTTATTAGGCGGGTTAGAATCGCACTTGTGTCTGGCACGAAACGACTTACGCCTTTTAGGCTGGCTCTTCTTGATCTTCATATTCTTGTCGCCATAGCGGATGATTTTTTCTTTACCATCCTCACACGCTTTGACCACAAACTTCTTTTTGGAGTGGCTGGGCGTTCGCTTTGGCTTGTTGCACGACATGGACTTTTTGCTGACCTTGCCGCCCGACTTGTAATACATACGCATTACTTTCGATGCCTCGACGTTTTCTTGGCAACCTTTTTGGGTTGCTTTGAATGTTGCTTGCCTTTCTTGGTATCTGCGCGTTTTTTCCGCGTAGTCGCGGCATATTCCTTGTCGGATAAAGACTTGATGGCTTTCTCAGGAAGGTAACGCTCCCCCGTGGCCTTTTTGCCTTGGGTGCTGGGCTTGCCAGACTTAGTGCGCCACTTCTGCTTAGTCCAGTTCTTTAGGGACTTTTGCGACTTCTTGAGGGCCATCAGTCTTTGTATCCTCCCCCAGCTTTTTTGTACGCGGCGGCAGTCATTTGCGCCTTACGCGCAGACCATTGCCCCGGCTTACCACCCTTACTGCCAGCTTTTATTCGATTGAATATACGCTTACGCATTCCGGGCTTTGTGTAATTACCAGCCTCGTTAACGCGAGACTTAGCTTTTTTTTTGGTTTTACCGCCCGACTTATAATACTGTCTCATCAGCCGTAATTCTTCTTCAACTTCAGAACAACAGAGTAAGTATCAGTATCACTGGCGCCTGTAGTGGTGAAAAGAACGTCCCCTGTCTTGCCACCAGCGGCGGCATTATTGGGTAGACCTACAAATTCAGAGAAGTCCAGCGTATCGCCATAATCAGCAATTAGCTCCCATGCAAGAACATTGGTGCTTGCATCGCAAAAAATCTGCACCCCCATACCCTTGGTCGTATACCAAATGCACTCAATGTTGACGCTGGTACACGCACCCTTACTTGCAGGGTCTGCACTTAACGCAGATACGTCCACCTTAGCAACGCCAGCTTCACCTGTACCATCGCTGATATTGGTAAAGTGCATAACTGCTGTGCGGGGGCCATCTTCAATAATCGTGGTTGTGACTACATCAGCCATCTTGTCCTCCAGATAAGGGGGCTATGCCCCCGTCAGTTTATGATGCGTCTGAAGTACTAGAGATGCCGAAGAACTTGAGCACAATCACTGTATCGCTTCCGGGATCGCCAGAAACTACAAGCTCAACTTCATCGCCAACCAGACCGCTTGCGCCAGTGGTAAAGCCAGACATACCTAAAACGCCGTTACAACCAAAGAATCCTTTAAATCCAGTTGTGTTTAGCGCGGCAGAAATGCCATCGACATAACCATCGGTGTCTGCGTCAGTACCAATGTCGTTGAGGTTTACAGCGTTTGTGGAAGCTGTGGTGACCGCTACGGTAACGCCCATAGGGATAAAGTTTGCAGGGATTCCAACCGCAGTCTCTTTACCTGTCGTTGCGCCGTTGGCTACGGTAATCGTGGCCTCATAGGTCTGCAACGTCATAGTGCTGGTAATGGTGCCTGTTGTGGAATTTTTGGTGATATCTGAGAACCCGTTTTCAGATCGGACGGGGCCATTAAAAGTAGTATTAGCCATGTGATTCTCCTGTCGTGGCTAGAGTCTAATGTTCCACATGGAACAATTAGTCAGGGAAAAAGGGGGCCGAAGCCCCCGTGCTATTAGGAAGTTCCGGGCGAGCCGTAAATTCCGAGTGGATCAGATACGCCGAAGCTGTATCGCTCGCGAGCCTTGTACCGGACATTGCCCGTGTCAAAGTCGCCATCCATTGAAGTCTCCAACGCTGTTCTGTCAAAGTGCTTCATACCGTTCGGTACATCGGTAATCAAGAAGAAGGCATTAGTGTCAGTCAGGAAGTGATTGACAGAGTAGCCTTCTGGGATTGAACCGTTGTTGCGAAGGGCGTTGATGTCGTTGTCAGCAGTTCCGACTCGACCCTCAGTCTCAAGCAAACGAGTTGCTACAAACTGAAGCGCGGGTGGAACAATCAAACGACGAGGCCGTGCCGCGATCAGCAGTCCACGCTCATCGGTAAATGCGGCGATGTTAATCACAGCATCTTCCAGTGAGGTTTCATTCAGATCAGCCGCAGTGGCAGGACGGTTAGCATTAGTGCCACCGTTTACCAGCGGGTGAGCTGTACTGAACAGCGTTACGCCGTCACCAGATTGGAAGGTGTTGAAGCCGTTATTCAACGGATTCGCTGACTTCACTTGCTTGGTATGCGCCATTGCCCTTGCAAGAGCTTTTGTATATCTTGCTGACAATGAGTCATATAGATTGTCCTCCATTGCTTCTTCTGTGATACTGAAGCCGAGAGCAATCGTTTCGTGATTATACCTAGCAGTGAACGACTCTTGCGCCGAGTCATAGCTGATGGCCGCGCCTTCAGCTTTAACTGGTGCGGCACCGAAGCCGGACAGCTTTACCTCTTCCTCAAACGAACGCTCAGATGATTCAGTTTCGTAAATCATCGTGTGTTCGTCGTCATACCGCTCGTACTCCAATCCAAACAAAGCGTTTAGACCGGGGAGCAGTTCTTTCAACATTTGTGCGCGTGAAATAGCCATTTCCTAAGTCTCCTTAAACGCCAAGCTTGGTTTCGTAGGCGTGGCTAAGCGGAAGGTACGTCACAATACAGTCGGTGAAAGCATCACCTACCGTGCTGTTAGGCCCATCCACGAAGTCCACAATACGAAGCGGAAGCGTGTTGGTGGTTGCGATAGAGCCACCGTCAAGAGCGTTCTTGCTCCTACCGATAGCAGTTGAGCCAGCAGTGCTGACAGCCGAGACGTTGTTACCCAGACCAGTCTGAGCAATTGCCTCGTCTCCCTGCATTTGGAACAACAACTTGGGATCATCCACGACATAAGCCATGATGTCACTTGCCGCTGTTGAAGCAGGGAAATGTTGGTTAAAGGTTAACTGACCAGTACCGGGATCAGTGTAGGAAACGCCGACAAAGATGCCGACAGTTCCTGCCACGACAGCAGTAGTAACCGCCGCCTTTTCCAAAGTACCAGCCGCAACCAGCTTGACGAAATCGCCATAAAAGATGTCCGTGGCATAACCACTGGCAATCTTAATGTGGCGCACTTTTCCGGTGAAAGAACCGGAAGCACTAAGAGTGCCTACGGGTTCTGCACCCATCGGAGTAGCCGCTGTAGCCATTTTAAGTCTCCAAACTTAGAGTTAAGGCCAAAGCTCCCCGGTAAACCGGAGTCAACTTCGACCAAAGGTAGTCCGAGTTGACCGCTCAGGGTTGAGAACGGGCATTCGGGGATCGTTTTGCTTTAAGAAGTTGTTATCTACAGATTCCATCTGGCTGTTGGCAACTTGCTCGTAATGAGCCTCCCTCGCCTGCGCTTTAGCCTCTGGCTGTTTGCACAAGAGAAGTCCTCCAATCTCGATATTTCCCGCAAAACGGGAGTCGATATCAGACATTACCTCTAGTTCTGGATGATCCTCTGCCTTCACAGGAACCCAACCCTCCCGAAACTTCTGGGAGACGTTCGTGTTATCCGCGTGGCCCAATGTGCTGGTGCGTACCCACCTAAAAACCCATCCATCTTGCGGAGCGGGGTTAGGTAATACGGAGGCCGGAAGCCACGAATCACTGGCTCTTGTCTCTACTTCTCTGGACTCTGCGTCCCTGTTAGTGCGCTGTTCTGCCATTACTGAGCCTCCTTAATAAGCTGGTTGGCATACTGTTCAGGTGTTAGACCTAGCCTTTTGGCTAGACTTAGCTGAGTGCGAGTCAGCTTCACCTTGCGTGGCTTTGCACCGTTATTCCGTGAGGAAGGTGCAGTGACCACGGGTGGACTTTTAGTGGCAAATTCCCTTTCAGGGGCATCATCACCAAAGTATTCTGGAAACTTAGAGCGCATCGTGCGATCTATAGTTTCAAAGTATTCATCGGAGTTAGGGTCGTACCCTTCATCCCTAACAAGCCGCTCATGGACACCATACGCCAGAGCGGTCATGTCTTTTTCCTGACCAAACCACGAGTTATTAGCGGCCCAGCTAGCCGCTTTTTCAGTTGGCTGGGGTGGCTGTTGAACCTGTGGCTGTGGTCTTGGCTGTGGCTGTGGTTGTTGCTGTGGCTGTTGAGCGGCACGTTGCCTTTCAGCGTTCATTTGGTTCATTTGATAATCGGCAGACTGAAACTCAGACTGCGCTCTCATCATAGCCTCTTGGGCGTCTACAACCTTGTCCGTGTTTCCTTCTTCGTATGCTTGGCGATACTGACTTTTAGCTTGCTCCAGCGCCAGATTAGCCCGCTCTCTAATCTGATGAACCAGATATCCCTCGCCTTCTTGAATAATTGCATGATACTTCTTGTTTTCGTCCGCATACCTCTGTGCAACTCTGACAGCTTCTTCGCGCATTTTCTCAGCGGCTTCACGTTGCCTACGCTCTTCATGCTGTTGATAGCGGAGCTTGTTAATACGCTTTTTGACTTTGTCCGAGTAACCTTCCAGCTCTTCGTCACCTGCTTCAACGCTTTTTTCCTTTGCCTCTTTGGCAGGAGAGCGACGATCCTCTTCTGGGCGATCATCTACGACTTCGACATCGACATCGGCTTTTTCACCGCCAATGGTTGTCTTGACACCGAAAAACTTGTCCTCAGTGGACATGGTCTGTTCTTCCATCTGCTCTTCGCTCATACCTTTACTATCCCCCTAGGATCTTCAACTACTGCTTCAACGCTATCGTCATTGATAAGGCGAAACTCCTTACCGTGAACTTTAAATCGCGTTCCACTGTATGAGCGCATTAGCACCCAATCACCTTCCTCGCACCACGGGCCACTTGGGAAGCGAGTTTTGTCTCCGTAAGCGTCAGAGCCCATCTTTACGACGAACCCACAAACAGAGCCAATCTCTTCAACCTGCATGGTTTCTCTTGCTTTGAGGATGCCCCCCTCCGTCATTTCGTCCGGCTCTGGGAGAGCAATAAGTAATTTGTAGCCTTTAGGTTCAGGCAGTTGCTTGGCAACCTGCGTGTCTTCTTCAGTCATAGTCCGTTCCTGCACCAGAGGTAGGTGTCTGGTGTCACCATGCGTTACCGTTTGTAACGAATTACTCGCGCTCTATCCTTTCGTCTAGGTCTAGTAGCGTCCTTTCTGCAAAAGCCAGTCCCTGAATAATCCCCACGTTGCGGGAGTATTCATCCATATCCTTGCAACCACCCATCGCCATATGGTCTGAAACCTCATTCATCTGAACTCTCAGCTCATTCTGTATGGTTGTTAGAAGGTTATTGCTCGCCTTTTTCGTCATCTAGGGTGTCCCTAATAAGATTGAATCCAGCTTTGAATCCCTCAATTTCTTGTTGAGATTCATCTTTGGAATCTTGCATCGCCACCTTTGCGGCGAGTTTTGCGCTTTCTAAGCGTTCATCTTGATCCATTCTTTCAAGATCAATCATGGTTTTGGCTTCTGCCTTTTGTGCGTCGACTTGAATTTTTGCCATGTCAGTCTGCGCCTTAGCCGCCGCCTGTTGCTCTTTGAGCGCCAACTCTCGCTGTTGCATTTGAACAATAGGATCTTGCGACTGCTGGGCGTTCTTTTCTGCCTGCTCCATCATCTGGGCCTTGCCTGTAAGCTGTTCAGCCGCAGGCACTGCCAATCTGGATATACGCAGTTCGATATCTTCGGGTAGCTTCTCATCTGGGCCGGGAAGCTCAATTCCCAACTCTTTTTCAATCTTAGACCTGTATAGAAACGCTACATGTTCTGCGATGTGTGCGGCAAATGCGGCCTCTATAGCCTTCTTGTTGGGCGCCCTTGCAACCATCTTCATAATTTCTGGGTTTTGCATTGCCGCCATATGAACTTGAATATGCGCTTGGTGATCCTGATAGATGAATGCTTTAACCGGCTCTCCGGTAATGATGTTCATATTTTCTGTAACAGGATCTGTTGGCTTGATGTCGTCCTCTGTTGGGACGATCTTGTCTGCATCTTGGATACCCAGAACATCTAACATCTGACGGTGTAGCAGTGGCAGGTCATACATCTGGGGCGCTTGAGCCGCCAACTGTAACGCCGCCTGATACTGCATGATTCGTTGCGCCATTGTGCCTGCATTGGGGTCGCTGACGGGGATAATGTCCACCCGATCATCAAAGTCTGTGGGGACAATCTGGCCGTCGTCTTCTTGATAGGGGTAGACCTCTGGGCCATAGTCCCTAACAAGCTCTGATAGAATCTTCAGTTCCTTTGAAACTGCGGCGTGAACGCGGGCTTGTACCGCGCTCATCACCTTCATCTCGCGCTCTAATACTGCAAGTGTGGTGCCAACCGGCGCTTCTCCGTTGATGTCTGAGGCTTTTACATCTGCCGCTGACGCAAATCGACGCCCTTCCTGAACAATATCGCCTAGCAACTGATAGAGGACGTTGCTTGGCTCCTTGTATGGTAGGAACGTGATGTTGTCACGGATTGCACCACCCGGAACGTCTACGTCTCGGAACTCTCCGGGCATGATGGGAGTGTCATCACCCTTTATTCGGAGTCCGCGAGATTTCAATCCACCCGGTAAGTTGGCGAGCGTTCCGGCGTCTACTAACTGCCTAAGCAACGATGTTGCTGATTTAGACAGTCCGCCGATCATATGTACTAGACCAAAGCCGTAGAATCCCAGCCCCGGTAAATATTGGTAGTGAACGTAATGATCCCGCTTCATCTTTACGGGGTCATCTTCGTACCAGTTGCGCCGTATTGACAGGATTGTTCGTGATGACTTGTCAATGGTAACAACGTAAGGCAGAGCAATACCCGTGGGCTTGCCCTTATCTGTGTCTTCAAACCCTATCAGGTCGATGTCAACGTGCATCTCTAACAGGGTGTGCCTGTGGTCAAGCTCGTAGTTGTCCGAGTCTCCCGTCATCCGGTCATATTTCTGCTGTATCTCAGAGATGTCCGGTGTTGGTGCAGGCAAATCTATATCTGAATAAAACCCAGCAACTTGCAACTTCCTAATTTCGTTGGAAGTCTTCTTCATTAAATGGGTAGCACGCTCACACGTTGACAGGTCAGACGCACCGTAACTGACCACAAAATCCTCTGCTGGCACAAACATGGCGCAGGGTCTGCCCATACTTGGGTCAAAATAGACCTTACGGAATGCGGAGCCTGCAATCGGCAGGGAGAACAACAGTTTTTCTGTCTCCGTCCTGTACTCCGTCATACGCTGAGTAATTAGGTAGTTCAGATAGTTCTGTACTCTGTGCGCCTGCTTGGTCTTTTCGTCGTCTATCTTGCCGACAATGGTAGTTTTTACAGGGCCACTGGCAGGATATATCTCCTGTATGGTCTGGGCTTGGAAGCGAATAACCGCCTCAGACAGCATCGGGTGAAAAACGCCACAGGCGCCTTCCCACGGTGTAGACCTGTCTTCAAACTTTAGTCCTAACAAGTCAAGGCCACGGACGTAAGAATCTTCCCAATCCGCACGACTCATCCGGTCAGCGTCAAACTGCCCGACAAGCTCGCTCGCAAGGCCATCTAGGTCTCGCTCGTCCATGTACTCCGCTAAGTTGGAGCCATGCTCAATACCCATAAGGCCAGACGCATTTGGATCGAAATCAATAACCATGCCCCCGTCTTCGTCCATCACGCTGACAGACTCAGGGTTTTCGATCACGATCTCTAGGTCTTCACCGCCCCCTTGAGGGCTGAAGGGTGTTGCTACGCGGTCGATAGCCATTTAGTCTTTTTTGCTCGCTGGCTTTTTCTTTTTGGTAATATCCTTTTTTTTCAGCGGCCCACCGCGAACTGTAGTGGGGATATCCTCTTTTTTCAGCGGGCCACCGCGCATTCCAGAGCTTCTTTCGCGACCTTCCAGCATCCGTTGTAGTTTCTCTGCTTCACCTTTTTTGCCAACCGCGCCACCAATAGAGCCGCCTTCATTCATTGTCTTGCCGCCCTTGAAGTAACCTTTCGTCATCATCTTGCTGGCTACCCTTGTCTTTCCGCCGCCTGCCATCTTACCTTGGCCGTCTGCGGCAAAATGCGGCACCTCTTGGCCTTTGTCGTTCGTGACCATCTTTAACTTGCCGCCCTTGTTCATGCCTTTTGGCATTTTCCCGCCCCTAGGATTCATCTTGCTTTTCATTGCCTTCACCTGCGTATAAGTTGTCGAATACTCTGTTTACGTCCAGCGTGTAATCCAAGTCTGACTTAGAGTAGTGAACGTGCTGGGACGGCCTGAAATCCGGTGCGCCCTCACCCACTGAGAACCACGCTGGGTGAGTCACCCTGACGCGGTTGTTGGGAAGAGCCACAATGTTTCCTGTCCACGGGCCTGCATCTAACAACTCCATCACATGACTTTGCTTGTGTTGAGCGGGGTCATCTGCGATTTCATTGTCGGTATAGTCCACCGTAAACATGTATTTAGCGGGGTAGAAGTTGCCGTCTATCTTGGCAATCCAAGGGCATGGTGTTGCCCTATCCAGCACATAAACACTGTGCTCTCTGGATGAGCAGTCCCAAGGCTGTGCCGCATATACCGGCATTGGCTCGGGCCATTCCTCGAAAGGAGTGTCTCCCACCAAGGCGGTAATTGGCATTCTTGCCCACATTGCGCCACCGTGAACATTCGGCTCATCGGTGTCATAGGTCTCGGCGCCAGTAAAAATAACCTGAAAGCTCAAGCACCTGCACGGCATAGTGGTTACAGCGACTACCATCGCATGCAAAAACTCTCCGTGGTATTTGTTGTGATTGTGCGTGTACTCACGCCTTACCCAGCACTTAAAGTGCGGAATGTTGCTTTGCAGGAATGCCATCTTCGCCGTAAAACCTCCGTTCCCATTCCCTGTGCCGCTGGATCGGTGTTTTGTAGTACGGCAAGAATCGCCCTATATAGATGCAAAACTTGTTCAACCAATGCAGAGGCAACGGGAGCGGCCTAAGATAATCCATAAATAAAACCACCCTGATGTTGTCCGTCAGGTTGATTGCGAAATGCTCGTAAGTATCGTCAAAAACAACGGCCTTTCCGGTCTTCCAGCGATATTCTTTTCCCATCACAGATAAAACACATCCTTTGCCATCTGTCGGGATGTCTATTCCAAGGTGCATTCTCAGCACCCCAGACCACGGCCCCTCATGGGGTACAAGCATCTTGTTAGAGTCAAGAATAGAGAAGTAGGCTGAAACAATGTTTTTGTCGCTATCGACAACCGCCATTGTCTTAGGAAACATCTCGCAGTTCCTTTCAAAGCGTATGTTGTTCGCCTTGAGGAAAAACATCCTCCACTTATCGTCATTCGATATATAGGTCTGTTCAGGACTTATATCTTGGAATAACGGAAATTCTTGCAATCGCGCCCTTAACTGATCGAACTCTCCGCGTATTACGAAGTAGTTTTCTTCCAGCTTTTCGGTGATTGGAAAGTCTTTGTTGTCGAAGTAAGCCGGGCCTCCTAGTGTGGAGAAGCGCCTGAACATAGGGCGCAGTTTGCGCTCTAAGTTGTCAACAAAGTCGTGCCAACGATTGATATCAGTAATAGTTTGCCACCCTTCCGTGCGGGTCAAAGTCATCCTCCTCGTCCGTTCTGAGGGCTACAAAGCCGCCCTGCCTAAAACGAAGAAGTGCTTGCGTTGAAGAGTCTACAAGGTCGTCATGCTCCCCAGCGGGAAACGAGGCAAATTCCTCAATGACCTCTTCAGCGAATCTGGTCTCTGGTGCCCAAACGACCCCAGATGCAAACAAGTCAGCAACAGCGTTAACCCTCGCTATCTTGTCGTTACCACGCGACGGGGTGTATTCCGAAACCGGAATCCCCATCGCCCGTAGTTCAAATATAAGCGGCATCCCTGCCGCCTTACCTTCCACGATAAATGCATCTGGTTGCATTTCACTCCACATCTCGTAAGCCGTTTTCTTTAGCTCAGGAAACTCCAGACGTTCTTTGTAGGCATCCAATAGGATGATATTTGGCTGTGATAAGCCGTCATCGTCGGGTTGATAAAACACGCCCCACGTTGTGCAAGCAGAATAGTCTGCCCGTTGAGTTTTTAAGAAAGCTGTGTCCCATGACTGAATCACGAACTCACATTGCGGCGGATAGTCAGGCTCCCACCTTTTCCACCATTCTCTCTTGATTAGTGCGCCTTCTTCGGCGGTTGGGTTTTGCTGGTACTGCGCGTTCCACTTAGGAGCTGGCAGTTCGCTCCGCAGAGCCTCTAGCTCTGTTTGACTCCAGAACTCAGGCCACAGGGGCTTTCCCGATGGCATGATGGCTGGAAACTCAATCACCTCCCACTCATCGGAACCTGTCCGTTGAGCAGAGGACTTAATAATCTTGCCGGTCAGATCACGCATGTGCCAGCGTGTCATTACGATAACAATAGCGCCTCCCGGCTGAAGGCGCTGTCGAGGCCCAGATGTGTACCAGTCATACGTCCGGTCAAACACAGATGGGTCTGCTGACTGGCCCTCTTGCTCTGAGTGAGGGTCGTCAATGATTAAAAGGTCGGCACCTTTACCTGTCACCGCACCGCCAACACCAATAGCAAAATACTCGCCGTTCTTGTTGGTGCTCCACCGTCCTGCCGCTTTGGAGTCAGCTCTTAACTGTAGACTGGGAAAGACTTTCTTGAAGTCCTCCGAATCAACAAGGTTTCTTACCTTTCGACCAAAACCCACCGATAACTCAGCGGTGTGCGCCGTCTGAATGATCTTCTTGTCGGGCATCTGGCCCAAAAACCATGCTGGTAACAAGTAAGAGGCAAACTCGGACTTGGTGTGCCGTGGCGGCATGTTCACGATTAAGCGTTTCAGTTCGCCTCTGGCAATCCGCTCAAACGCCTCCGCCATGATCTTGTGGTGTCTGCCTTCAATAAAAGCAGGCCACACATGCTTTACAAAGCCCATGTAGGTTTTTTGTGCCGCCTCCACTTCCTTGGCCTGCTTAGCCATTTCAAGCATTTCTGCGGCTTTTAACCTGACCTCAGCGGGTGCCCCCTTTAGCTTTTTAGCCAGCTCAGGGGTGATCAGGTCTGACATTACGCCATCCGTGCTGTTTTAGTGCGCTTAAATGATCTGTTTTTTGCTTGAGACGCCACTTTCAGGTTGGCTTTCTTATTAGACCCGCCCTTTGCTAATGGCTTTTTGTGGGCAACGTCTTTGCCGTCACCCTTTTTGACTTTGCCTTCCTTCTCCATCAAGCGCCTAGCGGCTTTCCGCTTGTCGTTGTTTCGGCGCTGTTTGGGGCTGGATTGGTAGTTATCGTATTCCTTGCGGTAGTTACGGCGCATTTTAGTAGCCGTAGCCGCCCTTACCGCCCATTGGACGCATTCTTCCACCTTTGCCGCCACCAAACCTAGGACTTTGATATCCGCCATAGGGGCCAAAGCCTGTTGAATATCCCGACATTAACCCACGGTTAGGCATATATTGCTGTGACATCTGCGGCGGCTGATACACCATTGGTTGCATGAAATTCATCATGTTCATTGGCTGTGTCATGCCGTATGGCATACCGGAGTACATTTGGTTGCCGGTGATATATTGACCGGGCATTCTGCCGTTATAAGATGGAGATCCGTATTGACCTCCGGACGGAAGGTTGCCTCCGGATCTACCGCCACCTTTTCCAAACATACCGCTTCCAGCGCCAGTATAGGGAAAGTCTGGGAGCTGACCTTGTTGTCCGTAGGTTCTGTTGTAATCGCTAAGGTCACTGCCATACGCGACATTAGCGTAGGTGCCGTCATCCTGTAGGAATGGGCGACCCTCTCTGTTTACACCAAGGCGGTTAAGATAATTTTGATAGTCTACACCCTGACCGCCACCGGGGCCACGATTATAGGCGGCATCAACCAGATTGCTTCTAAATTGATCGACAGTAAGCTCGCCAGAATCTATTAGTTCTCTCTGTCTTGCGTACCCACCCTCAAGTTGTCCTGTTTCTGGATTGTATGTTCCCCTAGCGGGCGCCCTGCCATACAGAGCTTGTACTGAATCATATACGGGGCCGCCTAACTGAGAGGCTTCGTAAAACGTCCTATCACTTCCTTGAGCGCCAGCAATGATGGCATCTCTCAAGCTATCTTCTGTGAGATCGCCCGACTGTAATCTTCCCGTAAAAGAATCAAGACCAGCTTGTTGTGGATCGCGGTTAAACAGCTCCTGATAATATTGAGCTACCAAGGGAGAGTAATCGGTGGGTGGTGCGCCCTGTGGCAAAACACCGGGGTTATCCAAGCTCGCGGCAAGACCGTATGTGTCGTAATTTACGCCCTCTGCGGAATCATTAACCGCCTGACGTATCTCTTCAATAGACATCCCTGAGTTAACCCAGTTCTGAACAAAATCATCAGTGCCACCTCTGCCCAGCTCATCCTGATATATTTGCTGTACGTCCGACGCTGTAACTCCTGTCGGCAAAACACCGGGATTGTCTAAGCTGGCGGCAACGCCAGTTTCACGGTAGTTAGCGCCTTCCGCAGAGTTGTACATCGCGTCATATACGGCAGGCAAATCATCGTACTGAGTAAACTGCTCAAGAAACTCTGGCGCAACATCCCTTCCAATTAGGGCTTGGGCAATTTTTTGTACGTCTTCACCTGAAACCGCCATAACATTCTCCACTATGGGCGCAAATAAGGGCTTTGCCCTAGTAATATCCTAGGTCTAGGAAGATTCTAGCTAGAAAATTCCTATAAAATAAAACTTAGGTACTTACTAGGCCAGAACAGTCCTAGTTCTAGGAGATTTCTAGGTCTAGGAAATTACTAGGTAGAAATACCCCTCGGATTGTACAGAATATAGCCCCTTGACAGTTACATGTCTACAGTTAGACGGGTTTTTTCTGTAAATTATTGGTAATTTTTGGCAAATTGTCGATTTTTTGCAGAAAATTATAGGGGGTAGGGACTCCTAGGGCGTTTTCTGAGAAAAATCCCCCCGATTAGACAGTGTGACAGTGTGACAGACTTCAAAATTAGGTCATTTTTTGAGCGGATCACTATGTAATATATTGCATACGCGCTCGGCACACAGGGGGGGTGGGGGGGTCGGCAGGATGTCCACAGTTGTTCCTGCCAATCTCAGAAAAAAACAAGCGTGTCTGTTTTAGACAGGCATGATTGTTTTAATGCAACTGGCTCGGCTCCGACTCAGGCTGATCACTCGGCTGGTCTGACTCGGCTTGCTCTAGCATGGCGTCCAGCTCGGCCAGTAGATCATCGCTAGAACGGCTCTCGCTGGTTTCGACCACATCTTTGAACAGGCCAACTGACTTGCCGAGTAACTCTGCCGCTCTCAACTGATTGCTGGTGCTGTCACTGCCATCCATCCAGTCCCTAAGACGGCTCAAAACTCTAGTCTTGTCGGAGAGGGCTGAGGCCAGTAGAGACCGCTCCCTCTGCTTAACTAGAGCATCCACCCTTGCCCTTATGTCATCCCTCGCCATGAGTCTGCTTGCCGCTTCTCTATGTGTTGCGCTCTTCCCTGTCGCAGTAACGGCGTGTGATTCTCTGTAACTTTCCGCTTGCCCCATACCAGCGGCAACGCACCGGCAAAAATGCAACATTTTCGGAGTCAAACCGTCCCGTGTCTTTCCCATGATGATCACCTCACTGATTCAATACCCCCAGCATAACATGACCACAGAGTCCAGCACTTTCTACAAATAGCACTGATGCACTGAATAAAAAAAACCTTGACAAACTAAAGCACTGTCGAGGAGGCCATAGGAAGCTCTCAGAGACACTTTAGCCCTGCCCTATCCAACCGCATTGGTATACCCGCTAATTGCTCTCAGAAGGCCGCACAAACAGCAGGCCTACAGACCGCATAAACACTAGGGTTCACAAAAAGCTGGCACACTTCCTGCATAGACATTAATTCACTGCTTTTTATTTGCTATATATAGCAGTAAGACTTTTCTCAAAATAATTTGTCTAAAGGTGTTGCCGTGATTCATTGCTTCCTGTACGGTTCCCCCACCAGCCTGATAACTAGGTTGGGGGATACGGGGCACCATACGCCCGCAGGGCCTCAACCCTTCCCAACCTGAGCGGCCAGCAGTCGGTGTGATTCAAGCCTCACCGTCCTGAGCAAACAAGCGGCGCCCCATGCCTAACAGCAGGGTGACAGTCAGCGCATCACTGACCCCGCACTGATGCACCGGCTACCCCATACCTGCGCGGCAGGATGCAGTGGCTGGTTGGAGTCTGGGTGATAGCACACCCACTGATGATGACCTGATGCTGGTCGAAACTTTATTGACTGAGGAGTCACATATCATGGCAAAGCAAAAGAGAGACATCGAAGCTGAGATCACCAACGCAATCGAGGCCGCAATGAATGAGCACGGCACCGACTGGATCAAGCCCTTCAGTGCGCTGTGCACGATGCCCACTAACGTAGTCACCGGCAAAGAATACCGAGGACTTAATGCACTGTGGCTTGGCGTCATGGGTATCAGTCACGCGGCAGGGTACAAGCAATGGAAGACCGTAGGCGCTCAAGTACGCAAGGGCGGCAAGGGCATTGGCATCACCGCGCCGATCATGAAGCGAATCGATAAGGACGACAAAAACAGTCGCATGATACCCGTTTCATTCATACCCACGACCGTATTCGATGCCAGTCAGGTAGACGGATGGGAGCCGCCGGTCGCTGATAACGCTGATCGAGTTGATCAGACCGAGGTACTTGCCAAGGTTGACCAGTACATCGCCAACACTGGTGCTCGCATCACCGAGAACGATCAAGGCCAAGCCTGCTACATCCCCTCGCTTGATCAGATCAAAATGCCGCGCCGGTGTGACTTCACCGCGACGGACACCAGCGATGCCACCGAGGCTTACTACTCAACCGCACTGCACGAGCTGATCCATTGGACGGGCCACAAGTCACGGTGTGCGCGTCTTGATGACAAGTCCAAGCGAGGCTTTGCCTTCGAGGAGTTAGTCGCTGAGATCGGCGCGGTAATGCTCTGCGTCAAGCTGGGTGTGTCTGTCGAGGTTCGGGCTGACCACGCCAAGTATCTCAACGGATGGCTCAAGGCGCTCAAAGATGATCGCAAGTACATCTCCGATGCCGCCAAGCTGGCGTCCAAGGCAATCGATCACCTTGACAGCCTTCAGGTTGCTGAGGAAATCCAACAGGCCGCATGAGCGGCCTTCACCCCCTGACTGAGGAGTCAATTATGCAAACTGCAAATGAAATCAGAGAAGCACTAGCGACTGCCCGAAACCAAGTGAGCGACGCGGTTGAGCGGGTAGAGAGTGCAAAGCTCGCCTTACAGCGCCAGCGCGGCAAGGTTCGCCAGCTAGACCATGATCTGGGCGTAGCAATTCGACGAGAGGAGAAGCTGGCCGTGAACCGAGATAGATCTGCCGCCAAGCGTATCGCCAAGAAGTATTCGATCACTATTGAGGATGACTCAGCTTGGGATTATGACGGGTATGATATGCGGCATTGGGTATGCCAGCCTCAGTGGCTTGAAGGAGAAGACCCCCTAGAAGACGGGCATTTTTCCTACGACTGGAGCGATACCCGTTGGCTGGTGGAGTTTTACGCCAAGCATCACCCTTCCCATCCAGAGCATGACAAGCGTGAGTTTTTACAGTGCTCACCTTGGAATTAATCAACTGGGGGCCATGCGCCCCCAAGGTCTGACAGATAGCACTGTCACTGATGAGGTCTAAGGCTGACCGAAACCTAAATGACTGAGGAGTCAATTATGAAAAACACACTGCAAAGCAATTACCGCCGCCATGTTTGGATGGTTCAGATTCGCGACTCTCAAATGGCGATTGACGAAAAGATCGCGGACGGTGTCCCTGAGCTGGTCGAATCAGAATGGCGGGACGCACTAAAGGCTCCGGTCTGGGGCAAGCGAGCCGATTGGCATGCGGTCGATATGGAGAGCGCCGGAACCGAAACCCGTGTTGTCATGGTCAGAGATTGAACCCAGCCAGTCGAGCACCCTAACGGGTGCTTTTCTGAGTGGGTTTACCACTGCGTCAAATAGTATTATCATCCGCAATACATTGAGACTGAGGAGTCAATTATGAAGTTTGCATTTTTATCAACTCTCTACTGGGTTGCCGGCTTTGGCTTGATGCTTCACGGCATCACCCAACTAGACCCCGACACTGTAACCGCTGGGGCAGGCTTGTTTCTGCTGTCCTTTGTCCTGCTGGTCGCCAGCATTGTTGATCCTGAAATGGGAGGGCGTTAATCATGAAAATTAGCAAAACCAACGCCGTCAAGCTGGGCCTCGTTCTCGCAGATGCCCTGCACAAGTGTGACAACATCGGTGAGCGCAAGGGCGTGCTTCGAGCCAGAGAGGCAATTCAGGACATATTGGCGGACACCTCGTCTGCTGGGCAGGCTTTCCGGACAGACGCCGAATGGAAAAACTACAACGCCTTTATGGATTCATTTGAAGAGCGGCTTCATCAGCTTGAGCCGGTATATATGAGAGACGTTGCACTCAAAAGTCGCTTAGGTTTGAGGCATCACGGAGGCAACAGCACGTTCGCCGTTT
>Ga0208643_1000999_pt1 | contig 16968 bp, 10 predicted proteins | sample VirMetDEL_Nov_12_FD_184516 | JGI IMG/M metagenome (GOLD analysis project Ga0208643, IMG submission 184516) | Aqueous microbial communities from the Delaware River and Bay under freshwater to marine salinity gradient to study organic matter... | ecosystem: Environmental > Aquatic > Marine >... | reverse complement strand
ACATCTACCGATTTTGGTGTAATCTATGGTGTGAGAACCCTCGAAGAACAAAAAGAATTGTTTGAAAAAGGTGCATCAAAGACCATGAATAGTTATCATCTGCGACAGGCAGATGGATTTAGTCACGCTGTAGACTTGATGGCTTACGTTGGCCCAAGAGCTTCGTGGGAAATCTCGCTTTACGATGACCTTGCTGATGCAATGAAAGTTGCTGCACGCCACCACAACGTACATATTAGGTGGGGCGGCGCATGGTCGGTAGACGATATTCGCGTTTGGGATGGTACAATGGAGGAGGCTATGAACTCTTACGTTGATCTTCGCCGTAGCCAAGGCAAACGCCCATTCTTTGATGGGCCACATTTTGAATTGCGAGGATAGTTATGAAGACAGTAGTAGCCGCTCGGGACATTGATTCTGGTGTTGAGCCGACCCATACAGTAGAAGTTGTTTGTGCAAATTGCAGTTACGATCTTGATGAATCCGAGATTTCAGCCGATACTTGCTCTGATTGCGGGCAACCGCTTAATTTAAAGCAAAGCGTAGCCATTCAGGTTACTTCTTTGCCGCCAATTTTTGGCCAAGCTATGTAGGTGGACCTATGCCTCTTCAGAAGATATTATTTAAATCCGGTGTAAATAGGGAGCGTACAAGCTATTCTAATGAAGGCGGATGGTACGAGTGCGATAAAGTCCGGTTTCGCCAAGGTTTACCTGAGAAAATAGGTGGCTGGCAGCGTATTTCTTCTACTACCTATCTTGGGGTATGCCGTTCATTATGGAACTGGGTTACGTTAGGAAGTATCAATCTTTTAGGAGTTGGTACTAATCTAAAGTTTTATCTGGAAGAAGGCGGTGCGTACAACGACATTACGCCTATTCGAGAGACCACGGCTGCTGGGGACGTTACGTTTGCTGCTACTAATGGTAGTAATGTAATAACCGTAGCCGATAACGGGCACGGGGCTACCAACGGTGATTTTGTCACTTTTAGTGGGGCAGTATCTCTTGGAGGTAACATCACAGCGGATGTGCTTAACCAAGAATACCAAGTCGATGCGCTACTTGATGCTAATAGCTTTACAATTATTGCAACCGCAACTGCAAATGCTTCGGATACCGGAAACGGTGGAAGCTCCACAGTAGGGGCATACCAAATCCATGTCGGCGCTGCTTACGCAATTCCGCTTGCTGGTTGGGGTGCAGGCACTTGGGGCGGCGGTGTCTGGGGTACTGGGCTTGTTTCAACCGAAGCTATCCGCCTATGGAGCCAAACAAACTTTGGTGAAGACCTTATCTTTGGGCCTCGTGGCGGCGGGATGTATTACTGGGACGCCACTGCGGGTGTTGATACCCGTGCCGTACCCTTGCAAAATTTAGCAGGGGCATCGGATGTTCCAATAGTGCAGAATGTTATTGAAATTTCTGATATTAGCCGTTTTGTATTTGCTTTTGGAGCAAACGAAATTGCATCCGCCACAATCAATCCTATGCTTGTTCGGTGGTCAGACCAAGAAAACCCAGCAAATTGGACCCCTGCGGCAACAAACCAAGCAGGAAGTATCGTATTATCTCGGGGCACGCGGATCGTAGCAGCAAAGCAATCCCGCCAAGAGGTGCTTGTTTGGACCGATTCTGCCGTGTATTCCATGCAATATGTAGGCGCACCTGCTGTTTGGGCGGCGCAACTTGTCGGAGAAAACATATCTATCGCAGGGCAAAATGCCGTTGGTTACGCTAATGGTGTGGCCTATTGGATGGGTAAAGATAAGTTCTATAAGTATGACGGACGCACGCAACCGCTAGCATCTGATCTACGTCGTCACGTATTTAGTGACTTTAATACCCAACAATACGATCAAGTTTTTGCAGGTACAAACGAGTCGTTTCACGAAGTTTGGTGGTTCTACTGCTCTACAAACCAAACCGATGTTGATAAGTATGTAGTCTATAACTACATGGAAAACACGTGGTACTACGGCAATTTGTCCCGTACAGCATGGCTAGATTCTGGGCTACGTAACTTCCCATTAGCGGCTACGTATAGCTACAACCTAGTCAATCATGAGGTTGGCACGGACAATAATGAAACAGATACAACGCTTCCGATTGCAGCTTCTATATCTTCCTCACAGTTTGATTTGGACGACGGGCACCAGTTTGCGTTTATTTGGCGGGTACTTCCTGATATTACATTTACAGGTTCTACAGCCACTGCTCCTGTCGCAACGATGACTTTGTTACCTCTTGCAAACTCAGGTTCAGGGTATAACGACCCCCTATCGCAAGGTGGAATTAGTTCAGCAAATATTACGCGAAGCGCGGTTTTACCTATAGAACAATACACTGGGCAACTCAATACGCGCATACGCGGTAGGCAGCTTGCAGTAAAAATTGAGTCTACTGCGTTGGGAGTTTCGTGGCAGCTTGGCACTCCGCGTATTGATATGCGGCCTGACGGGAGGCGGTAATGGCGGTAGATAATACTAGATATAACGTACCGTTCCGTGCGCCAGCATTACCATACCCACCTAAAGTTTACGACGCGCAATCGTTTGAAGAATTTAACAAAGTGCTGCGTATCTACTTTAACCAGCTCGACAACGCATTGAGGAACGCTATGGCAGTTCAAGAACCATACCAATTACAAGTATCTAAAGGCCAAGTGGTTGGTGCGTCTCCTGAGTATAAGTTTGGGTTTAACCCAGATGTAAACGGTGTAGAAGAAAGTATCTGGGTGCATGGTGGGGATTATCCGTGGGCTACGGCGGCGTTTACTGCGTTTATTAGTAGTTCTAGCACCGCAGATATTAGCGCAGGTACAGGTGCACAGACTGTTACTATAGAAGGCTTAGACGAAAACTACGCCTTTCAAAGTGTCACTGTCGATATGAACGGGCAGACTCAGGTGCAGATTGGCGATGCGTCAGGATGGCTTCGGGTAAATCGTGTGTTTGTTGCTACGTCAGGTAGTGGGGGCACTGCGGCAGGGGACATATATGTTTCTGTTTCTGGAGCAACTGCGGGGGTACCTACAGGTGATATATACGCAAAAGTTGCGGCTGGGGATAACCAAACACAGCAGGTGGTATATACTGTACCCGCAGGCTCAACCTTCTATACAGACGACGTTACGTTTACCGCAGCTATATCTTTAGCTAACAAAAACGTCACCGCTAAATTCGTCTCTCGTGAGTTTGGGTCTAACACGTTTAGGACGCGCCTAGTACAAACGCTACAAAGCAATTTCCTGCTAGTACCGTTTGAATACCCTCTGGCTTTACCAGAAAAAACAGACGTTGAATGCCGAGCGAGTACCGATACTACGAATGTAGAAATCGGCGCGTCTTTCCAAGGCGTCTTAATAGCAAACTAGTTATGGTGTGTAGTTGTCTCTCTTGCTTTTTTGTCTATACTGAGCAAACCCTATTTACAGGAGCGACAACATGAAATTTGACTTTCTCGAACTATTTAACGCCGTGGCCGCTGCACAAAAAGCGGTCACAAAAGACTACATAGTAGCTGAATCCCTCGACGTACCAATTACCGAAGATGCGACAAGTCTTGATAGCCTAGACGTTACTTTGACGTTCTTTGTGCTCGGAGAAGCCTTTGGCGTACCCGAGGTGAGGAAATGGACGCTTTATGGCCCACATCTACTATTGGCGCAGTGGGCGCGTTTATTGAAGAGTATAAGACTGTAAACCCTGAAGACACCTACGCTAGCATCAAAGCATTAGTGAGGGATTTAGCATGATATATCTTACAAAATGTAACACCGCGTACACTACCGAAACAAAACTTATTACTGACGTCCCCTACCCACAACATGCTCATATAATACCAAGTACGTTTAGGCGGGCAAAAAGTGGGATGAAATACCCTCCACATACCTTATTGGAAAGTTTGGTTGATGAGGAAACTATAAACTACGTACGTGACAATCCTGTAAAAGGTAAGACAGGGTTTATATTTGCTGCGGGTAACCAAGGTTGGATGGGTAATAACGGGCGGTACGACAAAAACCCCGACGCCGAATTGCACTATAAGGTAAAAATACCTTTTATTGTGCTCACTAATATCTATGCAGGGCGAATCGCCAGCATGTTTGGAGTACACGACCATGTATCAACCGATGCTAGCGCCTGTGCTTCTAGCTTAAAAGTCCTCATGGAAGTTCAAAATTTAATGAACAACTTTGAGTTTGACCGTGTTATTGTGTTTACAGGTGAAGACGCAGTTAATAATCTGACGTTAGAGTTCTTTGGAGAAGCGGGTGCTAGCTTGCAATATAAAGACGAAGGAGAGCGACAACCATCAGCATTCGACGCCACGAACCAAGGATTTTTCCTTGGGCAAGGTGCAGCACTAGCTATTTTTGAAAAGGAACACGCTGGTATGGTAGCTCCGATGGCTAAATTTCTAGGCGCGTATAGTTCTGCGGAAGATAGTACAAACCCTTTGGGCCAACGAAACGACGGTTCTGGGTTTAGTAAAGCTATCGAGGGTGCATTATTTGTAGCCAAAGCACACAAAAATGAAGTAAGATTGGTAAAGACGCATGGAACTGGCACGCCAGTCAACAATGCTGCGGAGAAATCAGCACTATTGCACTCCCTTAATGAGTTTGTAGCGACATCGTACAAACCTCGGATTGGGCACACAATGGGTGCAAGCGGCTTGTTGGAGACTGGATTGTTGTTAGAAGACATGAAAACTGGCTACGTGCCTAAGATTCTAAATAGGACACAGGATGATTCTGTGTTCTTGTCTGCTGACGCCCCCGTACCTGATGGATTACTGCTTAGTTTAGCTGCTGGTATGGGCAACATATACTCCGCCGCTATTTTTGCACCGGAGGTAAGTTCATGAAACTCGTAGACAGTAAAGAGAAATTGTTGGGTGGTCCAGAGATTATCGCTCAATCCATCTATAGTATGGATAATCTACCATACCCCAAGGAAGCTATCTTAGCTTCTATTGCTGCGGAAACAACACTGCCAAACACGGACATAGTTCAGATTGGTAACACGGTGTTTGTATCCTATGTGGGCAAAGGGAAAAATAGTAAGAAGATGGTAGGCCGTGCGTTCAATGTAGACACAGGACGTAACTTTGTAAAAAACGGCTTCAAGTATTTTACTTACTTGCAGAAAAGGGGTATTACACATTATACAACCGAATTTGATGGTCCGGTGTTCCTCAATGGGTTTAAGATTTTTCAACGCCGTGCGAAACAACAAGATACCCAGATCGGTATAGGTATGGACCCCGAAACTAATCAGTACGTGGTCTATATGCGATTAGGTAAAGAACCATTAGCACGGGGTTTATAAATTGTCCGCAGTCGTAAAAGTAGTCAAAAAGGTAGTCAACTGGGTCGGTGACGCCATCGAGGATGTCCTTGATTTTGCCGTTGATGAAATTATTGAGCCTGTTTTTGAATTTGTTGGCGACACTGTAAAAGCCCTTATGGACGACCCGCTTACAACGATTGCCAAAGTAGTTGCTATTGCTACAGGTAACGCATGGGCTATACCCCTAATTGACGGAGCTTCTACCGCCGCCAAGGGTGGGGATTTTGGGGACGTAATGAAGTCCGTTGCGATTTCCTACGTTGCTGGAAAAGTTGGCGGAGAACTTGGTGACTGGGCAGGTGAAGCTGCTGGCAACGCTCTTGGCGAAGGTGTATCTGCGGGTACTCGTGAGCTTGTGGCTACCATGGTTAGCCAAGGTACTGTAGGCGCAACAACAGCAATTCTATATGGAGAAGACCCATTTGAGGCATTTGCACGGGGTGGTATTACTGCCGCTGTATCCGCTGCTATGGGTAAGATTGGCGAAAAGATTGGGTTCGAGAGCACTGTAACTGACCCAGTTACAGGCAAAACTACTACTCGTACCATACCAAATGTAGTGCAGAACATGATTAGTACCGCTCTTGCAGCGGAGCTTACTGGTCAAGAAATTACTCCTGCACTTATGGCGGGGGCGCTTACACGCGGCCTTATTACCGCTGAATTAGTACAAGGGTACATCGACAAAGATCAGTCCATGGGTGACCGTGAGATTGGCTACGTCACTGCGGCTATCCAGCGCACTACCGCAATTGCTTTGTCAGGCGGTTCAGGAGAACAAGCCGCCGCTGCGCTTCAAGGTGTTATGTCTGCCTACGGCATGGAAGCACTTCATGATGCTATTGATAACTCCGGTATTGGAGATTTCATAAACAATAGCATCGACAAAATGTCGGGGGATTACCAAGAAACTGTACGTATTGCCGACGAACTTGACGCGCAGGTACTTAGCCGCAACGCCGCTTACGAAGGATATGAAAGTCTACGTACTGAAATAAACGACGACCTATCTGCGCTTGAGACTATGCAAGGGCAGTTAGAAGTAGCGCGTGAAAACGCAATGGACGACCGCGAAAGGGGCGGCAGGCAAGGACAAACGGTTTACGACAATTTGTTAGCGGAATATCAAGAAGCTGTGGCAGATTTAAACGCAAAGTACGCAGAATACAAACCGAGGATGGATGCTTACGAGCAACAAATAATTGATGCCCAAGACAAATTTACTGAGTTAGAAACTGAACTTGGAGTAGCACAAGGTAACTTACAAGTAAGTGCTGGACGTCTTAACGAAGAATTACAACCTGTCTACAGCGCCGCAGAGCGTGCGTATGTAACTACGATGTCGCCCAATTTTAATGAGGCAGAGTACAAGTATCTTAACGGTTTATCTGATGATACAGATGCCTTTACTCATTACCTTACGAACGGGCAGCACGGCAACGTATACACAAACCAAGCCGATTACGACCGAGCAATAAATAACAATCGAAACCAAGCAATAACAAAGATTCTTGAAGCGGCGGGTATTGATCCTAGTGGGCTTAGTACCGAACAAATGGGGCGTATTGTAAATGTTATTACCGATACCTACGGAACCCCGCAAGAATTAGAAGAACTTCTAAACAACGAAGCTATGCTTAACGGTTTTGCAGGAGCACTATCGAAGGCGGTTGCTGATGCGTCTGAATACTCTAATGCTGTATTGGATGATACTACTCGCGCAAGATTAGAAAGTCTTGGGTTTGATACGGCTGGTGGTATGGACGGAGAGGCCCTAACTAACGAAGAAAAAGCCGCCCTGCACACCGCAGATAACCGTGGGTCTAACGAAATTTCTCTCGGCGCGGATACAACTTGGCAAGATGTTGCTGATAATAACGCGGTAGTAACTTACGACGCAAACGGTAATCGTGAATGGCGTAATGTTTCGGTCTCTACAATTGAGTGGGACCCTGAGTACGGGCGAGTTACTGTAAACACATCGTACGATGAACAAGGCCGTGCGTGGACTACAACTCGTACAGGTGAAGACGGCAACTTAGTAGAGCCAATGCAGATAAACATCTACTACGGCGCTGACAGTATGCAGGGGGGAGACTACCTCAATACCATCAAAAACGCTGGTAAAGAGATGGGTTACGCCGACTCTATGATCGACTTTGTATCTGGAGTGCTGGATTACGCAAAAGAAAGCGGTAACGAGTGGATTATTGATACTGCGGCGAACGTGGTTAAAGCTGGTGGTGGTATTCTCGGTGCCTTTAATGGTGTTGTAGCCCTTGCGGGAATTGCACCGCCGGACACTGCGCTAGGTAAATTTGCAGACACCCTTGTTAAACTTGGTGAAAATACAAACACCGATGAGTACAAAGCTAACCTAGCTGAAATACAACAAATGATGGGTCAGCCAACAGACCCTAACGCACCATGGTACGACCGAGCATTAGAGAAAGCAGGGAACATACTGGGTGCTTTTGCTGAGCACCCCACAACTTTCCTTGCCGAATACATTGGGGTAGAGGCTACACAAGAACTTGTACCGTTACTAATTGGTGGCGGAGCATCCCTTGCAGCCAAGGGCGCTGCACGTTTCGCAGGTATGGGCGCTCAAGTTTCTGCCCGAATTGGTTCAAAGGTTGGTATTTCCACCGCTATTGCCACGGATGTTGCTGAAAGTTTCGGTGGTACTGCTAGTGAAGCGTACGATACTGCGTTAGAAGTAGCCTTAAAGACTGGTATGAGCGAAAAAGACGCAAAAGCGTACGCTCTAAACTTAGCTGTTGAAACTGGCACCGTGGCGGCTTTCATGACTGCCGCAACTATGGGTGTCGGTGGCATGGCGCTTGAGAAAGCCCTTATCGGTGACGGCGTTGGCGGTAAGATGGCGACGGTCTTTGGGGAGCTAACAAGCCGTGCGCTCGAAGGCGGCAAGATTATGATAAAAGAGGGCGTCACCGAATCTATAGAAGAAGGTGTCGCAACTGCATATCGTGAAGGACATCTCTATCAGATCGACCCCACACGTGACGTAGCTGGTGAAGTAGCTGGCGCAGCTTTGATGGGCTTCATTGTTGGTGGCCCCGTTGCTGGCGGTGCATACGGTGTGGCTCAAACAGGTGACGCAGTTTCTAATGCTATCTCGGCTATTAATCCACAAGTAAATGCAATTATTAAGAACACTGTTGCCGCAGGAATTACAGCAGCTTCACTTAACGCAGCGACGGTAGAGTTAAATAATCTTGGTATCACTGACCCCGTGATACAGAATAACATTATGAACAATATCAGTGACTCAAATTATACGAGCACTGAAGAAGTTAGCACTGCGTTTTCTTCAAACCAAGACTATAAACCTACACAAGCAGAGATTGATGCTCTTGTAGGTGCAAAAGGCGATGCTGACATTCAAGCACGGGTAGATACCTATATCGACCCACGATATACCGATCCCGCAGAAGCGGCGAACATGTTCATAGATACCTTTGGGTATACGCCAACTGACGCAGAAATAGCTCAGTTTGTAGGGCAGACTGCCGAATCAACTCAAGAAACTGCGATTGGTGACTACGTTGATCCCCGCCAAACTACCGAAACAGAAGCACGTGCGTTCTTTGACTCGCTAGGATACACCCCGACAGATGCCGAAGTAGCGCAGTTTGTAGGGCAGAATAGCGAAACGACTCAGCAAACCGCTGTAGGCGCGTATGTAGACCCACGATATACCGATGCTGGGGAAGCACGTGCGTTCTTTGACTCGCTAGGATACACCCCAACGGATGCCGAGATTGCTAACTTTGTAGGACAAACGGCGGAAAATACGCAGGAGTCTAACATTGGTACCTATGTTGACCCACGGCAAGTAACCGAGGCAGAAGCACAGCAATACTTTGCAGACCTTGGATATACACCTACCGATGCCGAAATCGCTGCGTATGTGGGCCAAGGTAACGCAAACTTTGCAAGCACCACCCAAACTCAAGTCGGCACTTATGTTGATCCTCGGCAGATAACAGACGCAGAAGCTACAGCCGCTCTACAAGAGCAAGGCATAGCTAACCCAACAGCAGAACAAATTGCTCAATTTGTAGGTCAAGGAGATGCAAACTTTGAAACTACGGGGATTGAAAACTTAACTGCATATGTTGACCCTCTTATTACTACCTACGAGGAAGCTAAACAGTTCTTTAATGATCTAGGGTTTACACCTAGCAAAGAGCAAATTGAACAATTTGTTGGGGCTACTACCGAAACAGAACAACAAGCAGCAATTGCTACGTTTGTTGATCCACTTTATACCGATGCCGCCGAAGCTAAAGCATTCCTTGAAAATCTAGGATACACCCCGACTGATGCTGAAGTTGCTCGCTTTACTGGGCAGGTTAACGAGGCCCAGCAAGAAACTGCTATTGGAGAGTACGTTGATCCACGATTGGTTAACGCTGAAGAAGTTGCCGCTGCCTATGAAGCCCTAGGGTTAGAACGCCCAACTGATGCGGATATTCAGGCGCTCATCGGGCAGTACATGGAAAGTGATCTGGCAGGTAAAGCTGAAGAAAACCTCCCGACTGCACGTTACAACTCTATTATGGACATTCTTAACAACTTTACAGGTGAAGCAGGTGTATCTGAAGAGATGCAAGCGGCCCTTGATATTGTTAAGAACGACATGATTAACGCACTTGGTGATCTTGGGCTTGAAGTTGCAGCAATCGACCAGACCGTTAATAGCCTCACCGATGCTGTTGGTGCCATAGCTAGTGGTGATGCTGATGCCACAGGGCTATACGGGTATATCGACGAGGCAGTTCAAAACTTAAAAGACGCTGGGCTTACTAACGAGCAAGTCACTGAAACTATTAATGAAATTATTGGTAGCCCTGCTACAGGAGACGCAGAAGCTACGGGTATTTACGCTACGCTTGATGCTCTTGGCACTAATATCGACAACCTCAATGACCTTAGTGTTGACGATGTAAATAGCATTGTTACTGCCGCAATTGGTAGCTTAGAAAATCTAAGCGAAGAAGATGTATCTGGTATTGTTGCAAATATTGTAGGTCAACCAGCAACTGATGACAGTGAAGCAACAGGGCTGTATGCAACGATTGGCGATCTTAATAACATTAGCGAAGAAGAAGTTACCGCTATTGTTACTGAAGCCCTTGGTGGGTTAGAAAATATCAGCACAGACGATGTTTCAAATGTCGTAAACAGCATTATTGGTAACCCTGCAACAGATGATACAGATGCGTCGGGCATCTACGGATATATAGACAACACTACAGACGAAATCTTAGCCATTCTAGGCAACCCTGCAACGGGTGACGTGGACGCCACAGGGATATACGGATACATCGACTCTGCGGTTGACAGTTTAGGTACCGATTTAGCTACCCTTGCAGGCAACGTAGGTACTGCCGCTGAGTACGACGCAGACGGTAACTTATTAACAGAAGCCACGGGTATCTACGCACAAGTAGACGCGCTTATGGCGCAAGGTATGACCAACGCAGAAGCTATTGCGTCTCTTGCCGTAGAGTTTGGTGTCGCAGTTACTGACCTTACAAACTTAATTAACGAACAAACTAGCACTATTACTGAAGATGTCGGTGAAGTTGCAGAAGATGTAAGTGACATCGCAGGGTTGCTTGGGGAACCAGCCGTTGCGGATAACCCGTTAACAGAAGAAGACGAATCAACTGATCCAACCGGATTATTTGGGATTATTGCAGGATACGAAACTGCGGGACAAGAACGCGACGAAGCTATTGATTCTGCAATTAGCGATCTTGCAGAACAGTTAGGTACAACCAAAACAGATATTCTTGACCAGCTAAACCTTGGTTTAGACCAGATAGAAACTCTTATTACTAATAGCCAAACTGGGCTGGAAGAAAAGATTGACAAAGCCGTAGAAGATATTGGCGTTGACCTCGGGGATATGGAAACTGAAATCCTCGACAAGATGGCTGAGTATGAACTTGCGGGTATCGACCGAGATGAAGCTCTCACCACTGCGATAAGCGACTTAGCTACAGAGCTTGGATTAACTGAAGAGGCCCTGCTAGACCAGATTACTTCTACTGAGACTAACTTGCTCACAGAGCTTGGGCTTACAGAAGAATCTATTTTAGACCGAATAAATGAAGCAGAAACTAGCCTATCAGAGCAAATAATTGAAACTGAAACTAATCTATCAGGAGAAATAGACGCAGTAGCCGCGCTAGTCGGTAAAGCTGCACAAGAAGTAACTCAAGCTGACATTGATTTTGTTGCTGATATTATTGCACAAGCTGAAGTTATAAGTGACGCAGAGGTAATACAGCAGTACGATGTAACAGGTGATGGTGTAATTGACATCAACGACCAAACTCTGTTAGAAAGTATACTAGCAGGCGATACCGATGTTACAGTTGCCGATACTTCCATATTTGCACCCACAGGGGTGTATGATGCTATCTTCGATACCGAGACTGCATTACAAGAAGACATAACCCAAACTCAAGATCAGATTACTGAGATGGAACAAAACATCCAGACTAATATTGAGCAAGAGGCTGTGCGAGCGGGGCTGCGAGATTTCCTAGGTATGGCTATGGAGTCCCCAGATATGGGTGGACAACAAGTTACCGTCAAAACCCCTGATCCGATGCAATTAAACTACTTATATGACTTTAGTAGTATATTTGCTAACCCTACACAACAGAATCTATTTCCAAGCCCGTATGCTAAGGGTGGACAAGTAGAGGATACAACTGATAAGTTGTTAAGAATAATTGGAGGTTCATAATGCCATCTTGGTTTGACGATTTAGTAAGTGATTTTGGGGCAGGAGTAAAAGAGGCAGGTAGTAATGCGTATGATTATTTTACTAGCCCCGAAGGCATTGTGCGTCTTGGTTCTATGGGGCTTAGTGCTATTGGTAATAGATCAGGCTCAACGCAACCTGTAATACCTCCTTCAGGATACCAAGGGGGTATTCCTGCACTTACGGCTATGCGCCAAGAAGTACCTATGACGCAACGAGCTACCCCTCAAGGTGGTTTTGAGCAGTTTGCGTATGATCCATCACGTCGGCCCGGTAGCGGGGGGCGTAGATATTTTACAGATACACGTTATGTGACTCCCGGCGAAACTGCGGTGGGGGTTAATCCTGATACAGGCGTGGCTATAAATAGGTCGAACCAAGCTATCGCCCAAGAAGAATCGGCGGCGCAAGCAGAGCAATTGATGGCACGTAATATGGCAAGCCTTGCGCGACAAGAACGTAAGGCACCACCAAGTCCTCGTGCACAAGATGGTAGTAGCTTGTTTGTGGACGCCGATGTCCAAATGGCGCAAGGTGGATTAGCAAGCCTCGGCATGAAAAAAGGTAAGTATCTAAACGGTTCTAGCGATGGTATGGCTGACGAAGTACCCGCAAGTATCGAAGGTCGGCAACCCGCTGCGCTTAGTGATGGGGAATTTGTTATTCCCGCAGACGTAGTAAGTCATCTTGGCAACGGCAACTCTGACGCAGGTGCTAAAGTGTTAGAGCAAATGATGGCCCGTATTCGCAAACAGCGCACGGGGAACGATAAACAGGGGAAAGAAATCAATCCCCGTAAAATTTTACCAGCGTGAGGTGACATATGGCAGAAAGCATCGTAGGTAGCCAGACAGGCACCGAATCTTCTCTTTCTAATTGGGCGGGTCCCTATGTAACGACTATGCTTGGCAAGGGCGCAGCCTTAGCCAACGAACCCTATTATTCCTACCAAGGGCCTTTATCGGCTGGTGCATCTGGCGGGCAGCAATCGGCATTCCAAGGCATAGCTAATTTAGCAGTGCCTACACAGCAAATGGGTGCGTTTACGCCTCAGTCGTTTACAAGTCAAGGAACTGCACAACAGTACATGAACCCGTACGTGCAAGCAGCTATTGACCCGCAAATCGCGGAAGCATCGCGCCAAGCGCAGATAGCACGTATAGCTGACGCAGGTCGTCTTACCCAAGCAGGTGCCTATGGTGGGTCACGCCAAGCCATTATGGAATCTGAAAATGTCCGTAATATGTTGCAAAACATGGCGGGTATTACAGGTACAGGTTACGCCCAAGCGTACGATAAAGGACAGCAGCAGTTTAATGTAGAGCAAGATCGTGCGCGATCCGCACAAGATGCGACAAATGTGTACGGGTTATCAGCGTTGGCGAAACAAGCCGAACTTGGCGGGATAGAGCGTGGCATTGAACAAGAAGGTATGTCAGCAGACCGACTACAGTTTGAGGAAGAACGTGACTTCCCGTACAAACAAGTACAGTACATGCAGTCTCTCTTGCAGGGGCTACCAATTGCCGCGCAGTCTTATTCTTACGCGCAACCTAGCGCATTGTCGGACTTCTTGTCTGGTTCTGGTGGCATTTATGACTTGTTGGGGCCAATATTTGGGACAAAAGACCCTGATCCTGCTCCCACCACCACACCTGCAACAGGTACAGGAGCATAACAATGGCTGGTATAGACCAACAAATTCAAACAAAAGTTGACGCTTACCGCAATAACCCCGGAGCGTTACAGCAACGGTACCAGCAGAACCAAGAACTGCTGGACCTTCTTGCGTTGCAAAAATTAAAATCTGAGAAAGATGCCGCTGCGCGTGACATACAAATGCAGATGGCTCAAGACCCTCAGACTATTAAACAGCAGCGGGAGCGGGAACTTGTAGACCGCACCAAGCAGGATATGGCACAACAAACTGCTGGAATCATGCAGCAACGTCAGGCGCAGCAGCAAAAGAATATGCAGCAAGTTGCCAAGCAAGGCGCAGCATCTCCGCAAGCTGTGCAAGGTATTCAGCAAGGGCTAGGTTCTCTTGCACGTCAAGTTAAACCTCAGATTGCCCAAATGGCGGCTGGTGGAATTGTAGGATACGCAGAAGGTGGAATTACTCAAGCCGATATTGATGCGTATCGTCGTAGTGGTGGGCAATCACGCCGTAGCCGTACAAAACTAACAGACGAACAAATTAGAACCATTCTTGAACGTACCGCAGGTCCTGACACAAGCAGTATGATGCAAACTCGTCGTGGACTACGCCGCGACCCTAGCGCACAGCCGGTTACTACCGCTGACCCGATTGCGACGTTAGCCCAGCAAGAAGCTGAACAGGCAGATAGTACGGGCGTACTTACTTCCGATACTACAACTGAAATAGTATCGCCTGAAGTAGGCGCTGCGGGTACTCAAATTACTAAAGCTGCCACAGAACTTAATATTGAAGCTGCACCTGCAAATGAAAAAGTAGAGCAGGGTTTGCCTACCATTACATCTCCTGAGTTTGATCTATCAGGGCTTGGAACTCGTGGTAAATCAATCATTGACGAATCAGGACTAGGCGGTATTCCAAGTGCGGCGAATGCAGAAACTACTGCGCGAGAAAGTGCCGACACATACTTAGGTCGAGAAGAAAAAGCAACTAAGTACGGCCAGCTTACAGATCGACTTGCAGCCTACGACAAGCGCATGTCCGATCCTAGAAAATCTCGTGAAGAGCAAATTTCTGCATTCTTGCGTAATACAGCAGGTGGTGGCTCGTTTGGGCAGACTATGGCTGCTGGTTCTCAGGGTATGGCAAACGAACGTATTCGCCAAGAAGCAGGTGAAGAGAAACGTCTTAAAGAGATTATCGGTATGGAAACCGCTGCAATCACTGTTGATACTGATCTAGGTAAAGCAGGGCTGAGTGCAGGTACCGCCGCTGCGGATCGTGCTGATGCTAACCGCCGTCAAGCGGGGTCTATTATGGCTCAGATGACTGCCTCAGAAATCCAGCTTGCAATGAAAGAAGCAGAAATGAAACTGTCTGCCGAGCAAAGTAACTTGAAAGCTGGTTTGGATCAGATGCAGATTCAATCTACAGAAGACCTACGTATGGCGATACAGAACCAAGCAAGCACTGATAGGCTTATGGGTATCTACCAAACACACGTGGACAAAATGTCTGGGTTTGTGCAAGGGGTTATTGAAAACGACGACCAACTAACTGCACTACAGAACAAAGCTGAGAAAACTGGTGAGCAAAAAGACGTAGATGCCTACAACGCACGCCTAAACAATGTGATTATCCAAGCAAATACTATGATGAACGCTGGACGCAATGGCGGTATGCTAGGGTTTGAAGAAACACTACGAACCCAACTTGAGGGTATGGGTGTAGCTTTGTCTGGTCCTACTACTAGAGGGTCCGGTATGGGAGATCAAGGAATTGGGCTGGACCCCGCTACGCAGGCATTAGTCGATCAGTACACAAAATAGGTAGAGTTATGGCAAGTATTGAGCAACTATCAACTGCCCTTCGTAATGCTCATGCAGCGGGTGACATAGAAGCGGCTCGTAAAATTGCCGCTGCACTACAAGGCATGAGTGGTACACCTTCGTTAGGGAGCTTTCAAACAGCCCCAAGAGGTGATGAAGAGGCTGGGTTTTTCGAGAACATAACCTCGGGGTTCGGTGCGGGTGCTGTAGGCATGGCCGAAACTGCTTCGCTCGGTGCTGCTACTCTACTAGAAGAAGAAAGCGAACTTGCGGCTAGCGAGAAAATCAAAGCCGCTGCTAATTACTTACGCCCTAAAGGGGGCGATTCCGATTCTATTTCGTACAAGCTATCGTCTGGGCTTGGTTCTATTGTGGGCCTCGCGGCTCCTGCCGCCCTTGCAGCTTATGCGGCTCCCGCCGCTGCTACTACTGCTGTCGGTCTTGGTGTTGCTGGTGCTCTCGGTATTGGAGCTGGAGCTGGTGAAGCTAGTGAACGTGCACGGGACTTTGGTGCTACAGAAGAAGATCGTAACGCCGCTATCTTGCGCGGAGCCGCTATTGGTTCACTTGACGCCATTCCACTAGGCCGAGTTATCAGGATTCCGGGGGTTACTGACCTCATGGAGAAACTTGGTGGTGAAGGTGTTGGGCTAGTAAATCGGATACGTAGTGCCGCTGTATCAGGTAGTGTAGAAGGTGTGCAGGAAGCCACAACCGCTATTTTACAGAACCTCAACGAGCGTGGGTACAACGCCGAAGCAGAACTTGTTAACGCAGGTGTCCTTGAAGAAGGCGCGGTTGGCGCAGGTTCTGGTGCAATATTCCAAGGTGTTATTGATTTATTCGTAAAAGGTAAGAGCAGAAAAGGTGGGACTACTGAGACTACTGAGACTACTGAGCCTACAGAGCTTGGCCCTGCACCGGAAGTAGAGCAGCCTAGACTAGAAGAAGGCCAAGTGCAGGGGGAGTTGTTCCCTTCACGCGTTGAGCCTAGCACGGTTGAACAAGGTACCGATTACGGTAGCGCACTAACTGACTTTGCTGACGAGCAGGTTACCGCCGCAGTAGATAAACTCAGAGCTTCTAACGTAGACCCTGCGACGATCACAGAAGATATGGTGTTTGACACCATAACTAACACCCCTGAAATAATGGCGTTAGCGCCCACTGCGGAAACTACTGCGGAACCTGCTGTACGGGATGACCGCACTCCAGACATGATTGACCGTATGGAGACACAGCAGCTCAAAGAAATGGAGCAGCGTGAGCTAGACGACACCGAGATTGCCGAGATTGAGTCTTATTTAAAAGCTGACGA
>Ga0208643_1000997_pt1 | contig 16979 bp, 21 predicted proteins | sample VirMetDEL_Nov_12_FD_184516 | JGI IMG/M metagenome (GOLD analysis project Ga0208643, IMG submission 184516) | Aqueous microbial communities from the Delaware River and Bay under freshwater to marine salinity gradient to study organic matter... | ecosystem: Environmental > Aquatic > Marine >... | reverse complement strand
AGACGCCTCCCCAGTATACACCTCTGCTACGTTAGCGTCTAAATCACTTACATTAACCTTCCCTACTACTGTACCATCCTCGGGCTTTAATACTGATATGGGTGTAGTATCTAGTAATGCTACAAGTACTACTATAACCATGACAGCACCTCACTATATTAAGAAATTTGATACAGTGTGCGTATATAACAACGCTACTGCTTTAGTTGAAAGGTATAAGGTTGAATCTATAACATCTACTACGGCTGTAATAGGTACATCTATTCAAACCGTAATTGGGGATAAGGTAGCCGCAGCTATATGTATTAGAGCCTATAGAACTAAAGCAGGTGGAAATCTATTCTACGCATTAACTGATTTAGTTAACGACTCAGCCGCTGCTTCAATGTCGTTTACTGATAATATTGCCGACACAGCTTTAGGTGCGTTATACGTTGATCCAGCCGAATCTAGAGAGATAGCTCCCTCAGGATGTAAATACTCTTGTGTATGGAGAGGGATTCAACTACTATCAGGAAATTATTCTAATCCCAATACAGTATACTTCTCAGATATTGAATCATCTGAGTACTTCCCTACGTTAAATTCCTTTGATGTATCTACAACATCCGGTAAGGAAATAACAGGGATTAAATCTTTAGATAATGCGTTATATGTATTTACTGAGGATGCTATTACAGTTGTATCTGGTGATTTATCTACTGGTGCGTTTGTCGTAGATACTTTCTCAGATGAAGGTATAGGCTGTAGAGCGCACAATACCATACAAGAAATAGCCGGAGAGCTATGGTTCCTATCCTCTTCAGGGGTTTACTCTGTATCAGAGAAGGGACTACAAGAGAGGAGTCAGAAGATTGCTCCTGAGTTTAAGATAACATCTAATATTAATTTTGACCAAGCTGTATCTTTTCACTGGATTGATGAGCGAAAGTTCCTATTAATGGTTCCAGTTACTGCTGATAATGGATCAGGTGCTTTATATACCGTCAAGGCTACATCTAAGATATTTGTATATGATAGATTCTGGGACTCATGGTATCAGTGGGATAACTTTGATTTTACTGGTGGTATGACTGAGCATAATGATAAGATATACCTAGTAGATAGGAATGTAGACGCATTAAACTCAGTAAAGAGACATACTAGAAAGATACATGATACCGGACTAACATTTGATTTTGCAGATCATACTGAGCCAATACCTTTCTCATATAAGTCACACTGGGAGACTCTAGGTGAACCTTCCATGTTTAAGAAACTAAGAAGAATTAAAGTATTTTCTTTAGATGCCTCTCTAAATGACTTTGAATCTCAGTCATTCACGTTAACTACCTCACTGGAGAATGATTATGCGGCTGTTACAATATCTAGCATTACTTTGGATTTTGGCGGTGGTGCCGCTGGCTGGGGTAGTAGCCCATGGGGTAATTTCCCTTGGGGTGAAGTTCGCTTATTTGCGCTTAAACACAAACTCAACCAGAACAAGACAAAAGCATCTAGAGTAGTATTCACTAACGATAATGTCAATGAGAATGTACTCGTATCAGGGTATGAGCTAGATATAGCCTTACCATATAGAAAAGAGATTAAAGAATAATGAAGTTCCGTCTAGAGCAATTACGCGATATTAAAGGGCTAATTAGAGACTTAGCTAATGGACTGAGACACCTAACTTTTGGTGATAATTTCCAATCATTCGAGCAAGTAGTTGAAATTACAGCAACGACTGAGCTAAGTATACGTAACCAGTTGACGAGCATACCAAAAAAGTATATAGTAGTAAGTCAGACGGGTAATGGTTTGCTTACAAAAGGTACTACGGACTGGTCTGAGGACTTCCTCTATATTTACAATAACGGGGCTGTAACGGTTACAGCTACAATCATTTTTATGGAATCTTAAAGCGCATTGTGCGAAGTCCAAATGAATTAGGAATTTAACATGGCAGAAACAACTACAACTACAACAGCACCGGCTCCAAAGAAGAAGAGATCAATAAGCTCAGACCTAGTAGCCTCTTATGGAGGAGCGAAAGCAGGTCAAGCTCAAGCAAGTTTAGCTGGTATTAATACTCAGTTATCAGATGCTCAAAGAGTACAGCAAGATTTACTAGCTAGTGAGGGATATCAGACAGGAAGTAGCAGGGAGCAAAGATCAATGAGAAGATCGGGTGAGCAAAGTATATCTAATCTACAATCTCAGGCTGCTTCTCAGCAGCGTATCATAGCTAATCCTATGTCTAGGGTAGACGCTAAAACTAGAGATATTGTATCTGGAGCGCAATTCGGAGAAACAGTTCTCGGAGAGGAAGGTCTAGGTAGAGCAGGTGATAATGCGGATATCCAATCAGGCATGGCAGCACTTAGAGAGCAAGCTCAAGGTTTCTCTGGGGCAGAGGCTACCGCTAGAAGAGAACAAGCCATGGGTGGTATCGCTACCAATACTCAAGGTATGTCAAGAGCCATGCAAGCACAACTAGCTCGATCAGGTGTAACTGGTGGTGCGGCTGGTAAGGCTCTACTGGGAGTAGCACAACAAGGACAACAGGCTCAGGCTAATGCCGAGCAACAACTATTCATTCAAGGTGAAGAGGCTAGACGGTCAGGTACAGATAGACTAATGGGAGCAGCCGGAGAGTTAAGTAAGTTTGACCTAGGACAAGCCGCTAAAGAGAAGAATATTGTTCTTCAATCTGGTCTTGGGTTTGCCCAATTAGGTGCAGCGGAACGTGGAGCTAAGTTACAGGCAGACGCGTCTAAAGCCGCAGCCGCTAGTCAAGCAGCAGCATCGTGTCACACCGGAGATGCAGAGCTAAAGATGGCTGATGGTACATTTAAGCGTATTGATCAAATTAAAATAGGTGAAGAATTAGAATTAGGTGGAAGGGTTAAGATGATTGGCTCTGGTGAGGCTGATGCTCATATCTACAAGTTAGGTGATGAGTTAGTTACTGCTACGCATTTAATTGAATTTCAGGGAAGGTTTCATACCGTATCCTCTCTAGGGTTTGAGAGAACTAATCTACCGACAAATACAATTATATATCCCATTGTAACTGAGAGAGGTTATTACATAACTAAATCAGGTATCTTACATGGGGATTTATTAACGGAGGAACATAGTGAAGGACTTAACTGGTCAGTTAGAGTTAAATCAACGCTCGGATAGTGAGCTAGTATTAGCTTATCTAGGTACTACATTAGAATTAGAGTACACTAGAGTAGGTAATATGTTTATATTATGGAAAATAGTAGATAATGTACTAAGAATCCATGATATATACTCAGAGGAAGGTGCAGGAGCCATGTTAGAATTTGCCTCTATATTTGTAGCAAATTTTGATGACTCAATTACACACGTAGAGGGTTATGTAGATAAAGAGTATTCGCAGAAAGATAGGTCAGATAAGATATTAAGGAAGTTTGGAATGTTACCCTATCACGAAAATGAAGAATATGTATATTATATTATGGAGCGTTAAGCATGGAAGGAAAAATGGAAGGTCGCAGTTCAATGTTATCTAAGTCTAAGAAGATTAGTATAGAGGAAGAGGAAGATGCTAAGAAGCTAGAGGCTTTTATGAAAAGAAGGAAGGCAAATCGTGATGAGGAAATGGCTAGTTTACGGGCTGAGCGTCGTAAGCTTAATGGTCTTACCCCTAAGAGCATCGGGAAGTAGTAGAATGTCTGATAAAGATGATAAATTACGTAGAGAACTAGATGCTTTCATAGCAGACTATAATCATACAAATAAAACTGACTTTAAACCTACAGGTGTTAAAGGCTCTAGAAAAAGAACAGGTAAAGGTACTCAAGGGCATAGACAGTTTGGTGCTGTGGATTTAAGTGCTTACGGTAAGTCTGATAAAGAGACAAGTAAGTTTATGAGGGCTATGGCTAGAAGAGGGTTTAGGGTAATAGACGAGATTGATGCTAAATCTAAGAGAAGAAGTAAGAGAAATGTAATACACATTGATTCCATGAGAGAAGATACAGGGAATAATAAAGAAAAAAGAGGTACTATACGTAAAGAGCGTAGAGTTAAGCAAAAATCTAATAACTACCCTATACAGAGGATTGAGAAAGATCAACTATATAGATCAGAAATGACTTCAAGTCAAAAAGAGTCTCTAGATAATAAAGATAAAGGATTCTCCTCATTAATGCAAGGAGGACAATCTAGAGAAGTAATGTCCTTACCAAGAGAAAAAGAAGAAAAGAAATTATCATTAAAAGAAAAACTACAAGGTTTAAGTCAAATTGACCCTGAGGGTTCAAACACAAAAGAAAATATAAACGCAGTACTAGAGAATGACCCAACACAACTAGTACCTCAAATAAGTAAAGATACACCGAGAGTAGCCATGAGACAAGATGCAGAAGGAAATCAATTCGCTAGAGATATTGTATTTAAGCAGAAGAAGAAGGAAGAAGAGAAATTAGCTACTGCTATTGCCTCTAACCCTCAAGCTGTTAAAGAACTAGCCTTATCTAAAGTAGAGGAGCCAGAGCTAAAGGCAGAGGTCCTGCAAGACATTGAAGCTAAAGAGCAAGGTGCACCTAGACAGGAAGGACCAGCTTCACAGTTTACTGAAGCCTTAACCTTCTTTCTACCTCAAATCATAGGTGGCTTAGCAGGTGCTGCTTTAGAAGGTACTGAGGGAGCTATTGGTGGTATACAGCAAGCTGGTGCGGCTAGAGATGCTTTCTTAAAACATCAACAAGGGAAGGAAGCCGCTACACAGAAGCAAGCTAACTTTGAAACACAACAAGCACAAAAAGACGAGGATCAAGCCATACAAGCAGCTAAATCAAAACGCGCTTTAGGTAAGACAGACATAACTCCAGACTATCAAACAAAGAAGGGTAAACTACCAGTATACTCTAGAACAAATCCCAAAACAGGATTACCTGAGATGATTGATTCTAATGGTAAGGTAATGGACCCTAAGGATTTAGAGAAGATATCGACCTTCGAGGCTAACATTAGACAGCAAGGTATAACTGATAGACAGGGTCGCTCTCTAGATGATAAAGCTATAGATAGAATTGATAAGTCGTTTAAATCATTTACTACTAAGCCAGACGTAGTTAAAATCAGACAAGGGTTAGACGTAACAGCACCTGTTATTAATTTATTACAATCAGGTATGCCTGTTACAGGTGACTTTCTTGCTCCATTTATTGCTAGAGGTGTTCAAAGTGAAGTAGGTAACTTATCAGAGACAGACCTTAAGAACGCTAGAGTCCCTCAAGCTATTGCTGCAAGAATTGCCTCAGACGCTAAAGGCTTTCTATCAGGTAATATGACTGATAAGGAGAGACAGGCTACTATTAGGTTATTAGCGTATATAGATAAGCAGAAAATATCTCAGTTAGAGGATAAGGTTAAAGGCTACGCTACTGATGCTAGGTCTACTAGAAATAAGTTAAGCAAGGATGATATGATATCCCAATTAAGACAGGAAATGGGACTAGAATCATCTGGACAAAAGAAATCATCCAATGAGATTAAATCAGGTTTTGATGCAGAGAAACAGAAGAGATTTGAAGAGTTTAAAGCTAAGAGAGGGCAACAGTAATGGCTAATTTGACTGATGAAGAAAAAGAATTTGAAGAACTAGCACTATTAGAGGAGTTTGAGGCTCAAGACACTCCTAGTGAGTCAGAGGGTCCATCTACACTAGATAAGATAGGGGACTCTGTAGGTGGTCTAGCGGCTATCCCAGTAGCTATAGCTGAATCAGTCCCGGGAGCTAAACAGATAGGCTCTGCGATTAATGCTACTATAGATACATTTACGTCCGATAATGATGCTGAGACATTCTCTGAATCATATCAAAGAAACTTAGACTCAGTTAATGAGACTGTAGATGAGTATAGGGGCAGGGAGCCAGAATTATTCCATGGTACAGATTTTGCAGTACAGATGGGTGCTTCAGCCGTATTGGGTCCAGCTGCTCTAGGTCAGAAGGCTGTTTTAGCTGGAAATGCTGCTTTAGGTGGTATGAACGCACTAAGTCGTTCTAGGGAACAGGGTGTAGAGAAGGCTAAGGCTGCATTAGGCGGTACGGTCCTTGGAGGGGCTTTTACGGCTCTAGGTATGTTCGGACCTAAGATTGTTCAAAAAGGTGTTCAGAAGCTCGGTAAGAGGCTTAAAAGGTCTGCTGAGCGTACAGTTCTATCTACTGTTAGTCCGAATGAGGGCTCTGCCTTCTTAAAGAAGACTCACAATCTGGTAGAAATGAGATATAAGGGAGACTTGTCTAAGGCTGCTAAACATGCTGATGAGATTATTAACTTAGAAACAGTTCTCTCCCCTAAAGGGGTAGCTGAAAATGCCTCTAACGCTAAGAGCATGATAGGTAGAGAGATAAGTGATCTGATTGATGAAGTTGATGAGGCTGCTCTTATTCTTAAAGGCGGTGCTAAACTTAAAGACGGTGGTGTTCTAGGTGCGGAGCTTAAACATGCAGTAGGTGGAAAGAGTAGATTTGCTAAGAACTTACCTCCTGTATTACGTGCTAGTTTCGATGAAATAGATCAGTTTATTGATGATATTGTACTAACTAGACCAAAAAGCACATATAAGACAATATACAATAAAGTAGAGAAAATGGACCCTCTAACAGGTGGAAAAATAATTGATTATGTCCCAGAAATGGCTCCAGAAGGTGAAATAGTTGCTCGTCAGTTCTCTGCTAAAGAGCTATTTAACGTAAAGGTCAATATTGCTAATAAGGTAGAGGATGTATTTGAATCCTCTCTTAAGGGTGGTACTATGACTCCGGCTAAATACGCTGGAATGAAGTCTCAGCAAGCTGCTATTGTAGGTAAGTTAGCAGACGTATTAGACTCTCAGGTAGCCGCTAAGGTAGGTGGTGGTGCTGATGAGGCTGTTAATGCCTTACGTGACCTTAATAAGAAATATGCCATGGCATCTCATCTAGAGGAAGTAGCCCAACATACACTAAGCACTCAATCTAATTCAGCCTTCCAGATAGGAAAAAACCTTACATCTTTTAAAGGTGTTATGTTGGCAGGAGCCGCTGGTATCTCTGGTGGTCCCGTTGTAGCAGGAGCCTTACTAATAGGTCAGGCTGTAGCAAAAGCCCCGGGAACTCCTATTAAGGTGGCTAGACAGTTCATGAAACTATCTAAGTTTATGCAGAACTTCCCAGAGCATAAAATTGCGCATGAGGCTCTAGTGGCTATAAATAATACTAGTAACCCAGAGGAATTACAAAAAATGCTAGGTGGTGTTATTGCTAATATCTCTCTAATGGAAAATGCTCAAGCAGGTAATCCCATAAGAAGGACATCTGATAGTGCTAAACAGAATCAGAATAACATAGGGGCTTTAATCAGGACTAAGTTAGGGGATGAAGCGGCTAAGTCGTTTAATGATACAATTGAGTCGGATGACCCTGCTGGGATAGGTGCATTTATGGATGGTCTATCTAAGAGTCCAGACGCTAAGGGATTAATTGAGCAAGGAATAGGCTGGGATGGTAAGGTTTACGATCCGGCTGATAAGGCATCACTAGAACAAGAAATTAGACGAGCAGATTTACCTGCTTCACAGGAGATTATACTACTTGAAGAACTTAATCAACAAAATACAATACCTAATATCCAACCTGTTGAACCATTTCAGAGGAAATTCACTCCAAGAAATAAGGATACGCACGGTTACTAGGACTAACCAATATCTCACCAAGGAAGAGTATGAAAGAGAAATCATCAGAGCTAATTGTAACCATACTAGAAGGGCAATCGAAAAGGCTAGATTCGATAGATAAGAATTTATTTGAGCATATGCGTCGAACAGACGTACTTGAAGAATTGCATTTAGATAATCAGGGAAGAATTGCCTCACTAGAGGAACCTAAGAAAGCCAGAGAATACTTTGTATCTGTAGTTGTAGATATAAGTAAATTCTCTGGATTCATTGTAGGTATTTTAGCTATTTTAAGATATTTCGGTAAAATATAACTACTTCTTTTTCTCCCTATCGAAATCTTCCTTCTCCGAAGGAGATTCCTCTACAGTTAAAGCTCTCCTCCATATCTCCTCAAGGTATATATTTGCCCTTCTACCGAAGGTTCTACCAAAGAGATACCCTAACTCTTCAGCAGTATATTTACTTAAGTCTATTTCTTCTTTTCCCATGTCCTACCTCCCATGTGTACACCTATAAAACTACCATAAATATAAGCTAATACTTGGTTCCATGGAATAATACCTAATCCCATTAAAGTAAGAGCTATAAAACTACCTATTGAGCAAATTGGTCGCCATGATCTACTTAGAGTATTACCGTATTGCTGTTCTGACATGGCTACTTTACTGTTAGCCTCTATAATTTGACTCTGCAATTCTAATGTACGAGTAGCCACCTTAGCCTCTATCTCCGCAAGCTTATTTCTCAATATACCTTTTTCTTCCGTAGATGTATGGACATTATCAACTAAGTCTGCTACAGGGGCAAATAAATCCCCTATCCAACTAAATAAAGACATTGCGTAACTCCTCAGTACCTTCGGTGGATTCCGCGTACTCCCTCTCTATAAGTAAATCTATATAATGCTTAGCCTTCTTTAAGTCCTCTAGACCATTCTTATCCTTATACCTTGTAATATATTTAATTACATTACCCTGCATATAACTAAGATTATTCTCATGTATATAATCTATAGGCTGAATCTTATTCTTCTTATAGTGATTACCGCCTTCCTGTGTATCAGATGGCTTTACCTTCTTACCTACTTCCATAAATATCCTCTCCCGTTCTAATCTGCCTTTTTCTCTCTCTATCTCATGGTGCTGGATGTTGTTAAAGTCACTCCTCTCATGGACTGATAGACATAGCTGACTACAGTAAGAGCCTAATACACCGTCGTACCATGTATTAGTTACAATATGCGTACAATCATCTCTACTACAACCTCTATCGTTACTCATAAATTTCCCTTATACCTTCCCTTATAGGGTGCATTGGATTCTTAAAGTAAATACTAAATATATCATCCCATGGCTCTGAACCATGTCTAATACTTAATACAAACGTACTTAACATTAGCAGTGGTCCAGCTACAGTACTTAGCCATGCGCAATTACTCATATGTAAAGTTGTAAGCCTTAAGAACCATAGGCATTTACCCGATGTCTCTCCCTTAGGTCTAATCAACGAGAATAATAAAAACGGTAATAACAATAATGATAATAAAAACCCACATAATCCCTCTAATCGTAATATACTGTAAAATATAATATCCCTTGGGTGTAACCAGTACCTATCATTCCACTTTAGAATAGGGGTATCTAGCTCAGTACCGTATATATTATACATTAAGCATTTTAATCCAGTCATGTTATCATGGGAAAAATGCTCTCCCTTCTCTGGAGGATTCGCTACATACCAATCATTATACATTAACGTAGACTCTATGGCTACATCCCCATTGTATATATGATGTCCATGAATCTTCTCTAACGCATAATACTCAGAGGCAAATAGTATACCATTCTCAGATGGCTCATTTGGTTGAACGTGTAATAGTCCGTACTCGTCCCAGAAATTACTCATTAATTACTCTCCAGCGTTGATATTCTGTGATTCCCTTACTTAACTGCTCATGATATAGTGCTACCTTCGTATCCCTAAACCATGGTACTTTACACTCACCTATTAGATTCTTCTTGATCACTGAAAACATAGGGAAAAAGCCTAATACCTCTACGGTATTCTTATCTAAATCCACAATAGTAGTTACTAGGTAATGGTTATACCCACTATTAGAAAATAAAGGGTCCTTCCTCTGACATAACCATGACTTACCATACTGAGCGGCACTCTTAGTAGTTTGGCTCTTTACGTGAAAGTGTTTATTGCCACTCTTAAGGTCCGAATCATATGATTTATTTCTCTTTGCGTAAATCTCAAAGTCAGGCTTGCGGAGTGTATGTCCATTCTTCTTAAGGACCTTATATACCGCTATTTCTCCCATGGCTCCAGAGATAATATCCTCTTCCTTAAAGCCACCCCTCTTCTTATATAACCCACTACTCTCTGACCTAGCCTCAGCAAAATCATTACACGTTTGCCTTTCCTTGTCTGTTATGTTTATTTTGATAGTGACTCCCACTCTTCTTCGGTAACATTTTTACCTACAGTTATATGTTGATCTGCGTTTATAGCCCCAAGTAATCTAGCTATTGTCGATATTAAGGATAAGGTGATCTCCTCCGGCTCCAGTATTACTGTCACTTTCTCCGCACTCTTCGTGTAATATTCCCATGTCAGTTTCATACTCATAACTCCATTCTATACAATTCTCTAAAAACTCTCCGAATTTAAAGTATTCTTTTTGACTTCTAAATGCCTTATATATTTCTTCATTTGTCACTAAGAAGCTCCTTTATACTATCTACACAAGACTCTAAACATTCGTTGGGTCCAAAAATCATTGCTCCTTGTTTATTAGGAAACTCCTCCCATAACAACTCTCTTAACCTGAGTATCTGTTCCTCAGCTTTTTCTACGTCTATATCGTACTTTATCACTTAGTATACTCCTTAGAGATCATACTCTCTACCCCAATTTTAACGTCTGGAACTACTTGTTGCATTGAAGAAATCATTATTCTCTCCTGCTCCTTAAGTAACTCTTCCACACGATCATCTCTAACCTCACAGATAATCTCATCATGAACGAAGCCGACCACTGTGTACCCTGCTTTGTCCAGTTCATAAAGAGCCAACTTAGCACCATCAGCAGCCAAACCTTGAAAGGGTGAATTCTTCTCTGCGCAATAACTAGTGTTAGCTCGTAGTCTTCCTGTTCTTGTGAATACATGTCCTACCTCATTCTGCATATACTTTCTCATTTCTGGAAAGGCTTTAAACCATGTATCCTTCATTTGCTGAGCAACATCAGGGGAAAGATCAAGACCATAACCACGACTAAACTCAATAAAAGTATCAATACCAAGTCCACCGGGGAATCCAAAGTTCGCAGCCTTAGCCTCACTTCTTTGCTGCTTAGAAACAGCACTAGCAGGACAATTGTGCATAACTGAAGCATAATATTTATGCAAATCAATCCCAGCATTAATCTGTCTCCTCATCTCAGAATCCCCATACATATCGTATGTAGTCTGAGCTAATGTAGCTAATTCAATAGCACTGTAATCCGTAATAATAAAGCTATGTCCTTCCTTCGCTACAAAGCACTCTCTAATTCCACCTGCTTTAGGTAGTTGCTGAAAGTTAGGCTTAGAGCAAGATGTTCTTCCAGTGTTAACTATTAAGTTATACCTTGGATGTACTCGCTCACTGTCTAACTTATTAAGAAACGAACTAGCCTTTTCAATCTCATTAAACTTTAAGTAAGAGTCAACAAATTGAATATTTCTATATGGCTCTAAATCCTCACCCTTACTAGAGAGGGAACCATCTTCTGTTTTTGGTAACTTATCAGCAATACCAATAGTACCAAGAATAGACTCAAACCTATCATTTATACCCTTTAGTCCTCTAACCCAGCCCCATGTAGCTAAGATGTCTGCCTGTTCCTGTAATCTAGTAACTAAATCACCTAGTACTTCATCTTTTCGTTTAAGATCAACCTGTATGCCGTTCTTATGTGTATGCGTTAACGCTAAATCACCCTTTAATTGTATGTTATGAGATAACAGCGTATTATGCTTATCAATACCAGCAATTCTACTGGAGAGAGATAGGTAAACATCAAACGTAGCTACAGCATCTATAGCACCATACTCTAAGAAGTCTGTAGGTATTTCCTCAATAGCTTTACCCCTAAACTGCTCAAAGTTACACCTAATACCAGCATCCTTATTTAAGACTTCATTGCAGAATATATCAGTCAATAAGGCTAAGTTATACTTAAAAGGGATAAAGCCTTTAGTACCAAGGTGGTACAATCTATATAGCACAGAAGTATCTCGTACTTTATCCCTGTCAATTAAGTCATAACTAAACTGTCTTCCTAGTTTCTCAGTTAATACATCCGCATCAAATGGAAAGTTGTGAAAGATAAGCGTACTCTCATAATGCTTATTAAAGAATAGTTTCAGCTTATCCAGAGGTACGTAATATGCTACGCTACCACCTGCATAAGCCTGACATGTAATAATCTCAGGAGTAGTGTGAAAAGGGCGGAAATCAGTCTCGGTATCTACCGCAATAAGTGACCCTAATTGTTCATTGGACCATATCTTAATTTCAATCTCTCTACCATTAAATTCCACAATCCCTCCTTTAAAGTTTAATTAAACCATGCTAGGGTTACCCTTTCCTAGCTCCCTCCAGTATACCTAGATGCATCCATGAGTATACGGGTCAACAAGACGGTGCATATTCCTTATGGTTTATTTATGCGTTTTCTCTCTGTCTTTTGGAGACTTACACGTTAGTGTATAGTCTACATAAACGATAGCTCGTCAACCTAACCACTTTTTACGATCAACCCTCGTACGACATACAGGAGGAGGTAGGTTACACCTTAACTCGCAATGTATTTGAGGTAAGAGTTAGCTCTCTTGTTTTTCAATACAACCTTGGAAACATCGACGCTTTAAGTCGATTGTTTACTTAACGTTTCTTAAAAGCCTTGATTTTATTAGAAGCCTTTGCAGTTTTCTCTGATCCGTCGGCAGCCGTATAGGTACGCTCTCCCTCAGTCTTTAGAGTCGCAATAAAAGGCAATTCAGTATACTCACTCTCTAATCTATTGTAGTCGTGACCGATTCCCTCTAGACCACCATCTACACCTACGGCTTCTAGGTACTTACCGAGTCTCTCTTGACCGATTTCCTGAGCCTTGTCAGACGTATGCTCAATTAGAAAGTTATCGAATACCAATCTACCTTTAGCATCTCCATTTACTACTTGAAATCCAGCGGATACCATCTTACCACCTTTACATGGCTTGATAGTAACTCGATTCATTCTCATTAGATAATCCCCGTCCTCTAATGGCTCGAAAACTCCGTCAACAAATTCTTTCTTTTGTGTATTTCCACTCATAACTAAACTTCCTTTGCGTCTTTCTGGACGCGCTTGTGGTCTGACTTAGTAAAGCCATACCATTGGTTCTTTAAATCTTTATATACCTGCCTTACAGGGTCTGCGCTTAATCTTGTTACATCTCTCTCTTCCTCTACAATATCATACCTAAACTGACCATCAGGAGTAACATGTTCCCCCTCACTGGAGAGCACCATCTTAAGACCTTTACGTGTATCTACTACTAGTAATTGGGGTGATAAAATCTCCTCCCCCTTAACATAACATAGTTGCCTTAATTGCCTTGCTACCTTACCCTTCAATGCTGCTCCCCTATGACTGTAATTCCAGCCGTTTCTAAGAGGATTTCTATTTTCTCCTCTATTCTCTTAACTGTCTCTAGTAACTCAGTCACTTCCTCAGCCTTCTTATTCTCTTGTTCTCGTCTATTTGCCATTACTTGTCCTTGTCATTACACTTATAGGCATTGTGACAAATAGAATCTGCATCTATAGGTCCTATTCCAATACTTACAAAGTCTTTTATACAGTATATAATCTTTTTAGGCTGTCCTAGGTATGGTGTCCTGTGGAAGTCTGTAGCACAACTAGTCATTAGACACATTAGACTTACTAATAATATCCTGTAGTTGCCTCTCAAGTCTTTTAATCTCATCCTTTAAGTCCTCGTTATCACTCTGCAGTTGCTCTAGGTTTGCTAAGTTCTCGTTATGTATTTCCTCTAGCCAATCGTCTTTAGTCCTACTCATTTCTTCCTCCATATCAGCAGCATCCAATAACTTCTCCGCTAGTTCTCTATTATCACTCACTCTCTACCTCTCTTAATATTTTTATACGCTCAATAATTAACTTCATCTCCATCTCGCACTTCTTAATAGTTCTTATACATATGCCGTACTTATCCTCTGACATATACCCATCTTGATGATCTAAGGTAGACTTCGCTATTAGCCTGTCCCAATTGTAGGCTCTCCAATCCCTCCTTAGATCATTCTCCTCCTTAGTACACCTATCCTTATTATATCCCTGTAGCATACCCCATGAATCACTATCCCATTGAGGTATGCTTTCCGATGTACTATTACCCGAGCTCGGGAATCCAGACTCCTGTTTCTCTAGACTTTTTGATTCCTGCGATTGCTCTTTTGTATTTTTTTCTACCACGCTCTAGAAACTCCTCTGAGGCTCTAAAAACCTCACTCTTATAGTCCTTCTTACCCATAAAGAGGAAGAAGAAGTCATGTTTAATACCAGTAACTTGAAAGGCTACGTCGCAATACAACGCGGCACTTAAATCATAGTCCAACTCTTCGCACGTTTTAGTAATGTTCTTAAAATTAACATTTTTAGAGGTGGTCTTAACATCGTTAATTGACGCGAAGCCTGACTTGCATACCTTCCTGTAATCGGTCCTGATCTTAACCTTAAGCCCGTCTAACTCAGAGAACATAGACTCCTCAGCAACACCTCCCTCAAAGAAGGAACTAATAGGCTTGCCCTCTGGATGAAAAATGGTCTGCTTATAGTTATTAAACATCTTCCTAGCGTTTGAATCCTGACCTGTTGTAATTATCATTTTACCTTGATTGTCATAGTCAAATGCCTCCCTACAACCTGATTCATAAATGGCAAACTCTTCCTCTAATAGGTGAGGCTCTAATACCATTGCATGAACGTAAGTACCAAAGTCAAAAGCATTTTGCAATGCGGCTGGTACGTCCCATGGGATACCTTGAACGTACTGCTTATGGTATTCTACTGGGTCCTTTAAGTAAAGCTTTAAACCAGAACTACTTACGTGGCTCCTATTATCGTGATAATCTTGGTTACTAATCTCTGTATTAATCTTTTGATTTTTCATTCACTCTCCCAATCTGTTCTAGTTACCATTCTACCTTTTATCTCCGGTCCCTCTTCTTTCTCCCAGTAATTTATGTTGTCTCCCCTAGCTATTTGCATACTAGATTTATTATGGTTTTCACTGTAAGGAGGTGTCATTCCACGCTTTTCTAGGAAATCTAATATTTCCCTAGCAGGACTACCGATTAACGTGTTGGCAGGACATCCTTCTCCTGCTTCCATATAGGGTTCTAAAAATTCAAACATTTCTTTTTCTAAAAGTTCTATTAGAAACATCTCTAATTTATCTTCCATCTCACTTCTTTTCATTATCGTAGCTCCTCATTACATTCGGAGTCTACTGTAGACTCACTAGGAGATGTGACCGCTAGGTCATCATCTTCGTTATCCTCCAAGAATTTGAATACAATTTTATTCTTACCCTTTACATTAACAGACAGTCTATCAATAAAACCGAGTTCAACTAATTCATCAAGAATTGAATCTCTCTCTCTCTTATTTAACTCTCTAGTGGCATTGTATAAGGTTCTTTTATCTACGTACTCACCCTCTTTGATTACGTTTAATATTTTAAGCTTATTCTTCTCATTAGAATTATTAAAAATGTGTTTCTCTATTACGTCTTGTATTGTTACATAATAATTTTTAATAGTCAAATAAGCAAATTCTACGTCTGTAATATTTATAGTTTCTACCTGATATTCAGCCCTTGAGCAACAATGAATCATTGCAATTTTAACCATTTGCTGATAAAGACGAGCCACAATAGGAAGCACAGGATTACTATGTTCCGTAGTACGTCTGAGATTGTCAAACTCTTCAAAAACTGCATCTAGCTTCTCCTCTGCCTCTTTAGTGGCACTTAATTCTTCTACCATTTGAGGTATACCATTAATAATATAATTCTTATTTTCCTTTGGTTCGTATGCTCTCCAGAACCTAAGTCTATTTAAAGTTTCCGTATCAAGGTGTGGAAGTCTTTTAAGTCTTGTAGCTCTGCCTTCGCTGTCCCCGTAAAATATAAGGAAGCGTCCAAGTAAGCCCTTTTCAATAGCTCTAAGTGAGACCCCTTCTTGAAAGCCTGTGGGTGTCGTACTAGCAAGTATAGACACATTAGGACGATAGCAAGCACCTTTGGTACCCTCAGCAGTAGCCCTACCAAGGTATTTACTATTGCTACTAGTATAAAGCTCAGCGAGAACGTCAGCCATTTTAGAATTATATTCACTCTTTCCACTGTTTACACTCCTTAAAATACCGCCAGCTTCATCCATAATATCTAGACGTACTGGTTTATTTGCTAGACCATCCATTAAAGACGCGTCAGAGACGTAATCCCCTGCTCCTAGTAGAGACTCTGCGTTAATATCTACTAAGTACTCCTGTACCTTTTTCTGAGGTGCATCTTTACCACTTCCAGACGGTGCAATGTTTAACACGTACAAATTAGGTGACATACCTTGAAAAGTTACCTTACGGCTTATCAATGTAGCCATTAAAATTAAAGATGCACTGAAAGCAAAATTCTCCTGTTTAATCCATGAACAGTCAAGGATATTGGACTGTATTTTCCCTAAGACACCTTGCGCAGGTGGTAACTCTTGGCTTGGCTTTTTTAGCTTTTCCAGTTTTAGCAACTTTCCCTCTCTTTCCTTTATCACCTCGCTTAAGGTGGTTTCATTTATAACTGTAGCTGTAGGTACCTCATACTCCTTAGACTCTCTAAAGCGTCTTCTATTAATACTCTCCAGTACGTTAGAATAAATCTTAAGCGCATTTGTCCTCGGCTCTGTATGGTAAAATTCATTACTATCTGACAGTAACGGAGGATCATGCAACTCAGTATCATGCTTAATAAGCGCATTAATACTCTCCTCTAAGGTTTTTTGTTCTCCTATTAGCTTACCACATAAAGACGTTAGTGCGTCATTCCTACCACTACTTAAATGTCCCGTACCTGTCTTTTTTTCCATGTCTGGAAACTTTAGCAGTAACTTTTGCTCTACTGAAGCAAACAGGGCTGGTGGTAGCATGGGAAGTTCATTTACGTCTACCTCAAGCAAGTCTA
>Ga0208643_1000994_pt1 | contig 16997 bp, 17 predicted proteins | sample VirMetDEL_Nov_12_FD_184516 | JGI IMG/M metagenome (GOLD analysis project Ga0208643, IMG submission 184516) | Aqueous microbial communities from the Delaware River and Bay under freshwater to marine salinity gradient to study organic matter... | ecosystem: Environmental > Aquatic > Marine >... | reverse complement strand
AAACCTGGCGCGAACGGTCCGACTGCCGATCCCCGTTGCCGATCTTGCGGGGAAATTTTCTGCCCGAAGGCAGGTCGATTCAGCCGTTCGGCAGGTGTTCTAGTGGTCTGGTACGTTCTAGTAGCGTTTTCCGGTTACTAGACCGCCTGAAACCCCTTATTTATATGGCTAAAGTCAACCTCTGTTCTAGTGGTCTAGTAATAATTATATAGGAGTGAGAGTAGAAATAGATAATACTAAATGGTTTAATGGTTAAACTATATATTGGTATTATCTCCAGAGGGGGGGCAACAATAGGGAAAACTACCAGACCACTGTGCCACCCCCCGGTTTGGGCCATATAAATAAGGGGTTTCAGGGGGTCTAGTGTAGGATTCCCGGATTCACGGCAACTAGACCAAACCCCGGTAAGCACGCCCGTTTGCCCCAAAATATGCCGTTCAACATTCTATAGAACAGTGAAACAGCAAAAAACCCGATCTTTCGACCGGGTTCTATGAATTGTAGAATTGCCAGGATTCGGAGTCATATCACCCCAGGAGGTCGTCGATATTGGCCTCCTCGACCGCCGCTGGCAGCCCGTCGTCCGCTTGCTCCTCGGGGGCTTCGACCCACATGGGGCCGTCCTCGACCCGGTGGAACCAGACCGCTTGCGCCCCGTGGCGGCGGCACTTGCTCATCGCCGTCCAGCCCTTGATCAGCTTGAGAGCCTTCCCGTAGGTCGCGGGCGTGGCGTTCCGATAGGCCGACATTATCTTTTCGCCAGACAGCGCCTCGTAGGCCATAGCCCCCGTCACCATGTTCCGGTAGAAGCGCACGCCCCCGGCATCCTCGTCGTCGTCGAACTGAGCGTCCAGGGGGTCGCTCACCGTGTTGCGCGTCTCCTCGATGCCCACGCGGCGATCAAGCCACTCCTCGATGACCTCTGAGATCGCCTCGGTGGCCGACTGCTTGCGGCTGCCCTGCGCGATCTCCTCGGCCTCCTCGATAGCCTCCTGGCTCACCAGGTCGAGCCACAGATCGCCGTAGGGCTGGGCTGCCCGCATGTCGAGGTACGCCTGGTAGGCTTCGCCAAAGATGCGCCAGAGGTTCGCCTTGAGGTGTGCTGTGTCGGTCGGCTTGGCCCGTGTACGGGTGGTGTGCCAAACCCAGAAGCGCCGCAGCCCGGTCGGGTCGGACAGGTAGTCGTCATTGTTCGTCGAGGAGACAAAGACGCACTGGCGCTTGTAGTTCTCGACGCGGGAGGCATAGGCCAGCCGGTGCCGGTCATCCTGCTTTGCCAGGAACTCTTTCACGTCCTCGTTCTCTTGCTTCTTAGCGGCAGCCAACTCACCGAACTCCAGGCCCCACTTGGCGCGCATGGACTCGATCATCCGGTCGGGCTTGTCGAACTGCTTCGAGAGTTCCCCAAAGTAGTTATTGAAAAAGATGCGCCAGAAGGTCGATTTCCGCGAGCCTTGCACGCCCTGGATGACCGTCAACTGATCGTACTTGCACCCCGGCTCCCAGAGGCGGCACACAGCGGCGATCGGGAGCATCCGGGAGGACTCCCGGTGGAAAGGTGTATCCGGGCAGCCCAGGTATCTCTGCGCGATCTGCTCGATGAACCCGGTGGGCGAACCCTCCTCCAACCATCGCTTATGGCACTTCTCGACGAACGCCTTGGGTGGGTGAATCTTGTTCACCATCCCAGCGGCCAATACCGCGTCCTGGATCAGGGCCTTCGGGAAATCGACCCCGTAGCCACCCCGCTCGATGGGGACCGAGCAGAGCAGCCGGATTGCGATGTCCTCATTCTCCTGCCACTCGCGCCCAAATTCTCCGTCTTTTTTAAGGACGGGATTCGTAGGCAGGGGCATCTGTTTCATCTTGATCTGGCCGAGCGCCTGCGGGTCCTTGGAGAACTCGTTGAAGGCGATCTTGTTGGCGAGACGCGGATCGTTCAAACAGATCAGCGCGGCGTTTTGGAACACCGGCTCGATGTCGTTGTTCGCCTTGCGGCGCAGGTTCAAGGTCCAGGAAGTGTCGGCCTTTTTCTTCTTGGGCTTCTCCTCCGGCTCATCGTCCTCGGGGTAATCGTCGAACTCGTCGGCTATGTCGTATTCCGCGTCGTCGTCGTCGGTGTCACCAAGCAGGTCGGCCACGGACGGCTCGGACTTCTTGGGCTTGGGCGCTGGCCCGAGGAGGTCGTCGATGTCAGAAAAATGTGTGTCTTTTTCGGACTCGTCCTCGTCATCATCATCCTCGTCGTCCCAATCGAACTCGTCCACGAGAGCAGAAAACTCCTCTGCCGAGACCTTTGGGTCTTTCTTGGCGAACTCAACCATCGCTTTGTAGGACGGCAGGTTGCCCGGGGATGTGTCGGTTCGAGCATCCTTGTCCAGGTGCCCGAACAGGTGGTTCCGGGCCAGGTCGAAGGCGTTGGCCTGCCCCTGGATAGGGTCCGAGCCGTGGTTGGAGTGGAGGAACAGTCCGCCGTCGTAGACCACGGCCCCGTTGGAGCCGGTGCCCAGGGTGTAGGTATAGCGGGTCTCGGTGCTGCTATCCCCCGGGACGTAGATGTCCGGCAGGAACTCCGCGATCACTTCCTCGACCGAGTAGGTCCGGCACCAGGCCCCGATGATCCCCTTTTTCTCGCGCGGGTCCTCCATCCGGCGGCTCGGGTCCGCGATCGCCCGGGCCTTCTCGGCCTCCTGGTAGGGGAGGAAAGTGAAATCGTCCCAGCCAGGGTTCTCCGCCAGGAAAGCGTCCACGTCCAGGACTTCGCCCGCGCTCTCGCGGACCCAATAGTCCTGGCCCTTCGAGATCGAGGGCAGGAACATGGTCTGGTTGTAGCGGAACGACACCAGGTCGGGAATCTCGATCGCCTCGTCGGGGTCCTCGGCAAGCTGGAGAGACAGGAGGCGGGTGATCGCGTTGGTCTCGGTCGCGTCCATCCCCCGGCTGACCGGCAGCATCATGCGAACGCGCGGCTTCTCGGGACAGTGTGCCCGCGTTGTGTGGCCGAGCCATAGGAACTGGTTGATCTCGCACTCATCGGACAGGATGTGTTCAAGCTGATCCGGCGTCACATTGTCGATGTCGAACACGATGAAGTACCGCGCAACCTGGCACACCAGCTTGCGGCGGCCATCGTTGAAATGCGCGGCGAGCCAGTTGCCGGGCGCGCTCTTTTTGATCAGCTTGGCGTCGGAATCCAGGGCCACATATTTTGCGAAGGTGGTCGAGGTGTCCACGAGGATGTTGTCTCGGTCGAACATCGCCGCGAACTTTGCCCAAGTGGATTTCTTGTTCTTAACCCCGCCGAGGGCGGTGCCGGTTTTTGTGCCGACGCAGTATTTGACGAGTAGGTTTTCGGTGTCGCTCATTTTCGGCTCCCGCGTGTTTCGATTATTTCGTTTGCGGAAGGTGTTCAGCCGAGAAGGTCGTCAATCTCGGCGGCGGGCGCGCTGGCGGGCTTGCGGAACTCCTCGTAGCTATGCACGACGTAGGGAACAAGGTCGTCCCAATAGATCGGGCGGATAGCCGCGTCCGTCCGGGAGAGTTTCATAATTTTCAGCGCAACATTCTGGCTCAAAAGGTCCCGTCCACGGAGCGAGCGATAGATTGCTTCGTGAGAATACCCGAGGTCTTTGCCGAAATTCGGCACATCAAATAGGCCTTTTGCGCTGCGGTGATTCGGGAAAACTTCGGCCAGAAAGTCGTACAACGGGCCAAAGGAATAACGGCGCGGGGGTGTGGTGGCGGGGGCTTTGCTCATTTTTTATGGCTCCTGGTTAATGCCTCAAGGCTCGCCAGTAGTACCATCCGTACCCCAAATAGGTAAAGATAACTTTTTGGTTGAAACCACCACATGTAGTGCAGTACGTTTGTGAAGTTGGCAGATTCGCCACGCACACCAAAGACTGTTGAGGAGCATCAATATGAGCATCGAAACCCTGCTCGCGGAACTGACGACCGCGATCAAAGAGAACACTGTGGCCCACGCCAAACTGGCCGACGTTGCGGTTGCGGCGTCCAAAGGCAAAGCCGCCGCCCCGAAAGAGGAGCCGAAAGAGGCACCCAAAGAGGAGCCGGAAGAGTCCGAGGACGAGGCCCCGAAAGAGACAGCCGCCGCGAAGAAGAAGCGCCTGGCTGCTGAGAAGAAGAAGGCCGAGGCGGAAGCCAAGACGGTCGAAAAGCCAGAACTTGAGGAGGCGGTCGGCCACGACGCTCTGCACAAGCTGGCCGGTAAGTTCCTTGCGACAGACGATGAGGCCGAGCGCGACACCAACAAGGGCAACTTTGTCGGCGCACTGGCCCACCTCGGCGCGAAGAAGCTGACCGATCTCGCTGATGATTCCGAGCGCGCTCGCGTTGCGGGATACATCACGTACTGGATGGCCGGTTTGGAAGTCGATTTCGACGAGATCGACGCTCTGATCCCGGTCGCGGAAGGTGACGACGACCCGCTCGGGTAACTCGTCACCGGGGGCTGCCCTTTTCCTCCCTGTTGGGGGCGGCCCCCGCTTTGAAATTCACCCGAAAGGTTAGATATGACCCGCAAGCCCTACGCCCTCCCTGACTCCAACCCCAAAAGCGCCTACGGAACCGCGAAGCCGGGCATCCACGGCGTCCCCGTGGTCGCGCTGCTGCATTGCGGCAACGGTATGCGGGACGGCGTTGAGAAGTACGGCCTGACCAACTGGCGCGAGAACTCTGTCGCAGCCTCGGTCTACTACAACGCCGCTTTCCGGCACCTGGCCTCCTGGTGGGACGGCGAGCAGAACGCCGAGGACTCCGGGGTGCATCACCTCGGGCACGTCATGGCCTGCTGCGCGATCCTCTTGGACGCCGAGGCCCAGGGCAACCTGATCGACGACCGCCCCAGCGTACCCGGCAAGTTCTCCGAGATGGTCAAAGCGATGACCAAGACGATGAACCAGGCGATCGAGGACGACGACGACGACGACGACTACGAGGAGGATTCCCTGTCGGAACTGTTCGATTTTCTGATCGAGGACGACGACGCCCAGGACTGGTTCGACGCAACCGTCAAGGCGATATGGGGCGCAGAAAACCTCGACCACGCCCGCGAAGAACTGCGCGAGGCGATCCTTGCGGCAAACGAGGACCCGGGCCAGAAGTGGACCTTGCAAGGGGAAGGTTGGGAGGAGGAATGGACCCTGGACAAGGACATCCCCGGAACACCCTATCTCTCGGTGGTAGTCTCGCTCGACGGTGGTGCTGACGGGGATTTCGAGTTTGGGGTCCCCGTTCGCCCGGAAATTTCTTTCGAGGAGATGAACGAGATCGTAGCACGTTTCCTGGCAGGCGATGCTGGGAACAAGAAGCTGGCCGTTTTCAACAACTGCCGCCATCACATCGGCAGCTTTCAGACATCGGCATACACCCAGACGCAACGCACCCAGCTTGCCTTCTACTTGGAATCCGACGAAGCGGGGGTCAAAGCCTCTCTGGACAACAAAGACCAGATGCTCGCGTCCGTAGGTTTCCGCTTCGGATGAGCGAACACGCCCGCCTTTCGCCCTCTGGCGCTCATCGTTGGATGCGGTGCCCTGGCTCTGTCGCTCTCTGCGACGAGATCGGGGAACGTGACTCCAGCGAGTTCGCGGCAGAGGGCACGGTGGCCCACTACATCCGGGAAACCTGTCTTGAGTTCGACATGGACCCGGATGCCTTCATCGGGCGGGAAATGTCAGCCGATGGCTTCACGTTCACCGTAGGCGAGGACATGGCGGACTTCTTGCGGCCCGGGATAGACTTTGTGCGCGAGCAACAGGGCCGGGTCGTCAACGAGTACAAGGTCAGCTTCGATCGCTGGTTGCCGGAGCAGTTCGGCACGCTCGACGTGGGGATAATCTCCCCCGATCTGATCGTGATCAACGACCTGAAATACGGCGCGGGGATGCCTGTCTCCGCCTTCGAGAACGAGCAGCTTATGACCTATGCGCTCGGGTTCTGGGAGAACGTGGCTCGCCACGAAACAGACGCAACAGATTTCCTCCTGGTGGTCGATCAGCCTCGGGCACGCGCAGGCGCAGGCCCGGTTGAGGACTTTGACGACGACGACCAAGACGAGGATGACGCGGACACCGAGCAGGTGCCGGAATGGGGCGGTGAGTGGAAGGTCACGCTAGACGAGTTGCTGGCGTTTGGAGAGAAGCTGAAAACAGCCTACGACCTCGCCACCTCCCCGAGTGCCTGGCTCCGCGCCGGACACAAACAATGTCAGTTCTGCCCCGCCAAGGGCATCTGTGAGGAATACGCCCGCTGGTCGATGGACCTGCTCCAACTGGAGTTCGCAGACCTCGACCCGGACGTGATCTCGATAAAGGACCACGGCGAGTTCACACCGCAGCAGCGGACCAATGTGGCGCTCAACGCCGACCGCGTGCGCGCCTGGCTCAAGGCGGTTCACGGCCAGGTGATGAACGACGCCAAAGCTGGCCGTCCGACGCCCGGAGCCAAGACGGTGATCGGCAGGCAAGGCCCGCGCAAGTGGGCAGACCCGGAGAGCGCCGAGGCGTTCGTCCTGGAACATCTGGATTTTGACAAGGCTCTCACGGACCCGGTGCTGATTTCGCCCGCGCAGTTCGAGAAGGTCAAAGGGATTCCCAAGGAAGCGAAACAGGCGGTGAACAATTACACCGTCCGCTCCGAGGGGAAGTTGGCGCTCGTGAGCAGCGACGACAAACGGCCAGGATACGACCTGGCTGACGAGTTCGATGACGACTAACCCGCGTCTTGAAAATCACCTTTTGGGTTACAAACGCAAAACGTAAAACGTAAAAACGAAGGACGAAAACAATGGTTGATACATCACGCCGCGTATATCTGAAAAACGTGCGGCTCTCCTACCCACATCTCCACAAGCGCCAGAAGGCGAACGAAGATGCTGATCCCAAGTTCAGCGCCTCTTTCCTGATCGACCCCACGACCAAGGACGGCAAGGCCAACATTAAACAGATCGAGGCCGCGATTGTGGCTGCCAAAGAGAAGGAAGGGTGGGGAGACAAGATCAAGATCAAAGAGAACCGCTGTTGCTTCTTCGACGGTAACGACAACACCGACGACGAGGGAACAGTCAAAGCGGGCTATGAGGACATGATGGTCATAAAGGCCAGCAACGCCGAAAATTTCCGCCTGGTGGCACGCAATCGGAAAGATGTCGATCCCGACAATTCCCCGTTCTACGGTGGCTGCATGGTCGAGTGCTTCTTGAACCTCTTTGGCACCAAGAAGGGCGGTTCCCCGGGCGTCTTTGCCTCTCTCGACGGCGTGCGCTTTATGGACGACGGCGAACCGTTCGGCAAAACCCAGATCGGGGATGACGAGTGGGACGATGACGACGACGACGATGACGACGACGACCCAATGGGTTGATCTAAACTTCACCTTTTGGGTGAATCTGGGCGGGGGAGTTACCGCCGCCCAGATACCCGGCCCCCGCGAGTTTTTCAGGTTTCGCGCGGGGGCCGGTAAATCAAACGGGGGAATACCAACATGGCGGCAACAGATCACACAGTAGGCGGCGGCTGGGAGCCGGTCGTTTGGCCCGAGGACGGGGATTCCCGTGGGTATTGCCCGGTCTGCGACATTGACTATGCGGAGTGCCCGTGCCCCGGCCCGGCCCAGCTGGGCTTCGAGTATAAGATCATCGGCGGGCACCTACACGCGCGCCCTTGCATCGTGGGGATGCTTGAATGAGTTTCCCTTTCGGCTGGCAGCACTTCCAAACAGACGACGCGGAGCCGGCAAACGGCGTATTCGCGGCCTACCTCGGCAAGATAGCCTTGTCCGGGCAGCAGGTGCCTCATCGCCCGATATTCCACTTAGATTTCGAGACCTGGAGCGAGTGCGAACTGCCAAAGACCGGCGCGTCCGTTTACGCCCGGCACGAGACAACCGAGGTCCTGATGCTGGCCTACGGCTGGTCAACGGGCGAGATCAAGCAGTGGCTCCCCGTCCTGGGCGAGCCTATGCCCGACGACCTCAAGGCCGCGCTGGCCGATCCGAGCATCACCCTGGCGGCGTGGAACGCCCCGTTCGAGATGGCGATCTTCGAGCATACCCTCGGCATGAACATCCCCGTCGAGCGGTGGCTGGACGTGATGGCGCTGTCCTACTCTCTGAGCCTCCCCGGCAAGCTGTCCAAGTGCGGCGATGTGATCGGGCTGGGCGAGGACCAGAAGAAGATGGCACGCGGCACCAACCTGGTCCGCAAATTCTGTATGCCCAGAAAGCCGTCCAAACATAAGCCCTGGACTCGGTGCGACCACACGACCGATCCCGAGGACTGGCAGGAATTTCTCGACTACAACATCCGCGACGTTGAAGCCGAGCGCGCGATCTACAAGCGCCTCAAGAAGTACCAGATGCCCGACCACGAGTGGAAGCTGTGGCACCTGGATCAGAAGATCAACAACGCCGGAATCCCGATCAACCTCAAAGCGGTGAAAGCGGCATTGAAGCTGTCGGAGTTCACGATCACCCGGGACATGGCCGAGTTGCGCAAGCTGACCGGCTTGGCGAACCCGAACAGCAACGCGCAAATCCTGCCCTGGCTCAAGGCCCACGGCTACAACTTCGACGACCTCAAGAAGGGCCACGTCGAGCGGGCAGCCAAAGCCGCAGCGCAGCGGGTCGAGGACTCGAAGGCCGCCGTGGAGATGTACGACGGGCCGCTGGCGGACTATCTGCGGATGGTCCTGGTCGAGCCGGACGAGTTGCTGTCCCGTGTCCTCGGACTGCGGTTGCGGGTCTCGAAGGCCAGCGTCAAGAAGTACCCGGCGCTCTGGGCCGCGACCGACGCCGACTGGCGGCTCCGTGGCTGCCACCAGTTCGCAGGCGCAGGCCGGACCTGGCGCTGGTCGGGACGCCGGTTCCAGCCGCAAAACCTGCCCAAGCCCGACAAGGCGCTAGAGAACCGAATCCACGAGTGCATCCACGACATCGAGCATCTGACCCCGGAGGAAATCTGGGCCAAGTATGACAATCCGATGGAGGTGCTGACCGCTGGCGTCCGCCCCGTGGTGCAAGCCCCGGAGGGCACGCTGCTCCTCGACGCCGACTTGTCCGCGATCGAGAACGTGGTCCTCGGGTGGTTGGCCCAGGACGAGAAGATTCTGCGGGTATTCTGGGAGAACCTGGACCCCTACATCGACTTCGCCACCGACATGTTCAAGCTGCCTTATGCGGAGATCGAGGCGCGCGTGAAGGCCGGGGACAAGAGCATGAGGACCACCGCGAAGCCGGGGGTTCTCGGATGCTTCGGCGCAGATACGCCGGTTCTAACCGATCGCGGGTGGGTGCGGATCGTGGAGGTCCGCGATACCGACAAGCTGTTCGACGGGGACCGATGGGTCTCGCACGGTGGGGTAGCGTACCAAGGCCCAAAAGAGGTCGTCAACCACCACGGGCTGACCGTGACGCTGGGCCACCGCGTCCTGGCGCAAGACGGCAATCAAGAAAAATGGATCGAGGCGAAAGAATGGGTCGAAAACGAATCCTCGCTGCGGGCGCACGCTTTGGCGAATGGGAAGTTCTGCGCCGCGTGGGCAGCAGCCGGTCAACAGGGACTCTTTACAGGTGCCGTTGCTCATGTGGCCTCGAACAAGACATCGGGACAGGCAACCTCGTCCACGGCAAAACCAACCGCTGCGATAGCTGTGCCAAGAAAGATCGTCGAGGAGAAGTTGGCAAACGGGTTGGGTCTCGACTGTACGACCTCCTCGCTAATCGTTTCTATTCTGCGCGAAGCCGGTGCGAGAACCCCGACAACGCGAACTACGACTATTACGGGGGTCGGGGAATTTGTATGCGGTTCTGGTGCGCCGACGATTGGGTTGAACACCTGGTCGATGAACTCGGAGCAGACGGACGGCTCGAAATCGACCGCGCAGACAACGACGGCCACTACGAACCGGGAAATTTACGGCTCGCAACCCGGTCCGTTCAAAACTCAAATAAGCGAAACGTGGGACATCCTGAATACCGGGGACCGCAACCGTTTCGTGGTCCTGACGGACGCTGGGCCTCTCGTTGTTCATAACTGCGGCTATATGCTGAGCGCGGGAGACGAGCGCGAGAACCACTCAACCGGCGAGATCGAGGCAACCGGCTTGCTGGGCTACGCCTGGGCGATGCACGTCCCCCTGACGAAAGAGATGTCGAAGCTGTCGGTCGATACGTTCCGCTCCAAGTTCCACCGCGTCGTCGAGTTTTGGTACGAGTTGGACGATGCCGTCCGGCGCGTGATCAAGACCGGAAAGCCCGAGACGGTCGGATACCTCACGATCGACATGAAGAAGCCGTTCCTGCGGATCGGGCTGCCGAGCGGGCGGTTCCTCCACTACATGCGGCCCGAGATTCAGCGGCGCAAGATGCCCTGGAAAGGCCGCAACGGCGAGGCGATCTACAAGCCCCAGATCACCTACGAGAACATGGAGACCGGCCAGTGGCGGCGCGTGACCACGCACCCCGGCAAGCTGACTGAGAACGTGACTCAAGCCGTGGCGCGAGACCTCCTGGCCCACGGGATGACCCTGGCTGACGACGAGGGCTACGACATCCGTATGCACGTCCACGACCAGATCATCGCGGTCGAGGCCGAGGACATCGCAGAAGAACGACTGGCCGGTCTGATCCGGTGCATGACGACCGTGCCCCCGTGGGCCGACGAGAAGATGCCGCTCAAGGCGGACGGCTTCACCTCCCCGATATTCTTGAAAGATTAGGAGACAGAAATGCTTGTGAAACACAAAAAGACGGGCGCGATCTACGCGGTCACGGCCCTCCAGGTCCGGGAGAGCGATCTGGCGATGATGGTGGCGTACACCGACCCCGGCTCCGGCCTGGTCTGGTTGCGCGAGGCGTCCGAGTTCTTCGATGGCCGGTTCGAGGTCCACATCCCGCCCAAAGTAATGCCAAAGCCGAGTGCAGTCCATTGAGCGGCGCGCAGTGGGTAGATGTGATCGGCCTGACGGCTCTGGCCCTCTACGTCGGCATCTTCGCGTATCTAGCCTGGGAGGATCGCCACGATGACTAAGGCCCCCGAGGACGAACCCGCAATCTGGCTCAAGCAGGTGCCCGTCTGGCGCAACACCGTGCCGGGAATCTGGTCGCAAGAGTTGATCCCGAACCACCGGGCCGTGCGGCGATCGCGCGAACGCCCGACAGAAACGGTGGACGGCCCAACGCTGTCGCGGCTGCTGCTGGCTCTGGAAAACCTACCCAGCCCCGGCAAGCATTTCGAGGCGCTGCCCGAGTTGCAGGAGGCTTGCCTGGCCTACACCGCGTACCGGCACTTCGAGATACACCGGGAGGACTCGTGATGGGCTGCGATATGCACCGCCGGGAGGCGTACATCGAGTCAGAGGTCAGCAAGTACGCGAAGAAGCTGGGCTGGCGGCCCCGCAAGATGGAGTACATCGGGCGGCGCGGCTGTCCCGATCGCTGGTTCATGCGAGGGCAGGCGCAGCTTGTCATCATCGAGTTCAAAGACCCGAACGGCAAGACCTCGGCGGCGCAGAAACGCGAGATCAACTGGCTCAAGTTGAACGGCTTTGACGTGCATGTCGTCGAGAGCATCGCCCAGGGCCGGGAAATCTTCGACGACCTATGGGACAGCGAGGACCCGCTATGATGACTTCTCTCGATATGTATCTCCAGGCGATTGCGCAGCCGCACCCGCCGATGGGGCCGCGCGAGACCCGCTGGCGGGCCTGGCACGAGAAGAACCCGCACGTTTACGAACTGTTCAAGCGGTTCAGCTTCGAGGCGATAGCGTCTGGCCGGAAGCGGTCCGGCGCGTGGCTGATCGTAGCGCGCATCCGGTGGGAGTCCGCCGTGGTCACGCGGGGCTGCGACTTCAAGATCAGCAACGATTTCACCGCCTGGTACGCCCGGCTTTTCATGGAGGAGTTCCCGGAACATCGGGGCTTCTTCGTCATCAAGAGGATGAAGCCGGATGTCTGGTAAAGACGACCCCGAACACTACGCAGACCCGGAGTGCCCGGGCTGCGCGGGCGGAGACAATGCCCCGGCGTTCGTCTACTGGCGCTGCCCGGTGTGCGACTCCGAGTGGGAGGAGGAGATGCTGGACCCCCAGGTGATCGACGACAGGGACACCGACGATGCTGGATAGATCGAACATGCGCGGCTACCAGGTCGATCTGGCGGACCGGCTGGAGGCCGACTTCGGGAAAAAGCCCGGGGCGCTCTTGGCTGTCGAGATGGCGTTGGGCAAGACCGTCACAACGGCCACCGCGATCCGGGGTCTGCTGGACACGCTGATGGTCCGCAAGGTCCTGATCGTGGCCCCCTTGCGCGTGGCACAAAAGACCTGGCCTGATGAGTTCGAGACCTGGAGCCACCTGCGGGTGCTGCACTGGAAAAGCCTGTCGGGCAAGATCGGCCAGAAGGTGACGCCAGAACAGCGCCTCAAGTGGCTCCAGGAGTTCCTGGCCGATCCGCTGTCGGAGATCATGGTCATCAACCGCGAGAACGTGGTCTGGCTCTACAAGGCGCTCCGAGAACTCAAAGAGCCGTGGCCGTTTGACGTGTTGGTCTATGACGAGAGCAGCCGCCTCAAAGAGGGCAAAAAGCGCACCGCGTCTCGCAACCTCTCCGAGTTCGGCGTCTACGCCAAGGTCCGCAAAGAGATGGACTTCGTGATTGAACTGACCGGCACGCCCACGCCAAACGGCCTGACCGATCTTTGGGGCCAGCTTTATATCATCGACCAGGGCGAACGCCTGGGCCGGAGCAAGGACGCCTTTCTGAGCCGCTGGTTTGAATCCGACTTCAAAGGCTGGAAGTACACCGCGTATCCCCACTCCGAGGCCGAGATCATCGAGAAGATCAAGGATGTGACCGTCTCCATGAAAGCCCGGGACTATGTGGCGCTGCCCCCGGTGATGACACTGCCCGATCTGCCGCCCCGGATCGTGGAACTCACACCCAAGCTGCTCAAGGACTACAAGCGGTTCGAGAAGGAACTGGCGCTGGAGGAGCATGACATCGAGGCCGTCAACAAGGGCGTGCTGACATTCAAGCTGCTCCAATACGCCAACGGCTCGGTCTACCGCACGGACGAGATGACAGAGGTGCGGGAGACGATCCCGATCCACGAACTCAAAGTGAACGAACTGGAGTCCATCGTCGCAGAGACGGGCGGGGCGAACCTGCTTGTGGCCTATAGCTTCAAATTCGACCTGGCGCGGATCAAGAAGAAATTTCCATACGCCCGCGTGGCAACAGAGCCGGGCGTCCTCGATGACTGGAACAAGGGTAAGGTTCGGATGCTCCTGGCGCACCCGGCCTCGATCGGCCACGGCATGAACCTCCAATATGGGGGCCACCATATCGTCTGGTTCGGACTCAACGCCTCGCTTGAACTCTACCAGCAGTTCAACGCGCGCCTGCCGCGACCAGGCCAGCAGGCCGAGCGGGTGTTCATCCACCACATCCTCACGGCAGGCACGTTCGACATGCGGCTGGTGGACGTTTTAGCCGATCGGGACGCCACCCAAGAGCGAATCACCGACGCGGTGAAGGCGCAACTTCGCCTCACGTAGTAGGGCTTGGATGTCAACTACTACCCTGAGTTATCCACAGATTTCTCGCCCAGGTGGCACTTGTCGCAAATATGTCATAAAATTGGCACCGCATGTGGGGGTCGGTGGGGACCCCGGGGACTACATGCAGCGATTCACCCACCAGGAGGGGTTTTTGCCGCAGACAAAAAGTTTGCCATAAGGGGACGTTTCAAGATATAGATGAAACAGAATAGTATACCTGGGAGGTTACAGGAATGGCTCAAGAAACCACAGAGGAGTTCGGCAAGCGGCTGAACCAAAGCGTCGAGGGACACCCTCTCTCGCCCCCAACACCGCACGGTCGTCAAAGTTGGCTCCTTGCCAAACTCAAGACCGAGACCGGGCTTGTAGTATCACCCAACACGATGAGCAAGTGGTTCAACGGCACGGCCCGACCCCGGACTGACAACATCCGAAAAATCGCCCAAGTTCTGAGCGTGGACGAGGTTTGGCTGACGCTCGGCAGACGGCCAACAGAGAAACCCCAGATCGCACAAGAGCGGGCAACGAGCGCACAAGGCGCGGTCCTCCTGGTCGCGGGCCTGGTTGAGATGAACGGCGGGCGGTTCTCTTTCCCGGCAGCGGACGACGCCTGGGACTTGAGCATCAATATCGGCGGCTCCCGGTTCACGGCGCTGATCCAGGTTGCGAACGTCAAAGACGAGAACACATTCTCTTGCATCGTACCCGAGCCGATCGGCAGTTCGCGTATCCTCATTGTGGTGCAGGAGCGCCAGCCAGAGTTGGCGACCACGGCCTGCGTCACGTTTCTCGACGTGACAGGGGCACCCAGACAATCGCTCGGCGGGTACTCCGTTATCACGCTGCGCCGCGAAAGCTGTAGCGACTACGCAGCCGAGGGCGGCTCCGGCGAAATCATCCGCCCGGTCCGCAGCGTGAGCGAGTTGGCGGGCGGCTAGACGAGGGACAGGGCTTTACGTCATCCACGAAGGGATAATTCACCTTTCAGCTAAAATGACGTAAGATCGACGTAAAGTCAGTTTTCACCGCTCAAAAACCCTTATTTTGTTGGAGTTCGATTCCGCCCCCGGGCACCAGTTTCCAAGTTTTAGTTGATAATTCCTCTTTCTCCTAAACTGGAAACCGTTCAAAAACAGTGACTTAACCTCTAGGCGGGTTCAAATCTTCCCCAAAATCGGTGTTCTGAGCAACAAAAATGACGTAAGATCGACGTAAGCACATTTACTTTTAGGGTGAAGGTTCGTAGTCTTACGCAACCAAAGTTGTAAAAGACGTAAGGAACAACCCGATGGCGTTGACTGAGGCTCAGATAAAGAAGGCCGAACCAGGTGACAAGCTATACAAGCTGGCGGATGGGCGCGGCCTGTTCCTCCAGGTTCGCACGAGCGGCGCGAAGGTATTTGTCAAAGAGTACCGCTTCAACGGTAAGCGCGGCAGCCTGACCCTGGGCGAGTTCCCGGAACTCAAGCTGGCGATCGCCCGGACCAAAGCCGAGAGGGTGAACCTCCAGGTTAGGAGCGGCGAGGACCCTCGGCAGTCGGGCGCGATCCGCCGCGATCCGATTCCGGCGGCGGACGCCGAGGAGGCCCCCGTGCCCGAGGAACGCCGGGTCGAGGTCGTCGCGGCAGCGTTCATTCGCAAGCGCATGAAAGAGGGTATCGCGGAGGCCACGCTGAACAAGCTGAACTGGAACCTCGGGAGCCTGGCGGGCGGCGCGCTCTACGGTCGGGACATCGCCTCGATCAAGCCCCCGGAAGTCCTCGCCCTGGTCGAGAAGGTCCAGGAGGAGGGCAAGGTCGAGAAGGCCAAGGACATCCACCGCAAGCTGGGCCAACTGTTCGACTATGCGATCGCCTTGGGGCTGGTCGAGTGGAACCCTGCCCGGATGGTCACGCGGGCTGTTATCAAGACGAAGGGCGGCGAGCATCCCGGTCTGACCTGCCCGAGCGACGTGGGCGGCCTCATGCGGGCGATCCGGCTCTACCCTGACACGGCGGGCCAGGAAACCCGGGCTGCGCTGCTGCTGTCGGCCTACACCTTCTTGCGGTCGCGGGAATTGCGCGGTGCGCGGTGGGAGGAGATCGACTTGGACCTCGGGCTGTGGACGGTGCCGAAAGAGCGGATGAAGGGCCAGGACGGCGATCATCTGGTCCCACTGTCCCGGCAGGCCAAGAGAATCCTGGAGGCGCTTTCGGTGTGCCGGGGAGACAACGATCTGGTTTTCCCGATGCTGCGATACCCGGACAGGTACATGTCGGAGAACACCTTGAACGCGGCGCTGCGGCGGCTCGGTTACGATACCCGCAAGGAACACTGCCATCACGGGTTCCGCACGACCTTTTCGACCAACATGAACGAGCAGGGGTGGAACCGCGACTGGATCGAGCGGCAGCTTGCCCACAGCAGCAAGGACAACGTGCGGGCGGCATACAACAAGGCTCTCTACCTGGGGGGCCGGACAGAGATGATGCAGGGATACGCGGACTGGCTAGACGCCGTGGCCGAGAACACAAGAAGGGACTGAGGGGTTGAAGGGGATCAGGTTCAGGAGGAGCGACGACACCTGATCCCCAGATGCCGCATAAGCGGACAGGTCCATCATCGCTTATGCGGAACACAATATCAACTTTTAGTTTGCTAATAACCAATTGGTTGAATTACACTACCAGCAGAGGACGAGCGTAAATGAGTGATGATTTCGAGGACCTTCTTGGTCCCGCCCCCGAGCAACCAGCGAAGCAGAAGGCCCCGGCGAAAAAACCGGCGGCCAAACCTGTCGCGCTCGCGCGAGGGGACGCGGCGATCGTCCAGGCGCTATTCCAGCCGGTGAGCATCACGTTCCTGGCGGAGGTACTGCAACGAGATCGCAAGACGATCACTAAGAAATTGGCAAACCTCGGCCCGATGGCCCGTCACAGGGGCGGGACGCCGCTCTATGATTTCCGGCAGGCCCTCGAATACCTAATCACGCCCAAGATGAACGCTGCCGAGGCGATCAAGAAGATGGGCACCGACGATCTCCCGCAGTCCCTCCAGAAAGATGTGTGGGACGCGAAACTCAAGCAACAGAAATGGGCTGCGCAAGCGGGCGATCTTTGGAAAACCGAGGACGTTCTAATGGTGTTGGGCGAGACGTTCCAACGTCTCAAGACCACGACACAACTCTGGATCGACCAGGTGTCCGAGGCACACTCCCTCCCAACTGAGGTCCGGGCCGAACTCACGACGATGGTGGACGCGCTCCAGTTGGACTTACACCGCTCGCTGGTCGAGATGCCGCAGGAGCGATCTACTCTGTCACAGCTTGGCGAAATCGAAGGAACCGAACTCGATGACTTCTAGATTCAAGTGCCCCAAGTGCGGCGCGTTAAGCGGAGACGACTGGTCCCACTGCATAGGCAAATGCCCAATGCC
>Ga0208643_1000992_pt1 | contig 17048 bp, 18 predicted proteins | sample VirMetDEL_Nov_12_FD_184516 | JGI IMG/M metagenome (GOLD analysis project Ga0208643, IMG submission 184516) | Aqueous microbial communities from the Delaware River and Bay under freshwater to marine salinity gradient to study organic matter... | ecosystem: Environmental > Aquatic > Marine >... | reverse complement strand
CCGCGAACGATTGCTTCTTGGCGAAGTACTTTTTGCCCAAAAACATGCAGTCCACGAATAACGTCGGAGAACGATTCAGTTGAACGAACCACTTCTGTTTTCGCAATGTGCGAAGCAGTAGAGGTGGATGACATGTGACCTGCAAGAACAATGTTCTCAGAACCATCAGTTGCGAGGGTTGCAGATGCGTCTGTCAAAGTAACTTGGTCTGTGCCGCCTGTGCTGTTAAGAGCAGTTGACTTGTAGCAACGGAAGCCAGCAAGTGTGCCGACAGTTGCAAGACCGTTGCGAAGTGGTGAGGTACCGTCGCCAGTAACCTGTACTTCCGCAATTTTATTCCCAGCTTGAAACACCTTCTCGTAGAAGATTGGTGGTGCTACAAACCAGCGATTTTCTTCTGGCACTGACTCATCGTCAAGGAGACGGGCCATTGCAAGCATCATGTTGATGCCAGCGTCGTCTGTCTCAATGTTGATTGGTGCAGCAGCAGTACCAAGAGTACCTGCAGCAGCAGTAGTAGTCAGAGTTGTGCCGGATACAGCAGAAGCTGCAATACCTGCACCGTTAGCCATAGCCTGAAGAACAGTCTTGTCGTACTTACGCTTCAATGCAAATGCACCTGAAGAGGTAGCAAGTGCCTCGAAGTTTACGTGCGAGTGACGCTCTTCAATGTCGTCGATTTTGAAAGCAAACGCATTAGCTTGGTCAACAACCATAGTAATCTGGTCATCAGCCAAGTCTTGTGGGTTTACAACAGAACCCCGCTGGTAAGCGGATACTGTAACAGTCGGCTCTTTGATGATACGGACTGTGTCGCCAAAGTTTTCAATTTCGCCAGCGTAATCTGTGTTCGTGATGTCTTCAACAACCGAAGCGCGACGAAAGAATTTGAGAACTTTTTGGCTAAAGATTTCTGGTGCAAAATTACCGGAAGGTAAGTTTCCATATCCAGAAGCAGTAGTGAACGCCATTGTTCATTCCTTCTCTATTTTTGAGGTTTTAAGAGTTTAAGTCGATTCGCCCTTCATTCCGTGCTTGGTCGAGTTCAGCTTCCATCTTCTCGAACTCCCACGGTTTCATCTTGGCGATTTGTGAAGCTTTCCAGATTTTCTTGTCTCCAATAGCATCCGTATTTACGTCCCTAGCAGGGGTTCTGGTAACTGCGTCTGCTGCCGAAGCATCTTTGGTCTTCTTCTTTTTAGTTGAGCCGGTATCGGCTTTGTAGAGGTCTATGACCCGTGCCGCCCACTTGGAGTCGGTACTATTCTTATAGATACCATCTGCAATTGAGCTTGGCTGCTCTTCTAACCATGTCAAGAACTTTTCGTCGGCCTTTAACTCTGCGAAGTCGGGGTGGGCGCGAAGCAGTTGCTCGTAGGCTTTCTGCTTTTCTAGTTCCTTTTCCCGTTCCTGAATAGTGCCTAGTTCTTGTCGTAGTTTTGCAACCTGTGATTCGGTCTGCATACTCGAAACCGTCTGAACAACTTCGAAGACATCTGGGTATCGTTCCTTGAACTCATCTAGCTCTTCTTGTGTTCGTGGGGGCGTTACGCCTCGTGGCATTTCTGCCGCACGGTCTGTCATTGTTTTTCGTAGGTTTTCAATTTCTCCTTTGAACTCGTCTACCTTGGAATCATAATGACGTTTCAAGTCATCATACCGTTTCTTGTAGTCGTGGTCTTCGCTAGATTCCTTCTTGGCTTCTACGAAGCTTTCGCTCTGTTCTTGCTGAGTAGCCGCTTGTTCTACGGGGTCAGCGTCTTGAGCTTCCACATTTGACTCTTCGTCTTCATCCTTGTAAACTTCGTCCCGGTATTTTCCTTTGTACAGGGAGTCGTTGTTGATTGTTCCGAAAGAGTCGTTTACTTTGTTGGCACGGTGGCCTCTTGCTTTTGCCATTGTATTTACCTCACTTGCGGGGCCACATGGCTGTGGGTAGCCGCGTCGGTTGTGCTGGGGCCACGAACTTGTGGGTAGCCAGCGGATTAGTACGCAGGTGTTACACCTAGCATCTTGTCTAGGAAGCCGCGTTCATATTTTTGTTCGGGTGCAGGTTGACTTCCTACTGCGGCACCTGTTGCATCCTGTAAGGGTGCTTTTGCAGAAGCTGGTTTTGGAGAGGTCTTCCTACGGGGGATGTTAACGGGCTTATCTACTACCGCGTTTTTAAACAATATTGCTGCGTAATCTTCTGCCATAATTCTGTTTATAGAATCATAGGCTGCAGCTAATTCTTCAAACGGAATTTCATTTACATCTTTTCTGTTCCAAATCTTTCCTACTTTTAAATCTAAAGTGTCATATTCAGAATCTAATTTAAACAGGCTGTTTTCTTCAAAAAACTGTTTCCTGTTTGCAGGAGTTAAATAACTTTCAAATACTCTTCGTGTTTCATATAGAATATTCTGTTTTGCTTCGTTTACAAGGTCAGAGCCTGTCACTTTTCCAAATGAATCTTCAAAACCTTTAGGGGGTCTTTGTGACTTTTCAAAAGCTCCCGCTACACTTTCTATATTTCTTCGTAGATAAGCTTGCCCTATAACAGCCGCAATGTACCTATGTTCGGCATCTCCGCTAGTTCGTTTTTCATCCTTTGCTTTACTATACGTTTCAAAATCTATTTTATCATCTATATATCTAGTAATGCTGGGTAATCTTGCGTATAACCCTTGCATTGCAACCAACGACCTACTAGGATTAAAGTTTGGGTCGTTTGCTAGTATGTCTGCCCCCTTGTGCATTAATTCATGGGCTAGAGTTGCAGTATAAGCCATAGGGGGTTTTAAATAATCCGTGCTAGGTCCACCAAATCCGGCGGGACTTCTCATTAGTATAGCACTATTCGATACGTCTGCTCTAAAGTCTTTAGTGGATTTTGCACCCATGCGATTATTTAGAGAATCTGTATAATTTATTTCACCATCTTCATATACAGGTGAAGTGTAGGGTTCTCGCCCATACTGAGCGTATAACCCCATTGCATTCCTGTGGTAAGGGTTAGCCACGTTCTCACCCGGTCTTAAAGTTGTTACAGTATCACTTAATGTTCTACTATCTCTAGCCGCTGCTTGAATAAGCTTATTAAAGTTTGTTTTACCTAGTATGTCAGCAAAAACCTCTGTGTCACCGAATTGAACTCCCTGATTATACAACTCTTCTTCAGCTTTAGATTTAAAAGTAGGAGTGGCTGATTTTCTTTTATATTGTTCTTCCTGAAGATGGTCAATTTCTAAGTCTTCGCTAGTCATACCATACTTGGAAGTCCCAGATATACCTACTGCTGCTTTTACGTTGTGCGAGTGTACGCCCCCGCCACTATGAAACTTTTTTCTAGTGATAAAGCCACCCCCTGCGGCTTGAACCGGCTCCTGCCCATTCTCTGCTATGCGCTGTTCGGTTTTCCGAATGCCTCGTTTATTAATCTTCTCTAGGCGGTCTTCGCCAATGATATCTACTAGGTGTGGGGCTACGGTTACTTCCCCGCGAGACACCGCAATATCAACGAGGTCGGAATGCCGTTCAAAGTCTCCTGTTGAAAGACCCCTGCGAACCGCTTCTTTCTGGGCATCCATAATCATTTTGCGGATGTCCTGCTCTCCCGCGAACTCGACAGCAGCCGCATTTATAACGTAGGTTCCCTCTTTAGCCTTCATAGGACGGTCGTCAGCGACTTTACCGGCTTCGGAGACCTGTGATGGCGGTCTGTCTACAAAACCGCTCTGTGAGGCTTGTACCCCCGCTGGCGGGGTTCCCATGGCGTAGCCGGGTACTTTACCGCCATATTTAAAATCCCCTGCTTCTACATCATCATCTGCGGTAGAACCAAAATTACCACCACTATCAAAGTCACCGCCGCCGCCGCCGACACCATAATCACCGCCACTGTCTTCACTGGTAACAACACCGGAACCATATTGGTCTCTAAGTGCTTTGTCTGCTGCTGCCTGCCTTGTTCTTTCTTCTACGATTCTTGCTGTCTCTAATGCCTGCGCCTTGGAAGCTTTTGCTGCCTTGATATTATCCATGAGCTTCCCTTGACCTTTACGGGTGGCACTCAGGATTGAACCAATCTCAGCTTCACTTAAACCATGCTTGGCTGCTAAAGACTTAGAGTGACTGGCAAGGCCCATCATGGAAGTACGACCGTACCGGTCCATAAAAGCTCCGGTATCGGTGTAGCGTCCACCCCCTGCAACTTCCCCGCTGTAACCGGCTTCCTCGAAAGTGGTGGCACCCCTGCCTGTGTAGTCAAAACCAAAGTTTCGGTTTCCAAAGGTACTAGGGACAAAGCCCCGCTGCACAGCTTCCATGTTCTTCAGGGTTTGATTGTCTAGGCCGCGCATGTTTCCTGTGTAGGTGAAGGTTCCGGCTTTGCGGGTTATGCCTGTTGCTCCGGTGCCGCTTCCAAACGACATGGAGAAGCCAATGTCCCGGTCTGCTGCAAATCTTCCTGCTAAACTGTCATCTTGAAAACGGTCTTCAGTCATGCCACTCACTGACTCTCTAAAATCAGTCATGTTGGCCCGTGCAACAGCCCTATTGTGCGCCATATCCGCGTACTGAGTAGAGTGAACCGCATCTGCAACCATACCAAGGATACCATCAGGCCGTGCGCTGATGTTGCCAAAAGCGTTTCTTACGGTGGTGGTGCTGAGTACGGCAGAGCCTACAAGACCTAGCATGGGGTTTGCAGCTACCAAGGCTCCCTTTATCCCAGTCTTAGCATCGGGCTTTGTAACGCCCTCGACCATGTCGGTTCCAACGCGGTCAGCAAGCCCCTTCGTTCCCGCTGTAAAGTCTATGTCTCCAAACCTGCCAGATGTGAGGGGTTCCATGACGTTAGAAATAAAGTCTACCCGGTCTGCCATCCCCGGCGGCTTTTCTCCGGTTATGTAGTCCGAATAGGACTCGTATTTATCGTAGGCATTAAAGTTATTGTACTCTATCCCCGTCCCGCCCGGAAACATCGAAGTTTTTCCCTGCGCTATTTCTTCAGGAGTGGCCTGTATATTTATACCCCCCAAGTCATTCAGGGCATCATCCTGAGTATCGCCGCCGTCGTCACCACCACCACCAGCTATCCCATAATCCTTCAACTTGGTAATGTCATCGGGGTTGACAATATCAATACCAGTACCTGTCAAGCTATCCACATCTAGGGCCTGATTGTAGAAGTCAACAGGACCCTTGGAATACTGGTCATAGCTAATAGATTCTGGGTTAAAGAACGTTGGTGGTTTAGGTGCCATTTCTAACTATTGCCTCGTGGTTATCCTTCAACTGAAGGAGCATTTCCAGTAAAGCCGCTTTCCCCTGCAGTTGGCGCAGTTCCGACTCCGATTGTGCCGTTACCAGACCCCTGTGGGTCTGTTCCTTCAGGATTTGGAGATACTCCTCCAGCCCCTGCCATATCTTGGGCTGGGCCAGCAGCGGGGCCACCAGCTTCGCCTGTTCCTTGCTGTACATTAGCCTGCATTCCTTGTAACATTTTTGCGTAGAGTTGTGCTTGGTTTGCATCGTTGACTAGGCTGTCAGGGTCTATGTCCTGTGAGATAGCCAGTTCGCGCATCAGGTTTGGTATCTTGATGAACGGAGCTAACATGGGGTTGGCGACGGTTTGCAACAGGGACGTTAGCCGCTGTGTGCGAACCTCTTTCTGCATCACGGCTGCAACGCCGCGTGGTTTAATTTCTAGGTCGCCTTGGATGTCTTCTGCTTCCTCGTTGAACTGCATGTTCCACTGGAAGTAGGCTTCGCCCAAGGGCTTCAAGAGCATATCGTCAATGTTCTTGATGACAGTCTTCATGGACAAGCCAGCAGAACCCATGAGCATGGAAAGGCCAGCGGCGGTTCGCCCAGTTCCGGTTACACCTGTCTGTCCGTGCATGATTGACGGGATGCCCGTCTCTTCATCAGCAAGCTGACGACTAATCTGGTACATCTGCAGGTTTTCCCCCGCCGTGTTCGGAAACTTTAAGCCGTTGATGGCTGTGCCTGTAACACCAGACTGCCTACGGAATATCTTTCCGGGGAAGATGTCCATGTTCTGTCCCGGCACGAGACTAGCTTCATCTACGTCAAAGACGAGGTTGCCTGCAAGGGCGAGGTTGTCGATAGCCATACGAACGTGACCGTTCATTAGCTTCTGAGCATCTTCCATGTTCTCCGCTACACCGACACCCCAGAGTTGATAGGGGTTGACTTCGTATGGGAAGACTTGATAGGGGATACGGGCGGGTGTGAAGGGATTTAAGACGCAGCGTATAACCATGTTGCCGCAAACCCAGACGTTTACCTGAAGCTCGTCGAACTCCGACATGTCTCCAGCACCTTCCAAGCCAACTTCTTCGGCTAGTTTAGCATCTAAGACACCCCAGTATTCCAAGACCTCGTAGCGGTTGCCTTGGTAGAATGGCTCTGTCTCGTCCTCACGAATAGTGTCCTCGTAGTACTTGTCCTCATAGTTCGGACCTTTAGCTAGGCACTCTTCGATTGCTTCCGAAATAAAGTGTGGTCGTTTTATCAACGCACGAAGCTGTTGACGGTTCATGCGGTGACGCTCTATGACGTACTCGCAGTCATCTATGCTAGTAGCAGAGGGGTCAGGGTGAAAGTCCCATATCGACACCATCTCAATCCGTGGAACGGTCTTCTCATCCGGGTTATAAACCCGTTCTCCCTCTTCGTTACGCTCCCACTTGTGGACCCGCTTGTAAAAGTTGAATGGTCCCTTTACAACGCCAGTTCCCAAGAGGGCTGCTTCGAACACGGAGTTCCGCATCACGTTCACAGCGTTTGTGTCAGTGAGTTGGTCGTGTATAACTTTTTCCATCCGCAGGGCTGCTTCTTGAGCAGGCTTGAGTTGCGGTTCGCCTATCCGTGCCGGACCCTCTGCTAGGTCTAGTTGTCCATACTTGGACTCTAGGCCACCTAAGAAGTCACCACCGGGTTTTGCTTGCAAGGCACCGGGAGCTAGTTCGCGACCATCTCCTGAGAACCCATAGGGGTCTTGTTCAGTTGCCTCGTCCAAGGGGGTCTTCATGTGGGCAAACTCCGCAATGCCTTCCGGCACGGGAGTTGATTCCACAACCAAGGGGAACTTCTTGTTTGCGAACAGGATGTCTATTATTTGACCGAACGCAGCAAGAACCTTTGTCTTGGTAATTCGAACAAAGACCTTGGACCGTTCGGAATCACGATACTGAGTTGTAGAGTCGTAGATACCCCTGAAGTTTTTGTATGCCTGTAGCCAGCGTTGCTCGTGAGCAAAACGACCAGTTTCAGCATCCCTAAACTTTGAGGTTACGTATCCTGCAAGACCCGGCATCTGCTCATCAGGAGCGTGTACCGGAACTACCGTGTCATCATCCGGTTGGAGAAAGTTATCTTCAGACATGTAGAGTCCTAGCTAAAGTAGTTTCTGTCTTCTGCCATTGTGTTAAATGAAGCTTCTACAGTAGGCTTGGTTTGCTTCTTGGGCATATCTTCTGTGATTGGGCCTGTCTTTACACGAGTGTTAAACTCAAGACCTTCACGGTATAGTTTTGATGCACCCTCATCTGTATCGACGCTGACTTTATCAGAGTTCATTACATAGGCTGCACCGTAGTTGTAGTTATTGTCTGGCATCTCTGCCTCCTAGTTAACGGAAAGAAAGCCTTGGTCTTGGGCAGGGGCGGCTTGAGGAACCCTGTCCGGTTCTGGAATCATGCCAGAATCCTGTGTGGCAACTCGTGCCATTATGTCTTCGTCTGTTTCCTCTACCTCTCTGGCAGGGATAAAGTCTGTTCGCGGGGGTGGCATCTCTGATAGTTCGGGACCAGCAGTAGCTGTCGAGTCCAAAATCATGGGCAAAGCTCCGGCAACACCTGCTCCCACACGTGCAGCTAAACCAACTCCTTCTATAGCCAAGTCCCGTGCCATTGCTGCGCCAGCCCCTTCGGGGTCACGAGCAGCTTCGTAAAGACCCGTTCCAAGTAGGGCAGCCCCACCAGCTTTAATTGTAGTGTCAATTTTCTTACCTATGTTTTTAACCAGACCATCCCAGTCCAACCCTTTACTAGAAAGTTCTTCTTGTAAGTTGCTAGAGGTTACATTCTTGTCTATGTTGTCTGTGGACTTGAGAGTAGTGGGAACCTCTTCACGAACCGGGAGTTCGAAGTAGCCTTCATATCCTGCAGTCTGGGTTGTGATACGGGTTTCTGGCATCGGAATCTTGGATTTAATGTCAAACCCTGCTTCCTTGGCAGCGTCCCCCCAGAAACTAGCAAACATATTGGCGTTCTGGCGGTCAACTTCACCAACTGCACCCGGAAATGCCTGCTGGTAGGTTGTGAGTTCTCCTGTACTGCTCTTACCGGCTGACTTGAGACTACGACCCTGCAAGAAAGCTAGGCGGTCTTGGTCTACACCAATTGATTGTCCCACGGTAGCGTGGATGTTACGCAAAAGGGCCGAACCCTTCTTACCTGTAAAGCCAGCAGGGGCTAGTGTATCAAAATATTTACCCGTAGCAGCATCAAAGGCAATGTCTTTTACCTTGACATCCTTTAAAAGGTCTGTCATATCGCTAGATGTAACTACCTTGCCGTTTGGTTTAACAAAGAAGTTTTCTTTGTTTCCTGAAGCTAGACTATCCTGTAGGATACTGTCTGCAATAGGGTTCAAGGGGATATTTACAGGACGGCCCTTTGCACCCTTGGTTTCTGCCTCAATATAGATAGCACCACTATCAGGTTTATATGCAGTTACCTGAAGACCAGCAGCAGCGTTAGGACGAAGGCCAGTATTGAGGTTAAAAATAATTGCTTGGGCAGTGGCTTTGGTATTAGGGTTGTCAAGATACTTAGAAACACCTGCGAACAACTGGCTCATCTTAGCTTTATCTGGGTTGATTGCAACCTCTGATGCAGCTTTAGCAGGTTCGCTACGCCCAAAGATACGATTGTTTACATCTGTGTTCGGGGCTTTGTCTGGTAACAGCTTGTATTCTGGTGTGTCAGGACCGACGGACTCTTTTAAGGTTAAACCAACTTGGCGAAGGTTTTGCATCGCTGTCTTGACGGTCGATGTATCTTCTGTACCTTTAAAAGTCTTGGAAAGAAGGGTAACCCCTTCAGGGTCCTTTTCGAACAGCCGTAGGGCAGAGCCGGGTTCGTCTGCAATGTCTTTAAAGAATTGTAATGAAGAAGTAACAAACGCCTTCCCCCGCTTCGACTTCTCAGCGTAAGCTTCAGCAACTTCACGAAGGGTTGCGGTTTTTGGGTCGAGGTCTGCCATTAGTATCCAAACGTAGCATCATAGGGCTGGAAGGCTTGGTCTTTGATGCCCTGCAGTTGTTTGTGTATCGAAGTGTATCCGCTGGTTCGCGTCATAACCATATATCGCAACGCATCGTAGGCATGGTCCTCTGCTCTCGTGTCTACATCTTCACTGTTAGTTTTGGAGAGTGGAATGCCCGATAGCTGTGCAATGATATGCTTACAAGTGGAAAAGATTCGCATACGGGGTTCATTAGAGTGGGGGTCGTCAGCAAGCCGCCTGTGTAGTTCCATTTTTCCTTGTAGACGATTGCGGTCGGATGGAGTCCACCTAACCCCGGCCCTCATCATAGTCTCTGCGATAGAAGGGCCGAATCCGGTCTTGTTCCAGCATGAAGAGTCTAGGACCGTATAATGAGGTAACGGGTCCAACTCCTCACATTCTAATATTTTATCAGCTAATTGCTCTGCTGTCAAGTGTTTTACGTAAAGTTCGCGATAAATCCAAATATTGTTATCCCAATCAATAGCACCCCACAGGACACACGACGGCGACGAGTAGCCATAGTCGGCGGCACGTATGCGGGGCCAGTTCGTGGGAAGCTCAAAATGTTCGACCACATGTCGTACCCTCGAAAACTCTGGGAAGGCCGCTCCCTCTGCCACATCCCAGTCCCCTTCTAGGAGTCGTCTACGCTCGACATCCGGGAGTGACCGAAGCATGGCCTCATACTGACCATCTGCCATCAGGAAGGGGTTGTCAGTCAACCTCGCTGGGATAAACTTGCGGTAGAATAGGGGTTGACCTGCTTTTGGATGGTTGTCAGGCCACACAAAGGTTCGACCTGTTTCTAAGTCTTTAGCCCCGAACGCCTTGTTCTGTTCGTGGGCATCAATGTACATCTTCTTGACCCACCAGCCGCCAACACCACCGGGGTTCGCTGTGCAGCGCATGGTTAGGTTCTTCTGTAGTTCAGGGTCCGTCGAACGAAGACGAGAACGAAGATAGTCCCAGACGTAGCTGCTGGGGTACTGTGTTATTTCATCTATGCCAATCCAGTTAAACGCCTGTCCCTGAAAACGGGTGACATCCTTATCTCTGTCGAGATAGGTAAACCACATGGTTGCACCGGATGGAAAGACCCACGTTGACTTGGACTCTCTAAAGTGTGCGCCGGGAAATGCCTTGGGGTATAGCTGCTTCGACTTGTCGATGAGTTCCGTTAGTTCGTCGAGCGTTCGCCGGAGAAGAAGGCCACGATGGTTGGGATTATGGCAATAGCGTAGGGGGTCAGCAAGTAAAGCAAATGACTTGCCACCGCCAGCGGCCCCGCCATAAAGTACATCCTGTTCGGAAGCCGAAAGAAAGTCCTCTTGAGGTCCTTCATTAGGTTTGAAAATGACAGGGGTATCATCTATTAGGTCCGTAACTGCTGGGGGTAATACGTCTAAGTCTGCAGCATCTACCACACGGGTCTTGTTTCCGTTTAGGGCATTCTCTACATTCTTGGCTGCGCTGGTCAGGTCACGAACCTTGCGACGGTTCCGGGCTGTCTTCACATCCTGCTTGACCTGCTTCTTCTTGGCATTCTTTAGCTTCATCTGCACAGAACGCCGCGCACGTTCCCGGTCACTAATCTTGTGTGTGGTCTTGGGTTCGCCGGGTCTTTTCTTAGGTCTGCCGACCTTGCCTAGGTCTTCTGGGTTCGGGGGGACTAGGACTCTTTTGCGTGGGGCCACGGGCTAGGCTTTTTCTGCACTACTTGCAGCTTTGCGGCCTTTACATGCTGACATCTTCTTCACGCCGCCCTTGGGAGTGCCATAGCGGTAGCCGGGAACCTTGCCGCCCTTGGCTTTGGCTCCACGTATCTTGTCGTACATGGATTTAATCTCACCAGCTTCAGCATCGCTGTCTGCTTCTTTGAGCATCTTTTTTATAAACTCTTCGTACTCTTGATTGCTCATGTCCTGAATGTTGCTTCGCATTGCGTTTCTTGCTAGTTCCATAACCTTATCCGTCTATGACGACCTCTTTCTTGGGTGGCAACAGGACAACCCCGTGGATTGCCTGTACGTTGTGGTTCATTGTTTCCTGTTTTGCGATACCAACGCGGTTCAGGATGGATTCTGCTGCCTTCATACGAAGGTCGTCCCCGCGTTCGATGTCAGGAGCCGTTACGAGGCTTGCTAACTTGTTCGCGGCTGACAGGGAGTGGCCTGCTAACATGGTTTTGGTACGCTCTATAATCTCATCGGCTAGGCGTTCCTTTAGCCAGCCCACGGATTTGGGAGAATAGCCCACGATTTCGGCAGCAACGGACATATTGCCGTTGTTTTCGAACAGGACATCCAAGAACTGCTCCTGTTTCTCTGTCAGGGCAGCTTTTTTATTCGTCTGGGGTAGTAAGTTCATGGGGATTTAGGTTTGTAGGGCCTCTGGGGCTGTACACTTCCACCTTATGTTTAGGTCGAACAGGTTTACCTCTATCGCAAACTCTGCCATTTCGTCGATACGTCTCATGCAGTCTACCTCATTGGTGTAGGGACCTCGTGTGTCACTCAACTCAACACATTCTTCGGGTGCTGCAGCTAGGCATATCAGTAAAATAGCTTCGAACATGGGGTTTTCCTGCGAACCGTTGTCATACCCTTGTATTATGGCGGCTTTTGCAACCTCTGTCAACCTGTTTTCAGCATGGTTTATAGAAAAATAACCAAAAATGAAAAAACCTGTTGACAAATCGGGAATTTGACGCTACTATAGGACCTAGTCCTGCCGGGGTAAACCCCCTATGTACCCTGCAGGGTCCCCTAATGGTTCGCAAAATGGTCCCCGCTGGTTCTCCGGTGGGGTTTTTCTGTTGGGTACCCTAGAGGTTCGCAAAATACCCTGTATGGATAACCTTAAAATTACAAAAAATATGTCGGGTTTGCATAGCAAGTGCCGGGGGGGTGGGGTGTCCCTCGCGTACCCGCGCACAGCCAAATATTTTTATAATTAGGATACCTCACCGAGACCTTGACGCATACCGAAAGCACCGGCAACCCCGCGAACACATACGAAACCCCTCGAACATGCGCCCGCACCCGCGCCCGCGTTGCCTGATTTGTCATGCCGGTTACTATCTGGGGTGGCCTTTCGGTTAAGGGAATATATACAAACACGGCTAAACCACACCGCCGAATAACCACGGGATTACCGCCAGTTAACCCGCATTAATATATGCCGGACATAAAAAGACCCCCGCCGGATAGACGGGGGCAAGGTTATGGGGCTGTTCAAGGGAGGAAAGCCAGCCCCGACGGGTTCGCGGGAGGCTACGCTACAAGCCTATATTTCGGCTTGGTTCCCTGCCGGTTACATTCGATGGTATAGCCCCGCTGCCGAAGCTGTTGAATGCCTTGGTGGACGCTGACCGGTGTCATGCCGGAATGCCTGACAAGGGTGTCGCGGTTGACAGCATAGGTTCGCGAAGCTAGGCAACCATGCAACCGGCCAAGCTTGCTATTAGGCTTGGGTCGTTTGATGCGGGTCTGTTCCCCATTCCGGTCTGCAAAGATATCGGCAAGGAACCGCCTTGCGTCGGCTTCGCGTTCGGATGCCATTCGGGTTAGGATATTGTGCCGCTCATCCATGCGGATTGCTTCCTCTATCCGGGCTTCGATGCTATGCAGGTCGGCTCTTAACTTCGATGGTAAATTAAACATGGTTTCGGTTCTTTCCGCCCCTCAGGGCTTTGGTGGTTCAAACAATAAAGACCGCATATATTATAGAGATTATCAAGAGAACGGTCAGGCTCCGATAAATTACATATAAGGCTTCCATTGGTTATCTTTCATATCACAAAGAAGATTAAGAAAAGCAGCAACGATTCAATCATGCTGCCACCGACAACCAAGCGTCACTATTCAAGACGCTGGCAACCTGTTCATTTCGCTTGCGCTGCACATCATAAACCTTGGCCGTTTTCTTGCCGGTCTGGTATTCCTTGCCGGTCTCAAGATTGGTGACGGTCTCATTCGTATGAGTTGCCCAGTGGGTCAAGGCATTATAGGCCGCCCACATTGTCCCGCCCAGTTCGGGCTTTTCCTTGTCGAACATGTAAAGCAAGGCATTCATTAGGCGTTCATTAACACCCTCAAGAACACCGGCTTTAACAGCCCGCCCAGTCTTGGCGCAAATGGTCTCTTTCAAGATGTTCGCAAACTGTTCGTCGGATAACCGCGAACCCTGCCAAGCCCGCATTTGGTCGCGCTGGTTCGTCCACATATCAAGAGAGCCGCCCGCCTTGGTTATCATGGCTTCAACGCTCAGATTCTTGGTATGCTTTGCTTTTTGGTGATATGACTTTTCACCACCGAAAACCAAGGTATTGCGGCAAAGGTCACGATATGCCCCGCTGAATATTTGAAAGCACCAAGACTTGTCTACGCTGTTAAAGATATCCATGCGGCACCGAACCAAGTCGCTGCTATCCCCTACGGTCGTTTGCAGGTCGTTAAAGTGAATAGTGCGATGCGCCCGAAGCCCACCCTCATAGAGCCGGTCAACAACCGACACATCACCAAGCGGCAAATCTGATTCGCTCAATAAATCGGCCTGCTTTGCAAATAACCGGTCATGGGGTTCTAATTTATAAGAACGGCCTATTGGGGCGACGTCCAGAACATCACCGGTTGCGCTATTCTCTAGTGCAAAGTAATCGGGCATAGGCACGTTTTGGCAAATGGTCGCTGCGCCTTCCTGCCGGACAAACTGCAACGCCTCAATCGGGATTTTACGAACCGCCCCAATCTGGTCGAACAAATCGACGTTCGCGGGGTCGTTGTGTTCAAACGTATAAGTGCCGCCGCCCCGATTGACAAAGCTGGCTTGGTTTTCAATTGGTACTAAATCGAACATGGTTAATGTTCCTTTCGTTCTTGGTTGTTGGCATGGTTGTTGCAACCAGCCTTGATTTGTTTATGCCATGCCGCTGGCGAATCGGTCAACAAAAAAAACAGATAAATAAAATGGATGCCGCCCCGCGACTCGCGACACCCTTTGCTAATACCGCACCCAATCCCCCCGAACCACCAAGGATAATTGCAAGTAACATACTAGCCCCAAGAAAAAGTTGGCGTGGTTGATTTGTCATTTGGTCAATGCGTAACAAACAGGATTTGTTTATCCGGTGCAGACCAACACAAGGTACAGGTCGCGCACGATTCCGCCTTGCCGGTTTGTTCGGGACAAACAATAGATTTGTTCTTTTCCGGTTTGTATAGGTCGGCACTGTTCGCGCTGAATTGCCAAGTTGGTGCGTTGCTATACCGTACAGAAAAACGCTCACCGAACACGCCGCGAACCGCACGAAGCGCAAGCCCGATATCGCTGTTAGGCTCATAGCCGGTAAAGCCCCAGACCGCCAAGTTATCAAATTTAGATAATAGATGCTGCCAGACTGCAACATAATCCACAGAATAAAAGTCGCCTAAAACGTGCAACCGGACAATCACCCCTTTATAGGTGGCGCACAATTCTGCTATTTCGTTTTTGATGCGCTGCTCTAATTCGCTGCCATGCTGCAACCGGTGCGCGAACATCATGTTATTACCATAGCAATTATCCCAGTGGTAACAAGAGCGGGGACAGGTGGCGCGTTCTTGCAAAGTTAGGGTATAAATCACATAGCCCTTGAACTTGCCCTTTTTAATTACAGGTAATTTATCTTTTGAAAGCTTCGCATTTTTAGATTGCTTCAAGACCGAATGCGGATAATCAGATAATAGTTTAACTGATTTAGGATACATGGTCACGGCTGGTTTATTTATATCTGCCTTTTTCATCGGTTCGGGTTCCTTCGTTGGTTTAGGTTGGGTTTCTTTTACGGATAATAACCGGCATGGTCAAGCCCTTTTATTTTCTTACCTAATCTTTTTAGGTAACATTCTGGACAGGAAAAGAACTTGTCCATCTCAACCACCATCGCCGGTTCGCCGCAAGTGTCGCATTTATATTGCGGGTTTAGTGTGGTCGGTTTGTCAAAAGTTTGGCGTGTAGTGTTTGTCATCGTTCAATGCCCGCTTTAGTGTGGCTAGTTTGTCACGTTCGGCGTTTGTCACCGGCTCCCCGTTCCACTCTTTGTCGTGGATTTGTCTGTTTAGGGTTCGCCATTTGTCAGCCGTGTTTGATAGGCGTGGGTCGCTTGCCGCGTTGGGATAGCGTGGCTCAATCTGCATGATACACCCCACCCATCATTACGACACCATCATCACACTGGCACGAAACCGGCGCGTCTGTTTCTATCCAGACTTTAGCCCCGCACGATAGCGGTTTGTCAGGAGAATAGACGACAGTAGACGAACCGCCAATATCAACCTTGTGTGCGTAGACATTGCGCTTGCTAGTCTTAACTGTAATCACCGGATTGTTTTCTTCGTTCTTTGCATTAGAACGGATTACATGTTGGTTTATGTGGATTCGCTTTTTCATATGTACTTACTCCAGTAGTTGTCCCAAGCTTCACGCAACATATCAGCATATTCTCTGTCGTCACGCAACCCCAAGAAATCGCGGTGCTGTTCCATTTCTTGCATAAACTCGCCAAAGTATTCACAGTTGCCTATCTTACTGTTGGCAAGATACCAGAAGTCTTCCTCTAGCTGGATTGCCCAGTCGCTCATCTTACCCATCGCAATTCTCCATGTACCATGTCTTGTACTTATGAAAGGCTAGTATCTTGTATGCTTCCAAGTCTAGCTGTTCCCATTCCTTTAGGTCAAGCCCCTCAAACTGAAAGCGGTTTTCCATTTCACCATCCAACATAACCATCAGGGCGTTAGCCTCTGTGCGTGTTAGTTGTAGCCATACTTTGTCAGTCTTAATCATTGGTTGTCTCCTTAACAGCTAATACTTTGGTATTTTCACCACCGACTAAGCCCACCATTTCTATCTGGGCTTGTATCTGTGCCTCATATTCTGTGTCAGCGTGGACAATAACTTCACGGGTTGTCGTCGCTTCCACCTTAACTTCCCAAGTTCGTTCAGTCACGGCTCATCTCCAATCCCATCAGGTTCATAACATCAATCGTTAGCTGGTCAATCAATTCATACACATCGTTGACATCCCAGTATTCAAACGGTTGCCAGTGATTGTCACTGATAAAGTTATCTAGCTTTTCTTCTTCCCATGTATCCCAGTCACTGGGCAGGGGTGTAGCTAGAAAGTTTGCTGACATACGAGCAAATATCTCTGTGTGTTTGATTGAGTATTCTGCGTGGGTTAGTTTGGTAGCCATGTCACTCCCCCCGCAAATTGAATTGATACTGTAGTGCGTCCATTGCGTCAGACAGTTCTTGTAGGTCGTAGGCAGTAACAGCCTTGATGCCACCCATGTCAGGATACAATGCAACGTCAAGCACTGTGTCTAACAGTTTGTTTATGTTGATGACTGCCGCACGTTGCTCCATAGTTAACTTAGCTATCCGGTTCCGGCGATTGATACGCTCCTTCTCACGGATGTTTTCCCAGTAAGCAATGCGTTCGTCTTGTGTCATGTTTTGTAGTTTCTTCGCCATTTGGTTTCTCCTATCTGGCAGTTGATTAGTAACCAATATCGGAAACAAACAGGGGTGTCAACAAAAAAAGAAACGGGACTAGAAATGAATCTAGCCCCGCTCTTCAACCAACCAACGAAAGTACAAGGGGTAACCACTCCCCCTGTTCAACCTTACTACTAAGCGACTTCGTAAGGTGTCCCTAGTTTTACCAGTGTTTGTTTGTTACTGTCAACCCACAAACGACA
>Ga0208643_1000985_pt1 | contig 17106 bp, 16 predicted proteins | sample VirMetDEL_Nov_12_FD_184516 | JGI IMG/M metagenome (GOLD analysis project Ga0208643, IMG submission 184516) | Aqueous microbial communities from the Delaware River and Bay under freshwater to marine salinity gradient to study organic matter... | ecosystem: Environmental > Aquatic > Marine >... | reverse complement strand
TTTCAAAAGATTTAAATACCCGATCTTTAAAGTGCTTGCGGTGCTCTCCGGCGGCATCAATATCATCATACTTGTCTGAATTTGACCACTTAACTTCAATTTCTGCCGCTTGTACATGGGCCAATTGACCAAATACGGGAAGCGCACATAGTAAATACGTTATTAATTTTTTCATCAGCTTTTCCTCTTTCACTTCCATAAGTATAGTAGACCTCAAAAAATTAAAAAAGTATCGATAAATTTTCTCATATATACTGCATCAGCTTAAAATTTACCCCATAGCCCTATATGAGTCGAACACATGGCATTAATTGCCGAACTACATCAACAATTTAAAACCAATTAGAGCCAACATCACTACATTGGCAAGTACGCCAATAAGAAAAAAATAACTGCGTGGGCTTGGGTTTTGCTCTGTGGCAATAGCATAGTAAAGCACCATGTGAATAAGTCTTGCGATAACATAGACCCAGATACAAATAGCAAAGATAGGACTCTGAAAGCCCATCGCAAATGCCATTAATACCGTAGCAATAAACAAGACACTATTTTCTAAGCTATTGTGAAAAGTACGATGCGCTCTAAAAACAAAGCTATCATGAGACAAATCATCATTGAGTTTACCCGGGATAGCATTTGGCTGTTTTGCCTTACTAAAGGTCGCCACCGCCCATTGCACCAACAGCATCAATAAATATAGATAAAAGCCTAAATACGCTGAATATGCAACTTCGATCATAACTCATTCCTTTTTATCTTTTTTATGTCAATTCAGCCAATTAACGCTGAATATTATGCCCAGTATTTTACATATAAATGACAGGCGCTTAACAATTAAATCAACCTAAAAGATGCCGATACACCTGAAAAATAGACACTGACAGTTACTAGGCTTACAACTAGCATGGCCTTTTTTGCAAAAAAAGGCCATCACTAACATTAACTGTGTTGATGCTTATTCTTCTGTAACCATAATAGCTTTGATATTAACGAACTCTTTTAAACCAAAACCACCATGTTCTCGGCCATAGCCACTGGCTTTGACGCCGCCAAATGGCAGATTTGGCTGCGCTAAGGCATAGCCATTGATGTTTATCATGCCAGTATTAAAGTGCTTAGTTGCTAACTCAATAGCCTGCTCTACATCGGCTGAAAATATACCGCCCCCAAGTCCATAGCGACTATCATTGGCAACACGCATAGCTTCTTGATTATTAGCCACTTTTATTAAGGAGGCAACGGGTCCAAATAGCTCGTCATCGTACGCTGGCATGCCTGGGCTAACATTTTCTAATATAGAAGCTAGATAGAAGAAGCCTTGTCGCTCAGGTATTTCACCACCACAAACAATTGAGGCGCCGGCATTTACCGAGTCTTTCACCTGTTGGTGTAATTCATCTCTCAAATCTTTTCGTGCCATAGGCCCTAAATCGGTCGCTTCATCATTTGGATCGCCTAAAGTCAGTGCTGACATTGCCTTAGCAAAGCCCTGCTTGAAGGCATCATAGTTCTTTTCTGTGACGATAAAGCGCTTAGCTGAGACACAAGTTTCACCATTATTAATCACCCTGCCCTTAACACAAACTTCGATTGTTTTTTCAATATCAGCATCATCGAATACAAGGTAAGCATCATTACTACCCAGCTCTAGCAACGTTTTTTTAGCGTACTTGCCTGCTGTTTCAGCAACAGATTTACCAATACTGTCACTTCCAGTAAAGGTAACCCCTTGAATTTTTTCATGCTTGATAAGTCCGCTGGCAGTTTCTCCATCAACTAGTAATGATTGATAACAATGCTCAGGGAAGCCAGCTTCTTGGTATAATGTTTGAATTTTTTCAGCCATGCCAAAGACATTAGATGCATGCTTCATTACCGTGGTGTTACCCGCAATGACATTGGTAATGCTATATCTAATAACTTGGTATAAAGGGAAGTTCCACGGTTGAATACCTAGAATGACACCTAAAGGTTGATAGCTAATATAAGCTCTGCCTTGCTCAATATCACGTTGTTCAGTTGCTAGCTCGTCTTCAGCAATATCAGCAGTATAACGACAAATTTGTGCACATAGCGCAACTTCTTGCTCACCCTGAGCCTTGAGCTTACCCATTTCGTCAGTCATCAATTGCACTAATTCATCTTGATGAGATTCAATGATATCTGCTAATTTACGCGCTAACTGACTGCGCTCTTTGACTGAGGTTAACTTCCAGCTTTGAAAACACTGATCAGCCTTATCTACGGCACTTTCAGCTTCGGCTGATGATATCAAGTTATATGTTTTGATGGTCTTTTCGGTAAATGGATTAATAGTTTCTACTGTGGAAGTCATTTATTTTCCTTGTTATTTATCGAATTACTAATAGCTAATGCAAAGCTGAGACCAACTGCCCTATCGATGCTAAATTCAATATGGAGCGCTAAATTTTCAATCATTGCTTTTCACTACTATATTGATTTGTAGACCTTGGTATGACTGTTCCATGCCTAAAGGCATTGAAATATTGTAAAAAGTAATCCGCTTAAACTCTTATTCACCTATCAACATTAAAGCAATAAAAACTACCTTCATATCAGCTAACGTTACGATTATTAGCTGTGTAAAACTTGCATACTAAGCTGAAATTATTTCTTAGCTAAGTTGTTAAGCAGCTAGAGTATTAGCAAGATACACAGAAATATTTTTTAAGCTAACGCCTTCAAGAGCTAGCTAATACTGTTTAGCGCAACTAACTAAGTAACGTTGCCTAGTAGCGATAATCGAACGGGAAAATAATGGTATGGCTCCTGCAAAGTAAATCTCGTTAGCTTAAATTTTATATGCATTAATTAAATAGGAGATAATGATGAGTTCAACAATTACTCAAGAAATGTGGCAAGCGATGTCAGATAGTCCGTACCTAATGATCTCACTAATGAATGCCAGTGGCCACAGTGAGCCCATGCGTGCTCAACTTGATAAAGATGCCAATGGTCACTTTTGGTTTTATACCACTAAAACTAATCGCATAGCCGCTGGTGGCCATGCGATGGCTCAATTTGTTAGTAAAGGGCATAAGCTATTTGCTTGTATTTCAGGTGATTTAGTTGAAGAAACACGTCAAGATATCATTGATAAGTACTGGTCGAATGGCGTTGAAGCTTGGTATGAAAATGGTAAACAAGATGCTAGCTTAAAAATGATGCGCTTTAATTTAGTTGATGCTGAAGTTTGGTCAGTCGATCCTAGTATTAAAGGTATGTTTAAATTAGCTACAGGTAAAACTGTCGATCCTGATGAAATGGGCGACCATGGCAAAATTAACTTCTAAGTAACTAGCCTTAACTAAATACGCTGCATGCATGTATGTTTTTTCATACATGCATGCATGGCTGCAAAGGTAATCAATATTACAGTGTAATACCTCGAAAAGTATTAGCTCGCTACTTAGGTCTTGGCACATGGTAACAAGTGTTTCTTTAGTATCTACATCAATAGTCGTTCTAAAACCCAACATTAACTATAGTGCCCTCAAGGCCTAGCAAATCTAACGCTATCTATTCTCCAGGCGATTGAAATCTAAATAACCAAACTCTATTGGGTAATTAGCTTTAAAGTAGCTATGCATATTGTCAGCAAAGCTCCAAAATTCCTCGCTTGTGCGCCTGATGCCAAAATTATCCATCAACTTAGTGTAATCAGATGCTGTTCTAAGGTTTTGCAACTGATAGGCAAAGACACTCAATTGATTTTCTTTGACTCGCATAAACGCGTTTGGATGAGAAGTCATAAAGCCACTCGCTATTGTAATGGTATCTTCGCTAGGCAAGCGTCGGTCTTCCTCATCAAATAAGTGCGATATATTGGTATGAGCGCTATGGCGTAATAAGGTATAAAAATGCTGCTTGTCAGAGGACTCGTTATAAATTTGTACTATAGCTGATTCAGGTAAGTTAGCGATGCCATTGCCTGTTAATTGGTTAATACTCATCAACGCCTGCATAGCCTTCTTGCTCGTGAAACCTTTTTTTAATTCATGCTTAGCACTCGCACTAGGGGCAACTTTCGATTTCAACATGCCATAAAGCTCAGTTAATGGTTGCTTAGTTTTATATTCAATATCAGTTGTGATCGAACTGGTATTGGCCTGATAAACAAAATCTTCAACGCTGCTGACTGAGCCTCGGTACCATTTGCCTCTTGCTTGCTTACGGGCTTCTTTTGGTAAGAATGAGAGAAAGTTAAACTCCCCTTCCATACGCAAGAAGTCCATATACATTCGGCTATTGAGTTGATGCCCTAAGTTACCGTAGACATCATAACCAGCCACAAGCAAATAATGAATACGTTCAAATAATGGGTAAGTAAGTACCCAAGCAGTTTGTGGGCTTTTACCTACTAAGCCCTTAACCACGGTTGCCGCATCATTATGTCTAAATACCGTTAAAGCTAAGTTATCGTTTTTTCCTTCACCATCCCACAATAAATCTAGAGTGATCGGTACTTTATTGGCGATATTTTTCTCAATAAAGGCAGATTTTGCCGTCAAATACTCACGTTCCTGCGCAGCATAGCTGATCCATGCGGTGGGCAGCGCAGTACTTTCTTCCTCGGCAGGTAAAGCAATATTCTGTAGGGCGGCCTGTAAAAAGCCATTATCGTTCTCGACGAAGCTATTGTCTGGATCAACAAATAACACCCAAAAATGATCATTAATAACATTTAGTGCCATTTGTCCTCGGCATACGGGGCCTTTGATAAACTGCATAATAGTATTTTGTGATTCATCAAGCATATATTGATACCTTGATTTTACCGGAATTTGAGCAAAGGTGATAAAGGGATTAGAGGCTTCCTCAGGTAAATATGACGGTAATTTTTTTACTTGATAGTCTGGCGTGATAAACCATGCTTTCCACTTATCAAGGCGTTGTTCAGACAGCGCAACCGGCATATGAGCTTTGTGTACTAGGGTTTCTTGCACTGGTATTAGGCGATAAAACACTCGTTCTACTTCAGGATCGCTAAAAGGTCTGCGTTTGTATATACCTTGTACTGGCTCGCCTGGGCCAGTGACTGAGCGTACAAGCTTAAAGAATTGAGGATTTTCGTCACTTTCAAAATACAAGTGCACTAAAAATAAATGCTCGAATAAATAGCGACTCATTAACTGGCTTTTTAGATCGGCTTGATTCAAAAATTCTTCCCACTGCTCTATTTCCTCAACAGTATCGTCACTGAGCAAAATATCATCATTGCCTTTAGCGCCCTTTTGTAACCATTTATTGAGTAAAGCATGTTCATCTTGAGAAAGCTTAGGTAGGCCGTAGGGCATGCCCATAAGTGAGTAGTCTTTTTTATAATCGTTAATCTCATTACCGGTCGGGCACTGGTAGGACTGATTTATATCTAACTCAAATTGTTCAGGTAGCAAGGCTTGTTTTGGTAAAGGATGTGCCTGCTTTAATGCCAATAACTCAGCGAAGACATTTGACTTTGCGTTCTCTTTATCTTTAGCCGTTTTTAGTTGCTCAGCGATAACTGCGAAAAAGTCTCTCTCACGCCATTGTTTAGTGGTGTGGGCATCCTCGAATAAGCGTGTCAAATTGGCTTCTAATAATCGTTCGCCATCGTAAACTCGTTCTTTATTTGCCCCTCGGGTAATGCCCTCATAACTGCCAAGTTTCAACTGACAAGGCGCATCGTAACAAGCATGACAGACAACACACCTTTGCGCTAAAATTGGTTGTACGTCAGTAGTAAAATCTAATTTATTATTGTCTTTAGTGGTCTCAGGGTGTGCTTGAGATTGAAATATACTATCCTGGTAAGTGAAAAGAAATATGCCAATGATAGTGCTGATCAACAGTAACACGGCTGATTTGGTAAAGTTATTCATGAAATATCCAACTATTATTCGTCCGTGCAGTTCTGGGGTTTATTAAAAATTTCTGTATATACCAATCGAATAATCAACGCCTTGCCTTTAAGTTTTTTAATTCTCGCTACATGGTGAGTTCATTAATTCAACAGGTATTACTAACAGTTATGCCGTCATTGTTAAACAAAGCTGCGCTTTGCTTAGTCTTTATCATCAGCTTTAACAGGCTATTTTAGGCTGAGTTATAAATCATAATCGAGATAGGGAAATAGACTGTAACGTAGACCAATAACCGAACAACGTATTATTTGAATGTCATCAATATGCCAGCATTCATTGTTACAACAGGTTTATCTGAAAATGGTGAAAACATTCGTCGCACAGCAAGCAAAAAAGTAAATTAAAAGCTCAACTGTCTTTAATCGCAATGTGATACTAATTTTAAGCTAAAAGCGTAAAGAAGAATATAGAAAATACTCGCTAGTACTGTAAAAACAACTAACTTAATATCAAATAAACTGCATTGATACTATATCCACTTTACGTGGGGATTAATAAAAACTAAACAATCTATCATGCAGCTAAACGCTGTGTTTTAGTCACCACACCGCTCACTGTTATGCAATGCTAGCCATCAGGTCGCCAAAAACTTCACCCAGGCTGAGGTTGACTTAAATTGTCCCAAAATCAACTTTAAACAGACCAGAAGTGGTACAGAGATCAACAAGCCAATCAATCCCCATAGCCAACCGGTTATCAGAAGCCAAACAATAATAATAAAAGGATTTATACGCATATTTTTAGCTAATGCCAAAGGAGTAATAAGTTGTGATTCTAGGATCGTGAGCACTAAAACACCGCCAACAGCAATCACAACCTTGATATCTGCTCCCCATTGAACTGAACTTGCGATAGCAACCGCAGCCATAGCAAATGTTGGTCCAACAAACGGAATAAAGTTAACAAAACCCACTATCAAGCCCCAAAGCAGCGCATCATCTAGTCCCATAATGGTAAATATCGCGATTGAAAATATACTGAGACCAATATTTATCATACTGACGGTTAATATATAACGCGATAATTGCCGCTGAGCGTTCAAGGCAAACTGAAAAGCTCGTTTCTGCTGACTTTGGCTAACAAATAACTTCACATAATGACGAAATAGTTTGGGTGAATAAACTAAGGTAAATAATATTAAAATCATGGTGGTCATAAATTGCATCAAGGCGAACGGCGCAGAAACCATAAATTCACCTGCAAAGGAAAATAATGACTCTTTTAGTTGCGTCTCTATTACATCGTTATCTTGAGCTTGCTGTTGCTGTTCATCTTCAAACCATGAAAACCAACTATTTTTTATCGGCTTAGTTTTACCGCTACTGCTTTCTACATTAGTTTCGATCGCTCGATTCAATTCGTCTATTTTTTCCGATACATGCATTGACAGTTCAGGTAATAACTTAGCCCACTTTGTGACAGGTTCTTGCAATTGTACTATCAATGTCGACGTTGGCACGATTAAACAACTCAGAAGAATAATCGCTCCAAGCACGCGTGGGATGTATAGCCGCTCTAATGCTTTCACGCCAGGGCTTAGCAATAATGAAATTAAGCCGGCCACTAACAGTAATAGAATCAAGTTTTGAGCAAAGTAGGCGGTATAAAGAATGGCGAGTATGGTCAACAAATACAAACAGATCACATTTAATGTCGGTTTATTCTTTGTCGGTGCGGGCTTATTTGACGTTGTAGTAGTTACTGACATGATTGCCTTATCACTATTTTAAGTTGTTGTGTGAATCAAAATTTTTTATTGTCCCTTTCCAGCAAACAAAGCAAAATGTAGGCCTATTATTAGTTTCGTAAAAGTAATTGGAAATCAATACTCTGCAACACTGTACTGTTCAGCCAGCGATACTGAGTAAATAGGCATAGCGACTAAATTACACTATAGCGGGAAAATCTTACCCAGCAACGGTGCTTTTTATCAATCGATATTCTTAGGAAAATTTTAGCTCAAGATTTTTTACCTATAAATTAATTTGCGACGTTAATACAATACGTTGTAATAAATCACAGCTTTTTAACAATTGATTATTATTCAAGAATAAATCCTTTATTTTTATTATGTTACTGAAAGATTAATCTGGTTCGAATTTTGCTTTCTGTTTTGCTAGTTATTCTTTAAGGAATTTAAATATGTTTATTGTTAAATACTACCTGACGGCCTCCGTGGCTTCACTCATCATAGCAATGCTTTTGTCGCCTTGGTATTTAACATTTCTATTTATCTGGATAAGTTTGTCATTATTTGCCGTTAGTTTGGCTTATATCTTCGATGCACCGAGCATTTTCAGAAAACGAGCTGACGGGTCAATTCCCTCTTATATTATGCTGTTACTACTGCCATTTTTTAGTGGTGTACAGCTATACAATCATTGGGCGAGACGAAATGACAGCGTGCCGGCAATTCAAGAGATAACACCGAAACTATTTCTCGCCTGTCGGCTTTTCCCATCAGATATTGCGCAATTAAAAAGCCGTGGTGTTTCGGCAATTGTTGATGCAACTTCTGAATTTAGTGGTCTAGACTGGAGTGCACGTGACAATGCGCTCGATTATATCAACATCCCTATTTTAGACCATAGTGCGCCACAGAAAGAAGCGCTAATTAAAGCGGTCAACTGGATTTCACACCAGATTAATAACAACCGGGGGGTAATTGTTCATTGTGCCTTAGGTCGAGGAAGGTCGGTGCTTATTGTGGCGGCTTATCTACTTGCAAGTGGCCGTTTTAACTCTGTCGATGAAACACTAAAGTTTATTAATAAAATTAGAGGTACAGCAAATTTAAATAAACGCCAATACCAAAAATTAGCTTTAATGCACGAGGAGAACATTTGGCCTAAGCAAGAACCAATACTGTTAATTATTAATCCCGTATCAGGGGGCGGTAGCTGGCTACTTAAAAAAGAGACTATTGAACAACTGCTGTCTGTAAAATATAAACTTGATTTTAAGCTAACCTCAGAAACTTTATCGGCCAAACATCTTACTAGTACTCATAAGAACAAGGGCTATAAAATGATAGTTGCTTGTGGTGGCGATGGTACGGTAAACGAAGTAGCAAGTGAATTAATTGGTACCAACATTCCCATGGCAATAATACCTCTGGGCACAACAAATGCGCTTGCTCATGTACTGATTGGTAACCAAAGTAAAATTAAGCCGATAGAATCAGCATGTAATGACATTATTATGGCCAAAAGTACGCTAATAGACACGGCAACCTGTAATGACGATATTTTATTGCTGGTTGCTGGCTTAGGCTTTCAAGAAAAGATGATCAGCAGCGCTGATCGAAAAAACAAAAATGAAGGTGGTGAATTCGCTTATATTGAAGGCCTTACCTCAGCAATTAAACAAAATGAATCAACGTGCTATCAAATAAGCTTCGACGGTAATGCAGCAGAAGAGGTCTCAGCAACGAGTATTGTGGTAGCAAATGCGGCACCTTTTACTACGATTCTCGCTCAAGGAGGCCAAGAGCCAGACCCAACAGATGGCTTGCTAGATATTACCATACTCGATACTCAGCAAAGTATCACTTTGCCAATTCTATCTTTACTCACCAAGGGCTTAACGCGGCAATGGCAAGATAGCATCGTTATTGAAGGCGTTAAAACCCGACAAGCTAAAACAATTGAGATCAAACAGGCAAGTACTATCGACTATGTTATTGATGGCGAAGTACGCAAGAGCGAACAGGTTTCAATTACTGTCAATGAAAAATCTCTTCGCGTCGTACACTGGCAGCAAATAAATGATAAGCAAGAAAAATGTACACAATAACCTGTACCTTTTTCACAAAGGGTGACATAAAACGGCAGCCAAACAAAAATAACCCAATAAAATCAATAACTTTAAAAATGGCACAGTTATCGCTTTAAAGCTAATAACCCCCAAACATGAGGAGAGATTCATGAAACGCACTATTTTATCAATCGCCCTACTCGCTGGTCTATCTAGCCCAGCCATGGCTGCAACTAATAGTTGGGAAGCTGAAGCAAAAGATGCTTGGAGAGATGGTAAAGCTGAAGCCATGTTATTATTTAATGATAGTTTTAACCTATTTGATATTAATACCGATGTCACATACGGCAAAGTAATTTTGTCAGCTAAACTATCTAGAAAACAAGATATTTTTCTGCAATTCTAGGGGGACATCGACAATGAAAACAACAGGTGTTTTATTTGCCAATTTAGGTTTGGCTTTAAATATTTTATCTGACGAAATAATCATTAATTAGTTTAAAAAACAACAAAGAGAGGAAGTTACAATGGATTTAATCCGAATTATATTTTCGATATTACTGCCACCACTGGGCGTATTCTTACAAGTTGGCTTTACTGGTCAGTTTTTTTTGAACATTTTGCTAACCTTACTCGGTTATATCCCCGGTATTATCCATGCAGTTTGGATAATCGCCAAACGTTAGCAGATAATAATAAATTTAGAGTACTAACAGGTGCGTTTCGCAGCAAGCATGAGTGATTCTGCGAGAGTTTCTCGTGTTTACTTTATTTGGACTTGAACGTTGTAATAGCATGATTTACAGCACCTTAACTACTTCACTATAGCGGTGAATCCTCAATAGCAGAGTAATACATGACAAATTATTTCGTTAAATTTTTACTGTTCGCCTGCCTGTTCTGCTCAATAACAAGTTCTGCGCAAGATAGCTTAATGAAAGGCGAGGATGAAAATATCACTTTGGTCAATCAAACTCATGCTATTTGGGTGGAAGCAGAGCAATATTGGCAAAATTTTCTCGAAAAACTGCCGATGATTGGTGTTGGTTTAATCTTATTAATCACCATTATTTTAATTGCCCGTCCGTTATCACAACTATTAGTTCGTCCCATCGCCGCGTTAAGTTCGAGTCTACTGATTAAAGTCGTCGCGCGTCGATTAGTCAGCACGTTGATTATTTTGTTTGGTTTCTACCTATTCTTACGCTTCGCTGGATTAAGCGAATTTGCTATCGCTATTTTATCGGGTACCGGAGTAATGGGCCTGATCATTGGTTTTGCCTTTAAGGATATTGCTGAAAACTTTATTTCTAGCTTACTACTCAGTGTACAAAAGCCATTTAAAATTGATGACGTCATAGAAATTGACGGTCGTATCGGCGTCGTTAAACAGGTTACCGCAAGAGCAACAACGTTAGTTGATTTCAATGGCGATCATATCCAAATTCCGAACGCCACGGTCTACAAAAATGTTATTCGAAATCTCACCGCTAACCCAAAATCTCGTGGCCAATTTATCATCGGTATTGGTTACGACTCAAGTATTGTGCAAGCGCAACAATTGGCGATAAAAGTACTCGAGAGTACCGAGGCAGTGCTAGACGACCCTGAACCACAGGTTCTGGTCGATGTATTAGCGTCTTCAACCGTTAATCTTAAAGTCTATTTTTGGATTGACACACATCAGCACAGTATTAATAAAGTTGCTTCGTTTCTGATGCGTACCATCATGCGTGAGTTTGAACACCAAGGTATTAGCATGCCTGATGATGCCCGTGAAATTATTTTTCCTGAAGGTATTGTACTGCGCCAAGATAGCAACGCTAGCAAGAGCAACGACGATGCAAATCATCTTAAACAGACACCAGCGGTAGACAACCAGCAAAACATGCAAGCTCAGCAGGACTTAGAGCATAACGCTGCTGATGATGACCTGAGCAGTGACGCAGATAATATTCGACAACAAGCAAAGGCCGCTCGTGATCCTGAAATAGGTAATAATATACTATGAATATAAAAATTGAGCCGCTGGTAGAATCAATTAGAGCAAACTTTTGGTTTGTGCCTTCCATGATGATTGCTTTTACCATGATAATGGCAGTGATCACTATTTGGGTCGATATTTCGATGCTGTGGGACTTAAAACCTTACGTACCGATTATTTATAGCACCGATGTTGGCGCCATTCGCTCGTTACTAGGTACTATCGCCGCTTCCATGATAACGGTTACCAGTATTGCTTTTTCTATCACCATTGTTGCGCTTACACTAGCCTCATCACAATTCGGCCCGCGCTTAATGCGAAACTTTATGAAAGACCGAACAACCCAAATGGTTTTAGGTGTTTTCATTTCTAACTTCCTCTATTGTATCTTTATCTTTTGCGCGCTTAGTTTGGTGCCTCCATATAACTTTACCCCAGGCGTTACCGTAATCTGGGCCATATTAATGACCTCAGTTAGTATTGGCTTTCTTATTCATTTTATTCACCATGTTTCCGTATCAATTCAAGCCGACTCTGTGGTTGAGGATGTTTATTGCGAATTAAAAGACAGCATAGCAAGGCTCTTTCCTAAGCCGTCAAGTCATGATGTTTTAACAGATGAATCTGAAATAGATAACGTTGGCAAAGATGATTATAGTGTTGCGATTGAATTACGTTCAGAAGAGTCTGGTTATGTACAACTCATCGATTTACCAGCACTCATCGATGAGTTAACAGTATCAGATATACAGTTAACACTTAATTTTACCCCTGGAGATTATGTCGTCAGAGGCGGAGTTTTTGGCTTACTGTATGCTAAACACTCAGTAGCAGAAAGTGTACTTGAGAGTATTAAAAAGCACTTTATTCTTGGCGCAGTTCGAACACCAGTACAGGATCCCGTCTTCGCCGTAGGTCAATTGGTCGAAATTGCCCTAAGAGCACTTTCACCGGGTATTAACGATCCATTTACCGCCATCACCTGTATTGATAAATTGAGTTCAACCTTATGTAGTTTAGCGGCACGAGAATTTCCCAAAGCTAATTTTAACGATGACAGCAATACACCTAGGCTACATTGTAAGTCACTCACGTTTAGTGATGTCGCTAATGCCGCATTCAACCAAATTAGACGCCATGCTAAAAATAATACCACGGTGATAGTGAGACAATTGGAGTCACTTAGAGAGTTAGCATTACGGGCACAAAACCAAGAACAATATCAGTTTATTTACCAGCAAGTTCAAATGATTGCTGAGCAGCAAGCATATCTTAATGTGACCCAATTAGATGCCAAGACAATCGAAGATAAAATTAATAGCGTTAAGCTGTATTTAGCCGCTGGCAGTGATACGTCTTAATACAACAATAACGAAGCTTAATCCGTTACCATAAGTGTTAAGCCGAACCAAAATGAAAGTAGTACTCTCATTGAGTCAACTAAATCGATAAAACTATGAGGTTTAGTCATAAAAGCGTTACTGCCTAAGCTGTAACAAGCTTTTACATCAGCGTCAGAATCAGAAGTGGTGAATATAATGATAGGTATATGGCGGTATAATTCATTAGCTTTAATTTCAGCTAATGCTTCTCTACCACCTTTTCTTGGCATATTAAGGTCAAGTAAGATCATGCAAGGGAGTATGCTATTTGCCCCCAAAGAATCAACGAGCTCTTTGCCGTCATTAACGAAACGTATCTTTTTAGTGTCAAATTCCGCTTCTTCTAAGGCATCTTTCAAGAGTTCTTGATCATCTAAATCGTCATCGGCGATTAGAATATAGCTTAAGGCGCGAAATTGCGTAGTTAATTTCTTTTTAGTAATCATAATAAGGGGTTCCAGACAAACTAAGTTGCAGAAAAAATAATTACTAAAACTCTGTAATGTATGCCACAAGTATTATTTGTTTTACGTTGTTGTATGCTAAACTTGTGCTAATAACACGAATATTAGCATGCTTATATTTAATTGACAATATTAGTTTAGCGATAAATTATGAAACCTGAACAAACAACCGCAGAAAGAATTGTAAAATTGCGTAAACAGCTAAGTATTTCACAAAAAGTGTTTGCCGATAAAATTGATATCACTCAAGGTGCATTGTCACAACTTGAGTCAGGCAAGTCTGCGCTTTCCTTACAAACCATATATAATATCTGTCAGATCTTCGAAGTGGATTGCAATTGGTTGATACTCGGTACAGGTAGAGAATTTAAACCGCTCACCGCCATCAATACGCAAGAAGACAGCGAAATTTTAATTAAGCCAGCAAAAATAAAACAATTATTTAGCGCAAACTTGGTGCCGTTAATTAACGAAGAGGCACATGCAGGCTATATAAGCCAATGCCAAAATGACGATTATCTCGAAGCATTAGACGTATACAGAATTCCGGGCTTTGAAAACGGTAACTACCGGATGTTCGAGATTGAGGGTGATAGCATGGTACCAAGCATATACCCACGTGAGATTATGGTCACTGAGTCAGTTCCAGACTGGAGCTTAATTGAAAATGGTGTTTTATGTGTACTGATCACTGAAGAAGGCATAGTGGCTAAAAGAGTTTATAGCTACGAAGAAGAACCAAAAGTGTTAATGCTAAAAAGCGATAACCCAGATTATAAAACTTACTCCATTGGCTTTGACAAAGTAACAGAGATTTGGGAAATAAAAGCAAAAATCACCAGCGTATTAAATGCTGATGATCACCCAACGGTTGAACGCTTTAGAACTATCGAATCAGATATTCAAGAGATTAAAAATAAACTCAATAACATCTCGAGCATTAAAGAAAAAAAGCTTAATTAGCTGAATAACTAACATTATAATTAACACCCCTTACTCCTCATCTTTAGGAGAAGGGCTATCGGTTATTTACTTATTTAACGATCTAATATGACCATAGTTTAATAAGGCAACAAAGATACTGCCACCAACCGCATTCCCGGCCAAAATCACACCAATCGCAGGTATAATATCTGCTAATTTAATTTCCTCTGAAGTGAAAAGTCCAACAAATAACTCAACCGAGCCAGCAATAGAATGGTGCAGGCCACCGACGCCGATTACAAAGGTTGCTATATATATACAGAGTATTTGACTACCGGTTGAGTGAGTGGATAATATAGTCCATGCGCCAGTCGCCATTAACCAACCGGCCAATATTGCACTGACAAATAGCACTTGATAATCGTAGTCAAGAACATGCTCAGCCAAAATCAAATAACCTTCGCTAGCATGTATTACGCCATCAGCAGTCGCCAACATTAATGCGATTAGTAAGCCTCCACAAAGGTTACCAGCGATAACAATCGCCCATAGTTTTAATACGCTTTGTGCTTTTGCCGAACCATCAAGTAAAGGGTAAACAGCCGTCGCGGTATGTTCTGTAAAAAGCTCAGTTCGACTCAAAATACAAAGAATAAAACCCAACGGATAAACGAGGGCAACAAAGATTTTATTAATGCCATCAACATTACCTAAAATGCTCGCCATTACCCCTACCGCTAAAACAGTACAACCTATGATCATACCCGCCGCCACTGACGACATAAATAAGGAAAGCTCAGGCCTTTGTAATTGACTTTGACCTTCGTGGATAGCCATTTCAAGTACATCATCTGCGTGCCTAAACGTTTCGTCAGTACGCTTTACAATAACAGGCTGGTATTGATTAGACTCTCTTTCCCTCTCTATAGAGCGCTCTTCAATTTCCGAACTTGAGTGCTGATCCTTAAGACCATCAAGGATTTCAGAAATATCTTTACCACCATTTTTACGGGTTTTACGTTTGCCGGCATTACCCATTGTGTTTTTAGTCATATTCATCCTCAAAAGCTTCTCTCGTTAACTATTACTTATCAATAAGCGTGCCAGCACTACTAAACTTGCTATTATGCTTAACGGTCCCTTAAATTATGGGTTCGCAGAACTGCGACATTATAGAGAGGCTGCTATTTGTTGGTATATTAGATAAATTATTCCCTACATCAGTAATTTTTACATACTCGTTTTCGTCTAAAGTTAACATTATGTTTTGAATCAACATTTAGCAACGATTGTATTTTAATCTCGGCTCAGCTATATCAATCAACGCTACGACTTTTGTGCGTATCCAGTTAATCGGCTTATGCGTATGTATTTTTATTTGATCAAGGATCCTACTTAAACATCGTTAATTTCTAAGCCTCTTCGGCCATGCCAAATATCTTATTACTAACAATCAAACGATAATAGTGAATATCGATATCTCGTATCAGTCGATAAAACGCTATCGGCATTTATCAATAAACGAGAAAAGTTGGCTTGGAATCCTATCGGCAATGAGCTATAAGATAAGGCGGAACTATTTAACGAAAATATCTGAAATGTTTGATTTTACAGTCGTCTAACTAAATAATTTAATTAGCTATTGCTTGTCATACAACATAAAAAATTTGTGGTTGTTTGCTTTTATAGCTGATGTTTTAGTGCTATCAGTTAGGCTGAAAGCTGAAATGCAAACAACCGTTAGTATTACTGTGCCAGCCCACAAATAATAACGTAACGGTTGCTTTGTGCTGCCAATATAAAGTCACCCGCACTCGCGGGTGATTTTAATTAACAGTCTTTATCATCTGCGTTTGCAGCGTCTTTAACATTTTCACATGCATCTTCAACAGCGTTACCCGCGTCAGTTGCGATTTCGTCAAGCTTTTCACCAGCGCTTTCTGCCGGGCCTTCTGAACAAGCGGCTAAAGTAAATACGAACATTGCACCAAAGATTAATGTGCTAAGTTTTTTTAATGACATTTTCATAATAAATCCTCTTAATAATTTAGTGTAAATAGTTGTTTTTCTAATAATCTATTGTTGGCCTTTTCGGCTAGACCGAGGGACCCTTTCCTTTCACGGCATTGATCACCAATGAAACGATTAGTAATACTAGAAATACAAAGAATAATATTTTTGCAATGTCTGTTGCTGCTCCAGCGATACCACCAAAACCAAACACTGCCGCGATAATTGCTATGATAAAAAAAGTAATTGCCCAGCGTAACATCGGTATTCTCCTTGTTTGTATAATAAAGTTTTTTAATAACATCATAGTTAAAGCCACTTTCATGCCAACTCACAAGTCATTGTTTTTAATCGAAATAAAAAAACAACTGAATGACGACTCACGGTGGCTGAGTACATTTTACAGATGAGAGTGAAGATATTACTGAACGTTTTTTATAACCTTAGTTGAAAAAACTTAGCTACTTAATAATGTTGAATTCATCACGACGCTTTATTCAAAAAATAGCGAGTTGACCATTACAACAAAAGCATCTTTAGCAAGTAACTATAAAACTTAAGGTTTATTATTTTGTGACAACTTTTATTGATAATATTCACCTGAAAGGGTATTAATACGATACAGCTTTATAGATAATTCCTCACAACGATAATTTAAAAGT
>Ga0208643_1000983_pt1 | contig 17143 bp, 26 predicted proteins | sample VirMetDEL_Nov_12_FD_184516 | JGI IMG/M metagenome (GOLD analysis project Ga0208643, IMG submission 184516) | Aqueous microbial communities from the Delaware River and Bay under freshwater to marine salinity gradient to study organic matter... | ecosystem: Environmental > Aquatic > Marine >... | reverse complement strand
AGTGTAAACGATTATACAAGTATTCCCCACAATTCCAACCTAAACCCAGAGACAGGAGATTTTACCTTTTCAGCATGGGTTAAATATAATGGTGCAGCTTTAACTACAACAAGTGTTATAGAGACTTTAATAAGTAAAGGAATTTATAATGTTAGTGGTGGTGAATGGGAGGTAATTTTTAGAGGTGGTTCAATTAATGGTTTTTATTTTAGAGTAAGAACTAGTACTGGATTTGATGATATTAATCTTTCATCAGACCAACGCTCAATAATTGAAGATGATAATTTTCATATGATTACGATATCAATAGAGAAAGGAGCTGCTAGTGAAGGTAAAGCATATTTAGATGGTAATCTTGTTGGTACAAAAAGTACCGTAACAACAAATATAAATAACACTTCTCCTTTATATATTGCTAAATATAGTACTATTTATGGTGCTATAAAGGTGGGTTCAGTTCTCATATATAAAAACAAAGCTTTATCAGAAGGTGAAATATTACAAAACTATAACGCAACAAAACAAAGATTCAAATAATATGAACACAAACAGAGAATATATGATATTCAACGTATCCGAAATAGATAACGTTGATTTTGAACAAGTATTAGAAACATCAAAAGAGACAGTAAGAAAGTCTGTAGACGAAACTAAGACATTTGTAAAGTGGGAAGGTGTAACAGTACCACCAACAGTAGCAAGTTTAACTACAAAAGTAGGACCATACACTCATTCTGAGATTTTAACAATCTTAGATACTAGCGAATGGACTAACCCAATAGATCCTACCAACCCAGTATAACATGGCAACTAAGGGAGGTCTTAACATAGTTACAGATGGGTTAGTATTAGCGCTGGATGCTGCTAATCCTAAGTCATATCCCGGAAGTGGTACTGCTTGGAATGATTTAGTAAATAGCAACAATCTTACACTAACTAATGGTGCCGTCTATATCCCCCAACAAAATGGAGGTATTTCTTTTGATGGTGTAAATGATTATGCTGCAACTACTAATTTTGGATTAAGCACAAATTTTACATATGAGGGATATTTCTACATATCCACAGCTGATTCAGGAGTATCAGGGTTTTTTGGTAGCATGAATAGTCCTTCTGGGTATAGTGGAGTAGGGAGTGGGTTTATAGTTAGAATGTTAAGTACTGGAGAATTTCAAATGTACGCTAAAAATAATGGTGTTGGGAATGATGGGGGTTATATATTTAATAGAGTAGGTGATTTTAGAAGTGAATATGCAGGTCAAAATATTCACATGGTTTACACCTATAACAACGGAAGTCATGTTTTATACTTAAATGGTGAACTTTTTTTACAAAATAGTACAGGGCCAACTATTGGCTCTGTAGATCCGTCAAGTGCAAACTCCACACTCTACGTAGGTGCTTACACTTGGGGTATAGTATCTCAAACCTATTATCTAAGGGGTAGAAATTACAATTTTAAAGTATATAATAGAACTTTATCCCAAACCGAAGCTCAACAAAACTACAACGCAACAAAACAAAGATTCAAATAACATCACATATTTATAAATGTACCTTTTGGACAATGAAAAAAGGATAAAATTATGGCAAACGAATTTAAAGTAAGAAAAGGGCTTCTAGTAGAAGCATCTGGATCAACATCAGGATCTACATTAGTAGATGTACAAGGAACGGTAGGACAAGTATTCTCAGTAACCGATAACCTAATAGGTTCAATATTCTCAGTAAACGATATTTCAGGTATTCCATTATTAGATGTAAACTCTAATGGGACCGTGGTAGGTGGTATTTCAACCGAAATAACTACTGGAGAAATTAGAGAAGGAGTATCTTCAGTATATGGAGATTTAGAAGATTGGACTTCAAATTATGTTTCAGGTGAAATAATGAAAAATCAACTTATAGGTGAATCTGTAACCTTTGGTGAATGTTTAAGTCTTTCAAATGGTTCAGGTTGGGTTAAAGCAGATCAAGCTGATACTGATAATGCCAAAAGGATGTTAGGTATTGCTCTTCAAACCAAATCAAGTGGTAATATAGATGTATTAATTAGAGGATTTGTTGAAACAGATCAAGTAGAAAATACATCACCCGAAATTGGAACTCCAATGTATTTAAGAGAAGGTGCAGCAGGTGATATGTCTGATACAATACCTACTTCAGGAGCAGCTAGGTTAGTAGGATATTGTTTTGTACCTTCCTCAGTAAATTCAGTTTTTATATTAAGATTTGATCCTGACAACACTTGGGTAGAATTATAACATTATGGAAAAGATAAACGGGGTACCATATGCTAATATCACAAAGTTTATAGGAAAAACTAAAAACGAACTGTTTAGATTTGCTGGAAATTCAAAACCTGCGGCTGCAGCTCCCTCACTAGTGTCTTCCAACTTAATATTTAATGTAGATGCATCGGATACAGACAGTTATGATGGTGGTAGAATTATAGATTCTGTAGGTAGTGTAAGAGGGTCCTTTTACAATGGAGCTTATGTCGATTCATCTACAAATGGTGGTATGATATATACAGATGGTGTAAACGGTGAGGTCCAGTGGGATGCTAGAAGTCCATTGCTATTTAATAGTCGTGCTGATAAAACACTACAAGCATGGGTTGAAGTGTTAGATAAAGATGTTAACTATTGGGTAGTGACTGATCAGGGTCCAAGTAGAGACAGAGGGTATTATGTACGTATCTTAGGAGGAAAGTTGATGTTTGGAGGAAGTCAAGATGGTAGTAACACTTACAGATGGCAAATAACAACAGATCAAGTAATATCCCAAAACACGGTTGCAATGATTACAATAGTACATAAAGTTTCAGGTCCTGATGTAGAGTTTTTTGTTAATGGTGTATCGGTAGATCAAGAAGGTTACCCTAGCTGGGGAGGAGTATATTCATCATACAACGACTCAAGAGCAGCAAATACCACAACCGGTATCTACTACAATAGAGCTTATCCTTACGAAGGAAGGATGGGACAGATGTTGGTATACGATAAAGCTCTTTCACAAGCTGAAATCACTCAAAACTACAACGCAACAAAAGCAAGATTTGGATTGTAATAGATAATTTGGATATCTCATATCCCATTATTATATTCAACTCAAATAAAAAAGTTATAAAATATAATGATAAACAACTTAGCAAAACTAGCAATCGAGAATGGTGGTAGTGTAACCCCAATTTTAATCCCATCAGAATTAACAGGAGGGACAGGATTATGTAATCCTTCAATTAATGTTATAGACGGTGAGTTAAAATTAAACTTAAGACATGTTCAATATACCCTCTACCACAGTGAGGGAGAACAAAAATTCCCAAATCAATGGGGACCTTTAGCATATTTAAATCCTGAAGATGATATAACATTAACTACTCAAAATTTCATTTGTAATTTAGATCCTAATACTTTAAACGTAGAATCTTTTTCCAAAGTAGATACTTCTAAATTAGATGTAAAACCTATATGGGAGTTTGTAGGATTGGAAGATGCAAGATTGGTTAAGTGGGAAGGTAGAGAATTTTTATGCGGTGTAAGAAGAGATACCACAACTAATGGTGAAGGTAGAATGGAATTATCTGAAATAGTAGATAATAAAGAAATAGCAAGATATAGAATAGAACCACCAACACCTTCCTATTGTGAAAAAAATTGGATGCCTATTAATGATATGCCTTTTCATTTTGTAAAATGGAGTAACCCAACAGAAGTAGTTAAAGTAGATTTAAAAACACTATCCTCAGAAACAGTATATATATCAGAAAAAACGGCAGACATTAAAAGAGATTTAAGAGGTGGATCTCAAGTAATAAAGTATGAAAATTATTATATTGCTTTAACCCATGAAGTTGATCTTTGGTTTAATGAGTCTGGTCAAAAAGATGCCCAATATTATCATAGATTTATTGTTTGGGATAAAGATTGGAATATAGTTAAAACATCAAATGAATTTAAGTTCTTTGAAGCAGCCATAGAATTTTCATGTGGTATGGTAATTCATAATAATAATTTATTAATTTCTGTAGGATTTCAAGATAATACTTCATATATAGTACAACTCTCTTTACAATTCTTTAATGAATTCTTAAATGGTGGAGGTTTATCTCCAAATTCAAAATCGATACAACTCCCTACCCCAAAATTAATTGAAGACTTTGTACTAGATGCATTAAATCCTATTGATAATTTTAATTTAGGTGAGTTTTACTTTAAAAAAGGACATACGGCATCAGCTTTATCTCTATTTTTAAGATCTGCTGAATTTGGCATCGATGATGATTTAATATATGAATCTTTAATTAAAGTTGCAAAATGTTTAGGTATTCAAGGTAAGAGAAGCCTTAGTGAAAAATCGGCATTTGAGAATGCTATTATGTTCCAACCCGAAAGACCAGAAGCTTATTTTTTTCTTAGTCAATATTATGAAAGTAGAAATGATTGGTTTTCATCAAGTATGTACTCCAATTTATCATTTAACTTTATTAATAATTTAAAACCAACAAAAACAGATATAGGAATAGAAGGTAAATATGTTTTTATATTCCAAAGAGCAGTTACAAGTTGGTGGGTAGGTCAAGGTAAACTTTCTAGAGAATTGTTATTTGATTTAGCTCATAACTATAAAGATGAATTAAGTGAAAGATATAGAAATTTAATTCAACAAAATATTACATCACTGGGTTCAGGTCCTGACCCATTCCTTAGATATAATTCTCTAAACCATTCTAAGTTAAAGAATAAATTCAAAGGTTCAGAAAATATTGTTAAAAACTACGCCCAAACATACCAGGATATGTTTGTACTTACAGCCTTGGATGGGAAGAAAAATGGAACCTATGTAGAGATAGGAGCTGCAGATCCTTACTATGGTAGTAATTCAGCACTCCTAGAAGAAGATTTTAACTGGTCTGGCATTTCAATTGAAATATTAGAAGAAGAAGTAAATAAATTCAAGGCACAAAGGTCAAATCCTATCTATTTAGGAGATGCAACTAAAATTAACTATAGTAAATTCTTTAAGAAATATAAACTTGGTAATGAAATAGATTACTTACAACTAGATTGTGAACCCCCATCTACAACATATGATATTTTAACCATGATGCCTTTTGATGAATATAAGTTCGCAGTGATTACATTTGAACATGATTTTTACGCTGATACCACGGAAAAATACAGGGATTTATCACGAGAATATTTAACATCTAAGGGTTATGAATTAGTAGTATCTAACATCTCCCCTAATGACGATTGCCCCTATGAAGATTGGTGGGTACATCCGGATTTAGTGAGTGCTAATATCATCAAAAAACTTAAATCTATAGACGATTCTACAAAGAATGCAGAAAAGTATATGCTTTCTTTATAAAATAATTAAAGAAAATATGAAAGCTCCCACGTATTTATTTGGAGAAGCGAGGGAGCGTTCGTATATTCATGGGGTAAGGTTGCGAGCGAGTCAAGACCAAAAATAAAAAAAAATAAAGGTTATGAAAGTTAAAGAATTTAAATCCAAAGTAGAAAGTTTACAAAAAGAAGGTGAAAGGTTCAAAATTGAATATAGTGGGGAGGAATTTAATTTTGGATGTTTTCATGTTGATGAGGATGGTGAGAAGAGCCTCAGCATAGGTAAATCCATTTCGAGTATGAATGTTGAAAAAATCACAGATAAATATGTAACATTATACTCATATGATATGTTTTCTCAAAAAACAACATATAAGATGGCTATTGATTTAATTGAATTAGTATAATGAATCATCAAATATATCAAATCCATAATGAGGAAGTAATCCTCAATGAAATCTCAAAACTCCAACCACTGAACTATAACCAGTTTAGATGGTGGAGGAAGTTTGATACTAAAACTAAAACTTTACCTAACAAATCCCCTTTACTATCAAAGGTAAAAAATGGGGATTTTGAATTTTCTCACTTTTACTGGCAGGCTAAATATGCAGAGATTGAACTAAACCAAAAACACTATGAATCTTTAGATGGTCAACATTTTACTGAATCTACCAGAATGGATAGAGCCAGGAGAAAGAGGTTGTGGGAAGATTTTGAAAAAGATGAAGTAAAAAAATTAGAAACATTAAAAAAAGAATTTACCAAAGAATTTTTTATTGAACCCGATGAATATGATAATGAATCAGAAACATTTGATGGTACTTTAGAAGAATTCTATAAATATTGCTCTGAAAAGTACGGAAAAAATTTATATCGAAAATCCGGAAGAGGTAGACCTAGAAAAAATTAAAAATAATGAATAAATTAGACGAACAATATCGGGGCATTTTAGCTGAACTTCTATATAATGGTAGGGAAAAAGAAACAAGAAATGGGAAGACTCTCTCCAAATTTGGGATGCAGATTAGACATAGAATGTCGGATGGTTTTCCTTTACTTACAACTAAAAAGATGCCAATTAAAACCATATCAACTGAGTTAAAGTGGTTTTTAAAAGGAGATACCAACATCAAATACCTTGTCGATAATAATTGTCATATTTGGGATGGTGATGCTTATAAAAATAATTATGCTAAACTTTTAACCAAGGACTTTCACGGTCCACGGTACAACCAAGAACAATTTATTGACTTAGTACGAACAAATCCTGCATTCGCAAAAGATTTTGGTGAATTAGGACCAATTTATGGTGCACAGTGGAGGAGGTGGCCCGTCTTTCCAAACGAAGACGGTGAGTACGAAACAAACCCAATAGACCAAATCAAAAACCTCATCAAAGAATTAAAAACAAATCCAAACAGTAGAAGATTAATAGTCTCAGCATGGAATGTTGGAGAGTTATCAGAGATGACACTTCCACCTTGTCACTATGGATTTCAATGTTATGTAAGTGATTTAAGTCCATTTGAGATTATAGACCAAGCAAAGAAAGATGGTTTATGGAAAGCTACAATTCCAGAGGGAATGACTCTTGGCGAATTGCAAAAAGATTTTAAAACTAAAAAACTTTCACTAATGTGGAATCAAAGAAGTGTTGATACATTCTTAGGGTTACCATTTAACATAGCATCATATGGTATGTTACTCACCCTACTCGCAGAAGAGGTTGGGATGATACCTGGTGAACTTATTGGTAATTTAGGTGATACTCACTTATATTCTAACCACATTGAACAGGCAAAAGAACAAATAGAAAGAAGCTCTTTCAATTTACCTACTATCACATTATCAGATGTAGATATTTTAAATGGGGAGTTTAATTTCCAATTAGAAAATTACCAATCCCACCCAAGTATTAAAGCACCATTAAGTAATTAAATTATGATAGAAGTATTAAGACATAGTTTAGGAATTTGTGGAGAACATTTCCACCCAAATATTTTTACATTTCTACTAAGTGGGGTTGGATTATCCACACCTCTTTATTATATTTACATTAAATTAAAAAGTTATAAAAATGAAAGTAAGTCACGAAGTACCTCTATGTTTACTAGAAGATAGTAAAAATTTTAATAGTTATGATTATGCGTTAGTACACCTACTAGATTCAAATGAAGAATATGCTGAGTATTTTCTTAAATCCAAAAAAGAAGGTAGACATATTATTTTAGATAATTCCCTTCATGAATTGGGTGAAAGTTATGGTGATGAAGGTTTACTTCATTGGGTTAATAAATTAAAACCTCAAGAATTTATCATCCCAGATGTTTGGTGTGATAGAGATGCCTCTATTGGGAATGCTGTAAAATGGGCTGCAATTGAATTACCTAAGGGAGTTGAAAAGGTAGCAGTTGTTCAAGCAACAACAATCCACGAAGCCTCTACTTGTTATAAAATGTATAAAGAATTAGGGTATAAAAAGATAGCATTCTCTTATGGTGCTGATTATTATAATGATGTTGTTCCTCACCCAAATAAAGATTTAGGGAAAGCATTAGGACGATTATCCGTAATCTCAGCACTTCTAGAAACTAAAGTAATATCCCAATCAGATAGAATACATCTTTTAGGATGCTCAGTACCACAAGAGTTTGGTTGGTACCGAGGATTTGAGTGTATAGAATCGATAGACACATCAAATCCAGTAATGGCTACGTTAGAGGGCATTTCATATGATTCTTCCGGTTTAGATAAAAAACCAAAAGCAAATATGAATAATTTTTTCAACATAAAAAGCAGTGAAATTGATTATAATTTACTTAATCATAACTTAACAAAATTTAAACAAATAAACAACATATGAAAGTGAAAGAAAGTAAACAACATACAAAAATGGAAGAACAAAAATTAAGCCTATTTGATTACTTAGGCAAAGCAGCAGGGATGGAATTAGGCGAGAAAGTATTTAAAGCCTCAGTATCTATGAATATTAAACCTGAATCAAGGGATGTAGATACTAAAACTTATTGTGGTAAAGTAATGCTGTATCCAAAAGATTTTTTAGAAGTGTATTTTAAATATAATAAATAAGATGGCAAAATTAAGAAAAATGGTCACCTATACTGATTACAGATGGGAAGAAACCGAGGAACTAACTCTTGAACAAATTAAAAAATGGAAATCAGAAGATGAAGATCTTCAAGAAGAAGTCCTTGATGAAGTTGAATTTGATTTAGCTCGTGACAAATGTCTTGAAGACTCAGAATACCCAGAACTAATAGAAGACGAAGATGGCGAATAGTAATAGAACAGAGATTTATATAGAAGGATCTAAAGAAGCAATTGATAATTTTGTAGAACGATTTGACAAATGCCATGATGGCGCTTACCCCAATCAAGAAGAAAACCCTCACATCGCAGATGAATTTGGGGCAGATGCTGAGTTATTTATTGATAAAGTTGGTTCTAAATGGATCCAAATTTGGGATGAAGGGATTTATCACGAAAGCGATAATAAATGTGAAATTTATTTAGATACAGCTTGGTACCCACCATCAGATATGATTTTAGAGATCTACAGACAATTGTCCGAAATTGATGATGAAATAAAAATATCAGGTAAATATTGGGATGAAGGACACCAACCAATAGGGGTATTCGAAGTATATTATGGACAGATAATTTCGGAAGAACAAAGTATTGATGGTGATGAAGATCAAGAATATTTTTGGGATGATGTAATTGAACCTGCATTCGAAATCCTCCAAGAGAGATTAGATAAAGTAATGAAAGAAATATAAAATTATGGCATTAAAAAAACAAACAATAAGAGGATTAGAATCCGTTCGCTTAAACGGTGAAGTAACTACGAAAGAAGAATTAATTACTTTAAGTGAAGGTTGGAGTGAGAATGAAGAAACAGTAGTAAGGAAAATTCTACAACAGGGTGGAAAGTGTAAAATAGGCCCTAATACTATATCAGTAAGTAGAGAAGATCCACTTTATAGTTTAGTAAGATAATTTGGAAAATGAAGATAAGGTTCGTATATTAGAATAAATAAAAACAGGATTAGCCTATATCCCATTAATACCTGGCAGTTATAAAAAATATAAAAAATGCAAACAGAAATAAATTTTAATAAAGGAAAACACGTAGTCGTTAGTTTAAGTGGAGGAATGGACTCAAGTACATTGTTACTTAAGGCATTAAATGAGTATGAAACTGTAACCGCTTTATCGTTTGATTATGGTCAAAAACATAAAATTGAGTTACAACGTGCTCAATCACTAGTAAATTATCTTAATAAAGGAATACTTACACACACCCCACTCATTAAAGGTGATAAGAAGTACTCACCTATTAAATACCAACAAATCAAACTTGATGGTCTTGTAGATCTACTTGATTCAGCTTTAGTAGATGGTGGTGATGATGTTCCTGAAGGACATTATGAGGAAGATAATATGAAAGCAACAGTAGTTCCTAATAGGAACAAAATATTTTCTTCAATTGTTCAAGCAGTTGCCTTATCTGTTGTAAGTAGAACAGGTGAAAAATGTGATATAGCATTAGGGATCCATGCTGGAGATCACGATATATATCCTGACTGTAGGCAAGAATTTAGAGATGCTGATTATGAAGCCTTTAAATTAGGAAATTGGGATGCTGAGCAGGTACAATATTACACCCCATATCTTGAGGGAGATAAATTTACTATCTTACAAGATGGAGAGATACTATGTAAAAAATTAGGTATTGATTTTGATGAAGTTTATAAAAGAACAATGACATCTTATAAACCAATCCACATTCATGGTGGGAGTGGAGATGGGTGGTATGCAGATTACAAATCAGCTTCATCTGTAGAGAGAATAGAAGCATTCATCAAGTTAGGCAGACCAGATCCATCAAAATATGCAGATGAGAAGGGGGTTGTAGATTATGAAACAGCTAGGATTTACGTAGAACAAGTCTTATCAGAATATGAAAAAGAACAATTAAACATCAAGTAAGATGAGTGATGGTATAACAGAAGCTTTTAAAGGAGTAAAATTTAATAATAATAAAAAACAAAACATGAATAAATTAATTTACATTAGTGCAGGATGGTGTCAACCCTGCAAAATGTTCGGACCAGTAATGTCTGAAGTATTATCATCAGGAATCCCAGTAGAAAAGGTAGATGCTGATTCATCTCCAAAAATCTTAACAAAATATGGAGTGAGAAATGTTCCAACAGTTATCAAAGTAGATGCTAATGGTAATGCCTTAGGTAAATTTGTAGGAGTAAAAAGTAAACAAGAAGTAATTAACTTTTATAATAATTAAAAAATGGGAAAATTTCAATCAAGTAAAGTATTTGACGGTTTCAGTACAGTGTTTCGTCAATGGAAAGCAGAAGATACCCATTGTAGATTTTTACATGGTTATGGTATTTCATTTAAAGTATATTTTGAAGGTGGATTAGATGAACGTAATTGGGTATGGGATTTTGGAGGAATGAAAAGGGCTACTACCTTAATTGATGGTAAACAACCTAAAGAATATTTCAACTATATGTTTGACCACACAGTTATTATTGCTGAAGATGATCCTGGAATGGGTGGTTGGAAAACAATGAATGATTTAGGTGTAATTCAATTAAGAGTTATTGAAGCTACTGGTGCAGAAAAATTTGCTGAATTTATATTTAATAAGGTTAATCCTTTCGTATTAGAAGAAACTGATGGGAGAGTTAGAGTAACTAAAGTTAAATTTATGGAGCATGGTAAAAATGCTGCCTATTATGTTGAAGATTAAATAAAAAATAGTTATGGCAATAAAAAGAATAGAAGATTACGATAAAGTCTTACCAATTGTTGAGATATACACTGCAGTACAATCTGAGGGATCCAGAGCAGGATATCCTACAGTAGTAATTAGAACCACAGGGTGTACGCATCGCTGTTTTTTCCGTGAAGGCGGATGGTGTGACAGCTGGTATACTTCAATCCACCCAGAAAAAGGAGTATTCACATTCAACGATATTATTAAAATGTATGAGGATAACCCTCATATTAAAGAAATGATGCTTACTGGTGGCTCTCCGTCGATGCACGGCGCTTTAGTAAACGAATTAACACATTTAGCTCATGAAAAAGATTTATTTATTACTATGGAAACAGAAGGATCTCATTTTCTTGAAACTGATTATCCTATTAATCTGCTCTCAATATCTCCTAAATTCTCAAATTCAGTCCCTGTTATCGGGGTTGAAACCCCTCAAGGTAGAATCACGGACGAAAGAATGGTAAAACAACATAATAAGTTTAGACTTAGATATGATTTAATTTCCAAATCCATAGAATACCACTCAGACTACCATTTAAAGCCAGTTTGGGATGGTGAGGATGAACCAGCATTAGCTGAAATAATGGAATGTATTAAAACTTTAAATGTTCCTCAAGATAAAGTATGGTTTATGCCTTCTGGTGATTCAAGAGAAGCATTGTTTAAATCATATCCTAAAATGTTTGATTGGGTTAGAGATAATGGTTATAGATTAACTTGGAGGCCTCACATAATAGCCTTTGAAGATCTTCGTGAAGTATGAGAGAGTTAATTACAGCTAAAGAGATAGAAATAAAAACCAAGATAATTGGTAAACAGATAGCAGACGATCACAGGGGAGATAAAACTCCCATTGTGGTGGTTGGACTATTAAATGGATGTTTCGCGTTTTACAGCGATTTAGTTCGTGCTACACCAATTGACATGGAATGTGATTTTATGCGCGTTAAATCGTATACAAAACGCAAACAAGGCGACATACAAATCACTAAAGACCTAGAAACTCCAATTAAAGGTAAACACGTTTACATTGTGGATGATATCTATGATACTGGAAATACTATGGCAGCTGTTATAGAATATTTGGAAGTCAAACACCCAACTTCAATTTCTATAGTATCTTTAGTTACAAGGGAAACATCCCCAATACCAAAACAAAAATCTTACCATGCTTTCACTATTAAAGATGAATGGTTGATCGGAATGGGAATGGATGATAGTAAAGGATTTAATAGAAATTTAAATTCTATTTGGGCTCTGTAAATAGAGTTCGTATATTCAAGAATATTAAAACGTTATATAAATGGAAAACAACAGAAGAAAAATCCACGAAGAATTAGAAGTGGTACAAGAAGGTTTTGCTAATGGAGTAGCACCTGGATTCCCACTTGATAGTGCTGAAAAAAATGCAATGATTCATAAAGCAGCAGAAGCTTATGGTCAATTTTTAGATGCTCTAAAGTGTGATTGGAGAAATGATCCAAATTCAATGGAAACACCTCGTCGTGTAGCTAAAGCATATGTAAACGATTTATGGGCAGGTAGATATACAGCAATGTCTCCCATTACATCATTCCCTTCAGACGGATACGATGGAATTGTAATTGAGAGAAACATTCCACTAACATCAATGTGTTCACATCACCATCAAACAATTGGGGGAGTAGTTCATATTGGATATATTGCTGGAGAAAGTGGTCAAGTAATTGGTTTATCAAAACTTAATAGAATTGTAGAGTTATTTGGCCGTAGAGGTGCTATTCAAGAACAATTAACATCAGCAATCCACAATGCTGTAGATAAGATTACTGAAGGTAATTTAGGTGTAATTGTTACTATAGTTGGTACTCACAATTGTGTAAGTTGTAGAGGTGTTAAACATCAAGGTGCTGCAATGGTTACTACCAAAGCATCAGGTGCCTTTAGAGATGATACTAACAATGCTCGTAAAGAATTCTTTGACAGTCTGAAGATTAATAACGGAGGGCATAATATTTAAACAATATGACAAAATTAACAAATATGCTTAAAACCTCTGCAGAAGCAGATAAAGCAAAAGCATTACTAACATTAGAACTTCTTCAAAATCACCCTGTAGGGATTGGAGATCACTCCACATATGATTTTTATAAAAATGCTGAAGAAGCACTTTCAATGTTAATAGATGCCGATGATAGACTAGAAGCAATTGAAAAGTATCTATCTAAAAAACAAGTAATATAGTGGGTAAAAAATCAAAAGAAGAAATACTAAAACTACTAGAAGTTGAATTATCATCAAATTTAGATATTTTAATAGATCCTAAGAAAAAAGATAGTTTATCCCAAAATAGAATATCAGTTTGGAAAGATGTGGTGAAGGAAAGAATTTACCTTCACCTATTCGAAAATAATTTAAATAAAAAATAAAAATAAATAGTTATGGAAAATAATAAAAATATCCCATTCATTTCAGAAGTAGAAGAATTTAATGGAGTTATGGGGAAGGATTGGCAGAATAGAACAACTCCAACAATCAACCCAGATGACGCCCAATTTGTAATTGAATTTATTCAAGAAGAACTGGATGAATTGAAGGAAGCAGTTAAAAATAAAGACATAATTGAAATATTTGATGCTTTGTTGGATATCACTTATGTAGGTCTAGGAAATGGGGCTATGGTGTTTGGTTTGAAAGACAAAATGTTAGCAGGGTATGCTGAAGTTCAAGCTTCTAATTTATCTAAAGTATGCTCTACAAGAGAAGAAGCAGAAGAAACAGTTAAAGTGAGAAGTGAACAACAAGGTGAAAAATGTCATTATGAGATGGTAGGTGATAATTTTATAGTTTATAGAACTAGAGATATGAAGATAATGAAATCAATTAGTTATTTTAGACCTAACCTAAAACAATTCTTCACAGAAGAAGAATTAAAAAATTCTAAGTTAGATTAACATTGTGCCAGGAGTCATTATATGTATAACAAAACAAATTAATAATGGCTAAGAAAAGTATATTTTCCCCAAACTTAGGTGGCATGTCTTTCAAAGAAAAATTTGCCCCTAAGCAAAGGGTAAGCAGAAGTAATTATGTAACCCCAACATCTAATGTAGGTTCAGCATCCGTAATTTCAAACAAACCTTCAAGAGGTACCCCTGCTCCACCTTATAGACCTTCATTTTCTTCAGCATTTTCAAATATTGCATTTAACTCATAAACTATACACATAACCAATGTCACAACAAAACAAAACCCAATTACAATCCACAATTAATACCAATGTAGCTGATAACACTGTAGGAGATATCTCAGCAGCAGATATCAGAAACCCATTAATTGACTTAACAGATAGTCTATTATTTAATTCAGGATCACAAACCTTCGATGGTACCTTAACTGCAACAGCTTTTGTTGGAGACGGTTCATCAATTACAGGTGTAACAGGTGAATGGGATGGTACTTTAAATGGTAACGCAGAAATTACAGGTTCTTTAATAGTTTCTAGCTCAGTGGTAGATTTTACAGACGCTACAGCAATCTCAGGTTCAACATTCTCAGGTTCATTTGTAGGAGATGGATCAGGGTTAACAGGTGTAACAGGTGAATGGGATGGTACCTTAGATGGTAACGCAGAAATTACAGGTTCATTAACAGCTTCAGGTTCAGTAGTAGATTTCACAGATGCTACAGCAATCTCAGGTTCAACATTCTCAGGTTCATTTGTGGGAGATGGATCAGGGTTGACTTTACCATCAACATCAGGAACAGCCAAAATATATAGTGGAGTTTTTACTGAGGTTACTGGAGGTTCTCCAGCTTTAGCATTAACTACAGAAAGAAATGATTTTGATTCAACTTCCCCCTTAATTGCTACTAGATTAGGTGCTGGGTATTGGCAATTCACCTTCTCAGGTGGTGCCTTTGATTTTAACAGTTCTAGTACAGTATATTCATTTCAACCAACCCCAGCTAATAGTACTGTAAGTGTAGGGTTTTATTCTGCAGACACTCAAGCAGGAAATGTTATTCTAATATATGCTAGAGATACTTCAGGAGCAATGGCTGATGGGGTACTAGGTGATGTTGAGTTTAGAATAACTCAATTTACTTCATAGTAAATATCTATTAATATTTTAAATTAGAGCTTGGTTTTCCAAGCTCTTTTTTGTATATTTATCAAAACAAATAAGTTATGTCATATAAAAAATGTTTTTCCCGAAGAATAGGGGGAAATAAATATTTGGTTCATCTATGGGATGACAACGGATATCAAAAAGTAGAATGGATAAATCAGGCCTACATTGAATGTGATGAGGCAGATGCTACCAGTGTAGGGTTAAATGGGGAACCATTACGTAAAACAACTAAATGGACCCCAGATAACCCAAAATTACACTTTCATGATATGACCCCCTATCAAAAATTCCTAGTTGAAAAATATGGAATTAATGATGAACCCTCAGTAACCCATAAAGAATTATACTTTGATATTGAGATCGAAATGGGTGAAGCCCTCACAGAAGAATACATCAAATCAGCCCCTAAAAAAGTAACATCAATAGCTTGGTATGACAGACAAGTAGACCAATGGGGGATCTTAATATTAGACGCTAAGGGGAAAATGCTCCACACTAAATCAAAAAACAAAGAAATCATACCAGTTAGAACTGAAGATGAACTTTTGATGAAATTCATTGAAAGATTTAGGGAAATAGATCCTGATATTATAGTTGGGTGGAATAGTGATTATTTTGATATCCCATATTTATATTATAGAATTTGCAATGTGTTGGGTGAAGATATAGCTCGCTATTTATCCCCAATAGGTTATGTAAGAGAAACACCTTGGTATAAAGACCAATTCATCCAAATCGCAGGGGTTGAATCTCTTGATTATATGAGATTACATAAGAAATTTAGTTGGGCAGATGAACCATCATTTAAGTTAGATGCAATTGGGGAAAAATATGCTGGACTTAATAAGATTGAATACGATGGGAACTTAGATAAATTATTTGAAGAAGATCCTGCTAAGTTTATTCAATATAACTTTCGAGATGTTGAAATTTTAAAGGTATTAGATGAAAAATTAGAGTATCTATCACTTGTTAAAAACCTATCACACAAAGGTAAACACAATTACAGTGAAGTTTACGCAAATACAAAAACACAGGATGGTGCAATTTCAGCCTACCTGTTAAGTGAGGGAATTGTCCCTCCAGCTAAAGAACGTAACCCAATATCCAAACAAAACTATGCAGGTGGGTATTTATTTTGTCCTAAAGCTGGGATCTACAATTATATGTTTGATGAGGATTTAACATCACTATACCCTTCAATTATTATGACTATTAACATTGGTAAAGAAACCATGGTTGGTAGAATTATAGATGCTGATGATAGAAATAATAGGTTAGGGTTGAATGACTTAAAACAACGAGATCCTGAAGAAGAATTAACAATAGAGAATGCTAAACGTAAACGTACTAAAATTAAAGTTGGGGGATTAGTTAACCTAATCCAAGATATGGAAATGTCATTATCAGCAAATGGTGTATTCTTCAGAACAGACAAAGAATCAGTATTATCTACAATTCTTAAAAAATGGTTTGATGAACGTGTACTTTACAAGGGCAAAATGAAAGAAGCATATAAATCTGGGGATAAAGAGGCAGGGGCAGGTTTTCATATGAAACAGTACACTATGAAAATTTTACTTAATTCACTCTATGGTGCTACCGCCTTGGGGTCTTTTAGGTATGGTAATGTAATTCTCTCAGAATCTATAACATTATCTGGTCAAAGAATCATTCAAGAATCTGCTCTAACAGCTAACCGTCATATAAACAAGGTTATAAAAGAAAATATAAAATTATGAAGCATATACAAGATACTCCTTGGTGGATTTGTGACCCTGAAGATGTTAACTATGTTGCGTACTCGGATACTGATTCGATCTACATACATGCTGAAC